>JACCDG011531500.1_pt1 | contig 16934 bp, 11 predicted proteins | sample 7442471 | NCBI WGS metagenome assembly JACCDG01 (sample SAMN15323444, study PRJNA562643) | freshwater metagenome | isolation source: river surface water | place: USA:Blue River Watershed | collected 2017-08-17 | reverse complement strand
GGAGTCATTCAAAACGTGGGGCTACTCAAATTTTGGATGGTTTAGCGACAGCATGAGTGGAACAGGATTTAAAGTGATGAACAACAATGACTTGAACCTTGACCCAGAAGCGCAAGAAGGTAGATATAGCTTTGATGCAGATTTAGACAAGGTTGTTAATCAAGCTGTAAAAAAATTAACATCAAACAGTCCCGGCGCAAATATTACACTTCTTTACGGCCCGCCTGGTAACGGAAAAACAACTTGCGGTAAAGTAATTGCAAAAAAAGCTGGTTGCGAGATGATTTCCTACAAGCCAAACAGCGCAGGAACAGCCCTGCAGTTTGAAACAGGAAATAACATTACAAAAAGCCTTAATCAAATTGAAGAAATCGCAAAGAAGCTTGGTAAGTGTGTAATTTTGATTGACGAAGTAGATGCAATGGGTCACACAAGAACGGAGAAGTCTTCAAACTCAGACAGCAAGTCTCATACCACGACAAGTTTTTTCAACGGAATTGAAAATCTTGCAAACAATTTAAAGGATTGCAATGTTGAAATATTCCTTGCAACAAACTTTAAGGAAAATCTTGATGCAGCGCTGATTAGCAGATGTGGCACAAGAAAAATAGAAGTCAAAAACCCCGACGCAGAAAAAATTAAGAAAATGGTAGAGACCTACATCCAACAAAAAAGACCTGGCGATTGCAATGATGATGCTGTTAATAAATATACCTTGCAACTTATAGGCTGCTCAGCCCGAGATATTGCCAACATCGGAAAAAGCTTGAACGAAAATTCGGAACTTGCAATAGAAGAAGCCATCAAAGATTGCAAAGATGCTTCAAAGTCAAACTTCTTTGAAATGAATGACAATAGCATCGAGGTACTATGGGAAAAAATTCCATTGCGAGATGAAAAAGAAATAACAGCAGAAATAAATACGCTTGAACAGATAAAAAAGGTAAACAAAGAAATCAAAATTCTGCACAAGGATAAAGATGCCTACAAAGGATTTAAGAAAGATCTACAAATAAGAATTAGCAACGCTTTTTCAAAATCTATCGAAAAGAGAATTGAGAAATTAATTGCAGAATAAACAGCATTCCTAAGAGCTTAAGGGCTTAAGAAAACTAACCCCTTAAGCTCTTTAAATCTCTTCTTGCTTGGCGATCCAAATCTCGCTCTTTGAGCTCTTGCTTGCGGTCGTGGATTTTTTTGTGCTTAGCAAGCCCAATTTCAATTTTCAACAGACCATTATCATGGAAAAATAGCTTCAACGGAATTATCGTTAAGCCCTTTTTAGAAACTTCACCTAAAAGTCTGCGCAGCTCTTGCTTGGTCAACAAAAGCTTACGGCTTTGGCGATCATCAGCAGGCTGTTTTGAAAACGCATGCGAGTATTTTGCAAAGTAGGCATTGAGCATAAAAAGCTCGTCACCTTTAAAAACTGCAAAACTATCTGCTATGCCGCAGTGGCCAGCTCTAGCAGATTTTACCTCATCACCAGTTAAAACAATTCCAGCTGTGTATCGATCTAAAATATCGTACTCGGCAAAAGCTTTTTTATTTAAAGACACTATTTTCATGAACAACCAAAATATTTGAACTGTTGACAAACTCTGAACTGATTATAGCAGTATGAAACAAAAAACAAAGCATTTGAAAAGTGAAAAATAAAATATTGATAATTTTTGTTCACATCGCTTTTTACTTTGCAGTCACTCAAAATATCTTGGCAGAGGAAAAAGCTTTAGGAGCAAAAAACCCTGCAGAAAAAATATTTGTAGGTCAAATAGAAATACCGCAAGAAAATGATCTTGGAAACATAAAAGTTCGCTACGCAGGCAGCGAAACAATCTCTGATCAAAATGGTATCTATCTTTTTAAAAAATCAGTTTTTAACGAATCGCTTCCGTTATATTTTTTGATAGGAAACGGAAATTTTTGGACCAGCATCCAAACATGTATCGGCAACAGCAAGGCAAAAAATATGATCTTGAAGCACGACCCAAAAAAAGATTACTTTTTTGCAAAATGCCAGCTGATCAAAAATCAATGGATTATTACTACAGAATCGTTGGATCAATTTAACTACGAAATTCCAATCGACAGAACAATTCTGTTAAACGCAAATCCAGGCTTTATTGATGCAATTGAATTTAATGGCAATTCCGCCGAGGAAGGAAGCAGGATCCTCTTGCCAAAAATTGTATTTAAAAAAAGGGACCAAATTACATCTCAAAAACTATCTGAATCAAAAGAAAAACAAGAAAATGATGCTTTTTTTAACAAAATAATCGACAAAACAAGTCTGCGAAAAATCAAGCATACACCAGAGCATGAAAACGTAAAAACAAAATCCGTGCTAACAAGTCCCGGAGCTTGGTCAAAAAAGAAAATCCCAATACAAACAACAATTCTTCCGTAACCTACAAATTTTTCATTTATTTTTGTTTTTTTATAAACAACGATTCTAATCTGGTGCATTCATTTCACTTTGTAAATTTATCCTCATAAAAAGGCATTTTTTAACAAATACTTTCTGCTCATGCGGATAATCCAGTTATTTTTTATAAATAATGTAGAATTATTCTAGCGAAAACTTGGTTAAAATATTTGAAGAAATGCTAAAAAAGCTTTTTTATACGCTAACAATGATCTTATCGATAGCAGGCTTTTTGCCGTTTGCCAGCATCAGTGCAGCGCTCACTGGCGATGAACTTTTAAAAGCAAGCTCTGTTTTAGTAGAACATGGCCCAGAAATATTGCTTGCTAGCAATGATTCATTTGAAATACAAGACTGTGTGTACACTCAAGATATTAGAGCTATTAAACATGTGGAAGAAGATATAACAAAAGAAGAAAGCTCATCTAACGACAAGCTCAAAAACGAGACAACAATATTTCTAGCCAAATCTTTTCAAGCCGAAGGAAAAACTGTTTTTAACAATAAATTGTCTATAAAAGCAATTGGTCTAGCAACACTTCTAGGCGTTTTTACTGGATATGCTGCATATAAAATAAAACATAATTTTGAAGAAATTTCAGACTTTTTAGCAGAGTCTTTAGATAGCGTCAAATCATACCTCAATAAAAAAAAGCTTGGCAAAAAAGGCGCTCATGAAAATCATAAATAATATTTTTAAACTCTCATTATTTATCTGCGCAAGCGCTAAGTGGCTCCCCTGCCCAGTAGAAGACTGGAGGATAACCCTCCCAGCAACAATTCTAGATATGTGCGCAGATCGTCTATCGATAGAACAATTATTAACACTTGTAGACAAAAGTATAGACTTTGGTTTTACAAGCAGTATTGCAAGAAATATTCTTGGGAAAGCTGGTATGGAAACATTTAACAACCCGCCAAGCAAAGAAGATCTTAGACAGTTACTAAAATTATTTGCTGTTATTGCAAATCATGACCCCTCTCTAACTGATGACATTGTTGATAATTTAAAAAGTTTCATAATCGATAAAATCAATAACGACCCAAATTTTTTAAACAATGTTTTAAGCTCGCAGCAATTTACAGATTTTTTTGTCTTCTTTGCTCAAGAAAAAGGCAAGATCGACAAACTTGCAGATATTATGATTGATATATTAATAGAATGCACAAAAACCGAAGATGCTTTAAAGGCTTTAGAACGAATTATAAACAACCATTCAAGCCTGCAAGAAATAAAAAAACTTCACCAATTAGTCGAAAATTTAGTCTCAGTGACAAAAAAAGCTGAACTCAAAGATAAAATTGAAAAAGTTTTATACGAAGAAAATTTTCTGTTTCGCGCTTTTGAAATTATTGTTGATTACAATCTTACGGACATCGACCAAAACCTTGTCCTGCAATTTGCCGTCAGCGATTACCTAGCAATTGATTTGCAAAAGCAGGACGAAGCATCCGAAAGCGATTTTGATGAAATTACACATGAATCAATCATGAATAATCCAATAAGATTTTTTGATACATTAATCAGTGATATAAGAACAGAAGAGTGTGAAGAAGATCTCATAAATCCGTCGACTTTTTATGCAAAGTTTTCAAAGATTTTAAAGGCGCAGCCAAAGATTTTAGACAAGACTGATGAGAAAGCAGTTTTTGATAAAATAAAAAATACTTATCTAAAATACGACATCTACAGCAAATTTTCGGCTGAAGAAAAGAAAAAGCTCCACATGGTATGGCCAAACCTTAGAATACTGTGTGAGCTGTTTTCAGAGATTACAAAAAGCCGCCTTGTACGGGCACGTGGTATCGCAAATTATAAAAGACGATTGCTTCATTGTCTAAATTATTTAGATCAATATCCAAACTATCTGGATAGTCAGATTGACATCGGTGAAATTCCTCTAAAGAAAGCTGCTTCAAAGCTACTTGGCGAAGATCATGAATTTTTAGATGCAAAATTTGCGCAAGCAGCTGATTTATATGAAAAACAAATTAAGATCAAGTCAAACTCTCAAGTCGGAGAACATCAAAAAAAACCTTCGACTATAAAAAAGCTTGCAACAAAAAGCTTTTTAAGCGCAGGGCCAACACTTTGGTTTTTATTTGTTTCCAGCGCAACCTTTGCAGGCTTGAGTCAAAAGCATTTTAGAAAGGCTACTCTGACGCAGGCTTACAAGCTGTTTAATAAATGTAAAAAGTTTTATTTTACTCAGGTAAAGATCGCAAACCAGCCCAAAAAAGCCAAAAATGTGGGAGTCTAGCGATGTTAAAATTATTTAAAACAGCTTTCAGTCTGTTACTCATGCTAACCTTCATAACATCAAGCGCAATCTTGGCAAACAAGGAGCAAGATTTTTATGCAAGTCTTTGCTTTGCAACGGAGGGAGTCCTTGGCATTCAATGGAAAACACTGGGAGATATTGCTCCTCAAGAATGCTTTAATGCCTGGGAGCAACAACTTTTCAGATTGAAGCAATATTCAATTTTAGTTGATAAACCAGCATACAACTTGGTTCCAAATGCAAAAGATGCGTGCTTTACAGTCGCAAAAAAAGTTTTTGATCCAACAACCGACGTGACTCTAAACTATAAAAGAGTAAGACCAGTCCAGTTTTATGTTTTAAATGCTTGCATCAAGCACAAGCAAAATCATCTTGAAAAACAAAAAGCATCCTTTGTGGAAGTTTTTGAGAAATATAAAGAAAATCTAAAATCTAGCTTGAATAATAAATTTACAGCTCTAATCAATGAAATTGAAAGCTGCATCAACAAGCTCGAAAACTTTAAAACAAATTTATCAAATAACAACAATCTGGAAAATGAAAATTGGTTTGGCGATAGAGTGCCTGAAAATTACGGACACTTATTATTTTATTTTAAAATTGAGAACAAAATATTTTCTCTCAAAAGTTTGTACGAAGATAAAGCATCACTAGAAAATTTTGGTTTCTCAACAACCAAAATTTCGCAATACATTAAAGATTTAATTGAAGATAAATTTAAGCTAAGTAAAAGCGAAATAAAAAAGGCAAAAGAAAGAGGTGATGAAGCATTTGCAAAACTTATAGAAGAAAGAAACGAAAAAATAGCAAAGCTTAATTTGACAGGAAAAACCACAAGAGCTGATTATCTTGGATATTTTTGCAAATCACTTCTTTTAAGCACTTTTGTATGCACCTTTCTTGCGATTTCAACTTTTAAAAAAAACGCATTTTTAGACTTTGTTGATGATGTAAGGGCTTGGATAATAAGCAAAAGAAATCCTACTCCCTCAATAGTCGCATCTTCAAAAGAAGGTTCGGCAAATGCCAATAGCAGCAACGATTCTCTTGACGATTTACTAGCGCTGGCAAAATAAGGACATGACGATGCAAAAATTATTTAAAAGACAGCTTCTACTTTTAGTGCTGGGCACACTCTGTACAAAAATGCAGGCTTCTTTTGCAAGCTATTTTACAGAGCCTGTCGTTGCATCACCCTCTACAATCATGCAAGCAACACTCGTGGGAGCTACAATACCCTTGCTAATATTAATTTTAGGCCAAGATGATTTTTGGAAATATTTATACCGAAACAAAAAAGACGTCGAAAAAGAAAGCAAGCGATTTGACAAGTACTGCACAAGAACAAAAAAAAATATAAACCGCTACTTTAAACAAAAAGTGCTTGCAAGAAAAAATCTGCGCATATCAATAAAAAAGCTAAACGATGAACTTGTTGAGATCGAGTATGAGGTACACGAAATATTTAACAAGCATATGACAAAATGTTTAAATGCAAATCTTCTCAAACAAGTAGAGCCAACATTAGAAGCAAGTTGTCGCAAAATAATTAGCAACAAGGGTTATGGCCACGAGCAAAATAAAATGTTGATTTTGCAAAACATTGCAATTATTAGCGCAAGCCTTTATCAAAATTTAGAAAAAATATTTGAAAGTAATTTAAACAAGGCACAAAGCGAGGCGCTAAATCTTTCTACATCGATAGACGATGAGGTTGTAGAAGAGGCCACAACCATCTACAAAAACGAGCTCGAAGCGTGCATCAAAGAAACCAAAAAAAGACTTCTTAACAGCTTGGTTGAAACGATAATCAAAAAGCATCTTGATGTCGTCTTAAAAAATATTGAAAAACAGCGTTCTCAAAGATAACAATTTTTTTCTAGAAAAAAAATCGATTATATCCGAATAAAAAGTATTATTCTTGACAAAAAAGTAAGATTCTTGAGACCTTTTTTAAAGTTTTTAATAATTCTTTTTTGGCAAATGTTCGATCTAAAAAGCTTAAAGCTCGCTGTTGTTTCAATTCTAATATTACCAGTAATAAGTTTGGCCACAACATCTGCTGCAGATGTAAAAAAAATAGCAGAAGAAGCCAAATCTAACATTGCAGAAAAAAACTCAACTGATGACTTATCAAGCTTATCGCAAGCAGACCTAATCGCCAGAGCTAAAAATGTAGGCGATCACGGCTGGGCTGTTTTAGACAGAGTAAAAAATGATACAGACTTTCCTGTATCGATCTATTTTTATAAGACCCTCCACGATCTCTTGCCAATGGAAACTCATGTCCGCATAAAATCCCTTAAAAAAGACTATTTTACGCAAGCCGTAGATAAAGACGGCAAAACTAACGCTGATGCAAAAAATTTTAGATATCTTGCCGCAAGAAAAAAATCTGGAAACTGGGTTTTGAGCGCAGACACAACAGATGCTAACGACCCGGCAACAACATTTATAATAAGAAAGTACTTAGCTCAAGACTTATCTTCATACCTTGGTTTTGAAGCCGCCCTTGCGCCAGGACAACTTTTAAGAGCAAAAAGTAGCAATCAAGCTATTTTTTCTAAAAGCACAACACAAGATAGCGTTATGAAAGCTGGTGGATATTCCTCAGATAATTTTTCATCAGACTTTGACTCTGATGCTCACTGGGAGCTTCACTGTAACGGTACTGGAGTAAATGACCCAATCGATGACACAGATGGAACATACCTTAATTATTGCGGCCTAAAAAACAAGCTTGGCGGGGGATACCTTAGCATTAGAGACCAGACAGACTTGGTCAATACAAATAAAACTGCAATACCTTCAGAAAGATTCATCTACTACCCAAAAAAAACAACCGGAAGCAACAATCACAACTTCTGGGACAAAGTTTGGAGAGCATCAAAAGCGGGCAACGATCTTTATATACAATTTCACTTTGCATGGTTTAAAAAAAATGCTGCAATCTTAAGCAAAGATGAAATAAATTCTGCTGTGAAGTTCTTTTTAAAAAACGGAGCGTTCTCTTTTGATAACGTCTACAACTTAATTGATAGCTTAAAAAATAGCGGTGAAAGAATATCTCCTGACATCTGGACGTCTAGATTACTTGGAAATTGGATCGTAACCGCGTCAGATTCTGACGGAGATGCGGAAAGAAGAATGAAAGAGGTAAATTATTATTATTCTGATGGGATCTCTGAAAATTTTGAATTTAGAAGCAAGTACACAATATTTGATGGAATAAGCCTTGCAAGCCAAGCAAAAAATTATAATGACAAAAGTCTACTTGATAACGTTTTTGAAGCCGTTGTAGGAAACAACGAAAAAAGCATCTTGAAAAACAACTTTAAAAAAGATTTAGGCAAAGTCTGCTATGGAGACAAAATTTTACTTGTAAGCACAAAGTCTCTTTCGTATTTATTTGGTTTCAACATTAATAAATCTGTTGATGGTGACAGCAAAAAGTATGCTTACGCTGGAGGTAGTCACCTAGAAACAAGTATCGAAAAAGCAAAGCTGCAACGCACAACAGGAAAAGAATCCGATGAAGATTTATTAAGCTTTGCCTGGTTTTATGTCAAAGGACCCCATGACAACGTAGACTCATGGAACTGTCAAATTGGGGAACCTGTAAAAGATGGTGATGTGATAAGACTAGAAAACGTAGCAACTGGAAGAAACTTAACAGTATTAAAACAACAAAAACCACCAAGGGGTGAATTAAGATACGGAGTTTATGCTGGACCAGGCGCAAATTTAAGCAACCTTTCACAACTGCCAAGTGCCACAGCAAGCCTAAAAAATGCCTCCAAAAAAGCGGACAGTGAATTTGATGTAGCACTAAGCGAAAGCACAAGCGGAATAAACTCAAGCGATGATAATTTTGTAGTAAGATTTGAAGAGCAAGCTTCAAGCGAACTAAAAATTTGCGGACAGTTCTCTCTTATTCATCAAAACAGTAAATATTCGTTATGGATGGACAACGTTTTTTCTTCGGTTGGAGATAAAGATAAGTTTGCCAGAGTCTCTGCGATATTTGCTGACCAAGACATAAAGTGCCCGTGGTTTGCCGCCGCTGTAGAAACGGGGTCTTTGCCAACTAAAGATATTGCGTGGATCGGTGCTCCAAATGGAGCACCACAAACTTCTTTTGGAGACAAAGAAGAGTTATCGATAGAAATTATAAAAATGGGTTTGAGTGGCGGGCTTGGAGCTGGCGAAACAATTGCAGTCCAGCTGCCTGCTTACAAAAAAAATCCAAAAATTTCTGGGTTTGCAAAAGATGAAATTTCAGAATTTGGTGTAGAAAAAATTGTCGAACTAATGCCGATGCTCGACAAAGGTATCGCATGGCTTGAAGAATCGATATCAAAAGAGAATAAAGCTACAATAAAATTTCGAGCCAAAGCTAATGACAGCGGAAATGTTTGCATCTACCTTGGAAACGACCTAACATTGGACTGGATTTATAAAGTTGTGATTGGAAGTGATTCAAACAGCAGTTGCAAAATCTATCGCAGAGACACATCCGGCGGTATTGCTACAGACATCGTTATTGCAGAAGTCTCAAAAAAAGATAATCCGTTAGCAGCTGCAATACCTGGTCAATACATTCCTTACTGGGTAAGTTACAACAACGGAATGCTCATGGCTGGAGCATCAACAGAACCTGGCGAAAATATGTTTATTTGCGTAAAAGAAAAAAATCAAAGAAACAATGTTTCACGATTTGGGTTTGGATCTGGAAAACAGTCAGTAAGTTATGCTGAAGTAAAAGTAGCAGACGCCGTCTCAATTGATTTGCCAGGAACTCCATATTTTGATGCGCAAGGAAAAAATTTAAAAGTTGATGAACAAGGAAATATTAATATCGATGAATCATTTGATATTGCAGCAAAAAATCTAATGTTTAAAATCCCTGGAAGCGGAACATTGCAGGCTAGCATCAGCAGCAAAGATGGTGCGTTTTATTTTTATGAAGGCCAGAACTTTGATGAAAAAACAAGCAAGCACTACAGACTTAAATTTAATTCTTTTTCACAGCTTGAGTCGATTATCAAAGACAAAATCAATTCAACAACACAAGCATGCGTTAACTATCTAAAAAAAATAGAGGCCGCAAAAAAAAATAAAGAATTTAACGCAGATCAAGAGGAATCAGTACTCTACGAAATACTAAACAAAAAAAGTAGTTCATTTGCATCGTCAAATCAAGAAGATGCTGATTTACTAGATCTTAAAACACTAAACAACTGGGTTGTTACGCAAATTTTAAGCAACTTTAATGATTTCTTAAAAAATGCATTAGATCAATTAATTGTAAAAACTGAAATACCAAGACAAGTATTGCAAAACAAAAGCAAAAATGCTCTTTCATGCTTGATCTTTGAGAAATATAATCCACAAACACAGCAATATGAATTTTTGGCAAACAGCGCAAGCTTAGATGCTTCTGTAAAGTTTAATTTTGAAAAAGGACAACAAATTTGGGCTTCTTTTTGCAAAGACAAATTCTTTTTTGGATTTGATAATTTTTCTAGCGACAACATTGCATTTTACTGCTGGGACCTAAACGGGCCACACGATAACATCCAAAACATTTTGTACAAGCCAACTGCAAGCTCAGATCTATCTAACGTACAGCTCTCAAACAAAGCTGTTATTAAAATCGAGCAATCAGCTCAAGATTATTCTACATCATCTAGCGCATTTGATTACAAAGGCTCCTTGCAAGTAATACTTCCATATATTTACGCACTCAGCCAAGAGGAGCAACAAGTCAAATTTAAGGACATGATCAGCAAAAAAACAATTTATCCAGGAAAGACTCCGCAACAAGGAGCTTTATACTACTTCACTTTATCCTTAAGAAAAAACGGCTTTCCAGAGCTGGTCTGGACCAAAGAACCAGAAAATAAACTTGCGCTAGAAATTCAAAAGCAAACATTGATAACACAAGCAAAATCTGATGCATTATTTCAAGCATCAACTTATGTACAAGGAGGCATGAGTGCAATTGGAGGTCTAACTGGTGCAATTGCTAGTGGAATTTTTGCAGGAGAAGGTATTTCTCAGGCAAATAAAGCTGCGCAATTATCGGCTACATCGCAAACAGCTTTCAGAAGCAATGATTCATATGTTTATACAGATTCTATGACTAGCATGGGCCAACTAGCAAAAGAGTCGATTCCACCACAAATAGCTCAAAACAAACAAACAGTATCTGATCAGCTTGCTCTTGGCGGGAAAGTTTCTGCAATTGATGTAGAAAAGCTACAGCGACTGGTTCCGTTGTATGACAACGTCTTAAATTTAATTATTCATCCATACGTCATCACTGGCCTAAAAGATGATTTATTCTCCAAGCTAAATGCACTTTACAGAGGATACACAACACTTAATGATGCTTCAGCAAAAATTAATGCATTCGACTTTACCGTGTTTGACCTGTTTGCAAAAGCATACAACAACTCATATCTTGTGGATAAAAATGTTTCTACAGAGCGAGTACAGAAACAAAACTGGTATTCGTACATCAACGACATGGCAAAAAGATTCTTCAACTCAAATCAATCGTTTCCAATTCCTCCAATGTTTGGAGAATACATCTGGCTAGATCAAAGCTTTGAAAAACCAAACAAAGGCTCCGTCTCATTCATGGCAAAAGGTCAAAATGATTTATTTGTTTGCATCTCTGATGAGCCTGTCAGCGTCAGAAACAGCGACAAAGACATTTATGAAGTTGTTTTCGGGGCATGGGATAACAACAAAACTGTAATAAGAGCAAAAAGTCTAGACAAGCAAGTTTCAGAAACAACACTCTCTTCATCACTTCTAAATTCAGTGCAATTCAAAAAATACTGGGTAAGTTTTAATAGTGGAAACATCATTTTAGGAACAGGAGATATTGATCCTGCAAATGCATTAGCATCTTACGACTCATCAAGCAAATCATTTAAAAAACCGGTTTGGGAGACAAGAGCAACTTCCGGAAATTCTACAACAAGTATCAACCAGCAATGGATAGATCTTGCAATAGGAAGAGAAAAAGATGAAAATGGTGACCCAGACCCAGGAAAAGATATCTTGCTTGAGCTTAGAAAAGATTCTAAATACGCAGACTTTTCCGACTTTTTAGATACAACAATTGCGGAAAAAACGGACAAGATTAATGCTTTAATAAAATCAGGAACACAGCCCTACTCATCAGGACTGCAACAAACAGATTCTGGAAAATACGCTGACAACGCCAAACCATTTGGCTGGCAAGATCCATACTTTAACAAAAAATCTGAATACTCTTACGTTGGTTTTGGAAGTTGGGATGCACCAGTAGAAATCAAAAGTGTTGTAGTTGGCCCTTGCATTGAAGAAGTTTCTGGCCAGAAACAAAACCTTGTTGCAATTGCAAATCACATGAAAAATTTACCAATTTTTAGTGATTCAGAAGTTGGAGATTTGAAAAACAAAATTATTACAGCATTCAAAGCAAAAATTGACGAGATAAATGCACAATCTTCTAATCCTGCTGCTAGTTGATAATTTTAAGTTGAACAAGAAAACTTTAAAATGTTTTCTTGTTCAACTTTTTAAAAGCTGTGCAAATTGTTACCTGGGTTCAAAATAAGCAAAATATCAAATTTTAAACCTTAATATAGAAATGCCCAACCTTGAAGGCGAGTTAGTAGAAAAAATAATACAAATCATTGTTGAGAAGCCCGTAAAAGTACAATAAATATTAAGCCTGGAATTTACTTGCTTTTGGATGAGATTTAATAACCTCTCTAAACCCTAGATCAATCATATCAAATTGAAAATCCTTATTTTGAGTAAAATCTTCTAGGCCTAAAAAAAGCTGTTCGTTTGCATCATCAACAACCAGCTTAAATGTTTCATAATCAAAGTCTGCAAGATCAGCAAAAAGAGATTTTAACCCAGATTTCAACTTTTGATCAGAATATTGATTTAAATACGTTTGAAAAATACCTATAAAATAAAATGAAAAATTTTTCTCGTAACAAACAGCATCATTAATCATCAAATTAAGGCTTTCAGTTATGTCTGTAAATAAAATATTATCAAACCGATTATAGCTTTTCAAAACCATTAAACATGGTCTCTCGTCTGGGTGGCTAAATTCGCAGACATCTTCTATCAAAATAATATCATCTATCGATACAGAGTATTTTTCGCACAAGAGATGCTCTATTTTTTTATATCTAGCCGATATATCGTCATAAGAATAAATTAAAAAATGCCCTACTTTTTTAAGCTCTGCATACTTAAATTCTGAAAAAATATTTTTTAAAAGAGTAGATATAACAACCCGATTGCGGTCTATACCTCCAGCGCTAAAAAAAACAATCTTAAAATTATTCTCAATCAAAAAATTAAATAAAACATCTAAGTATGGAAGAAAGAAGTAATTTGAGTATTTTCGGTCAAAGGTCTGATAAGTTATACACTCAGAGCATCTATTAAATTTTTTAAATTGATTGGCTAACTCCTCTGCAAGCTTTAAGTCTCTGACAGTGTTGCGGGAGCAAAGCGTACCATCTAAATCAAAAACAACAACCTTAGAAGTCAGTGAAACAAAGGATAATAAAAATACCGCAATGAAAAACATTTAAAAACTATAATTAAAAACTATTGAGCATTAATCAGCTTATTTCTACAGGATTTTATTTTTAACTTTTTCAAAAATAATTTATACCTAAAAAACAACTTTCGAGCCAATTATTACCGTTGCTGGTGAAACACAGAAACCCTCTTTCTTTCTATTTTATAAATATTTGATAAAGTTATGGTCTAATGTTTTAAAAGCGCAATTTTGAAGAAAAAAAATGAATTGTTTTATACTTTTTAGCTTTTTATTAATAATAACATCACAAACAAATATAATCGGCTTTCCGCTTGTTAATATTGCAAAACATTTTCAATTATTTTCTGTAAAATTTTTGACTACAAAATCTTGTCCAAAAAGAATCTATTCTAAAGTTTTAACGGATAAAATTGCCACATTTTTTCAGAGATTCCTCTAGAAAATTGGTTGGAAATTGACTTGGAAATGGACAACGGTAACTACCAGGTCGTCAAAAATTTTGGCTTTATAAAGAAAGATCGCAAACAATCTCTGGGTTTTTTTATTTTTTCAAATGAACAGCTAAAACCAAATGCTTACGAAACCACTAAAGATTTTTCAAATGCAAACGAAAAAATTCTAAATCAAATAAAAGCAAGCAATGAATCAGTAAAATTAACAACGCATAGCTCTACAAAATGCATTGAAGAAAATGGTTATAAATCAGCAAAATTTTTCTTCACTACAAATTTAGGAACAACAAAAACTATCTGTTGCTGTCATCATTTTTTAGGAAAGAACTGCTTTGTTCAAATTTTACATGATGTAACAATCGATGAAGAAGTCGATGAAAACGCGGCTCTTGAAATATTAGAAAATTACACAAAAAACAACATCTGCGTGCAAATAGCCACAAGTTAAGATTTAAACTAGTCCTGCATCTTGCCAGCCTTAACCAAAGAAATAAACTCCTGAGCGCTTTTTTTAAGATCAACTATTTTTTTGCAATAAATCAATTGCGAATCTTGATTTAAAATATCTTTTGCAGAAATTTTTGCAAGCTCAGGAACCCAAGTTTTTATATACTTTGCATCCGGATCAAACTTCTTGGCTTGCAAGTAAGGATTGAAGACCCTAAAATACGGGGTAGCATCAGTACCACACCCAGCAACCCACTGCCAGGATGCATAATTATTTGCCCAGTCAGCATCAACAAGGTTTTGGTAAAAATACTCCGCACCCACCCTCCAGTCGATATGCAAATTTTTAATTAAAAACGATGCAACAACCATTCTCATTCGGTTGTGCATCCAGCCAATTGTGTTTAATTGTCTCATCGCTGCATCAATAATCGGAAAACCTGTTTGACCATTTTGCCAGGCCTGGAGATCTTTCTTAGAATGCCTCCACTCAAAATCTTTAAACAGTGGTTTAAGACCTTTCCGGCTTAGCGCAGGATGATAATGAAGTAAATAATATGAAAACTCACGCCAACCAAGCTCTGAAATATATTTTTGCGAAGACGAGTTGCTTTTAAAATTTTCTCTAATTTTTTCCACAATTTGAGCTGGGGTTATTTCACCAAAATGCAAATGCGGAGACATTAGAGATGTACCATCAATTGCTGCAAAATCTCGATCGATTTCATAACTAGAAAGCTGCGAAGATATAAACTTCTTTAATCGCTTCATCGCCGCTTTTTCGCCAGGCTCCCAAACCTTTTCAAGCTCAGAAAAATCTTTTGTTGTTTCAACAAGATCATCAATCTCAACTTGGGTTGATACATCTGGAGATTTTTTATAAAAATCGATTTTATCTAAATTTACGGCAACAGTTTCTAAATCAAGATCTGCTTGCGCATTTCGCCAAAAAGGGGTGTACAGTGAAAAAGGGTTTGATGACGAATTTAATACTTTTTCTGGTTTTACCATCAAGTACCCAGAACAAGATTCAAACTCTATTTGATTTTGATCGCAAAATCTTTTTAATTCTACGTCTTTGGATTGCCAGCTTGGCTCAAATGTTTCATTTACAAAGATTGATTGTACCTCAATTTTTGAACATATTTTTTTGATAATCTCTAGCCAAGGTCCTTTAAAGAAAAATATTTTTTCGCCATGGTTTGCAAACTGTTCACTTAATGCAGTTAAAGATTTATGCATCCACCATTTTTGGTTTTCACCCATCGCAACAGGAATATCAAACATTTCTTGATCATAAATAAAAACAGGTAAAACTTTTTCAGCCTCACAAGCTTTTGCTAATGCATGATTATTTTGAATGCGAAAATCTTTTCTAAATATTATTACTGCATTTTTCATCATTATTTTCAATCCTGTTTTCGTACATTAAAAAATAATCTTTTCTAAATATCTTGTTATTTTTACAAAGTAACTGGCTTGACTAGGAATTGCTAGTCCAGTTATCTTAACTTTATCTATTGGCGCAGCATTTATAGTTTGTATGATTTGAGAGCTTTCATCTTTACCAATAAGTTTTTTATTATTTTTTAAGAATTTTTTTTTATTAAAATCCGTTAATTTTTTCATTTTATTGTAAAGCTGAGACATCCTTAAAATAAAAAGCGCATCTGATTCCTCATGATAAATAAGATATTCAAAAAATATCTCATCATCTACAACGTCATTTTGAGCTTCATTATCAGATAAAACATGTAATCTGGACAAAAAACAAATCTTGCCAGAACCATCTTCTACGTAAAAACGGACATAGCCAAAAACAGCAAAACGCTGTGTTTCTAATTTTTTAAAATTCATTAAAATTTTCTTGGAAAAATTTTCTTCAGAAAAGATAAATTGGCACCTCCTCTTTAATTCTTTTTCTACAAGTACTTTAAAAGAATTAATAATTGAATCAGGAACCTTGTTTTTATCAACTTCAGAAAGAACCCGTATCGCTTCTTTTATATTTTTTGTTGATCGCAAAGAAAAGTCAGAACAAAAACGAATCATCTCATTTTTTATAAAATTTACATCAAAATCAACTTCTTCATGCCGCTCTAAAAGATAATTAACAAAACTCTCTAAATCCTCTGCAGATAATAAACCCGCAGAAAAATCCTCTGCTGATAGAGTTGCTAAAAAAGCAATACTTTTATCATTACTAATATTTAGATTTGAGACAGGAGCGCTTGATTTAGAGCAGATTTCGATTTGATCACAATTACATGGCAAGTAGTTTTTCTTCTCATTTAGATAAACTTCAAATTTATCTAAAATAACTTTTGCTAACTCAGAGGCTTTTGCTTCGATTTGCTCGTTTGGCAATTCTGCATAAAAACTATCTCCGATTGCGTTGACAAGGCACAACTGAAGAGAGAAGCTCAAAACTACTATTAATATCCGAAGAAAAAATAAATTCATGTAATAATTTTCAAAAAAATACTCCCACAGATAGTACTAAAAAAACAACCTGATAAAAAGCACAATTTACAGCAAATAACACCATACAAAACAACAGTTAAAAACTATCAAACAAAATTTTTTAAATTAGCGGTCGCAACGATAAGAATAGAAATTAAAATAAAGAAGAATTGCAACTGAGGGTAAAAAGGAAAATGCCTGGTGGTATCTATCTTTCCGGGCCGTTACCAGCCAAGTATTGTGGACGCGGTAGACTTTACTTCTGTATTCGG
>JACCDG010229235.1_pt1 | contig 16935 bp, 17 predicted proteins | sample 7442471 | NCBI WGS metagenome assembly JACCDG01 (sample SAMN15323444, study PRJNA562643) | freshwater metagenome | isolation source: river surface water | place: USA:Blue River Watershed | collected 2017-08-17 | reverse complement strand
GCGCATTGGTGATGTTGTGGTGAAAGAAGATCGTCCCGAAATTCGCGGCATGGTCTATAACGTTCGCCATCTCATCAAAGTTGAGGAGGTTGAATAACAATGGTGCTCAAAGCTCATCATCTCCGTCCAGCGCCTGGCGCTAAGAAGGCGAAGACTCGTAAGGGTCGCGGTGAAGGTTCAAAAGGAAAGACCGCCGGTCGTGGTGGAAAGGGAACACGTGCTCGTAACGTGGTCCGCGCTGGTTTCGAAGGTGGCGCAATGCCGCTCGTTCAGCGTCTTCCAAAACTCCGTGGTTTCAAGAACCCAGAAACCGTCACATACCAAGCTGTTAACGTCTCAACCATTAACGCGCTATTCCCTAAGGGTGGCGATGTTTCAGTTGAAGATCTCTACAAAGTTGGCGCTGCTCGCAAGGGCCACCCAGTCAAAGTCCTCGGAAATGGCGATATCTCCGTTAAGGTAAATGTCACCGTTCATAGCTTCTCATCATCTGCTTCAGAGAAAATCTCTGCTGCAGGAGGAAGCATCAAGTCGCTCTAACAAGCACGACTGAATTGAAATAGGAGAAGAAAGTGTTGCTATCAGTTTTCGCAAAGGCATTTAGAACGCCTGATCTGCGCCGCAAGATTTTCTTCACCCTTTCAATTATGGCGATCTTCCGCTTCGGATCAGTAATCCCAACCCCAGGTGTTTCCTATGCTGCAGTCCAGCGCTGCCTCGCAAATGTTGATACTGGTGGACTCTTTGGGCTTATCAATCTCTTCAGCGGTGGAGCGCTTCTCCAACTTTCGGTTTTTGCTCTCGGCATCATGCCGTACATCACCGCATCGATCATCGTTCAACTTCTTACTGTTGTCATTCCTCGCTTTGAAGCGTTGAAGAAAGAAGGACAGTCAGGAACAGCAAAGCTCACTCAATACACTCGTTATCTCACCATCGGTCTTGCTGTTCTTCAAACCACTGGTTTGATCGCAGTTGCTCGTACCCCTGGTCGTTTGATCAATGGATGTACTGAAGCGATCATCCCTGATACTTCATGGCAGCGTATCGTCACGATGATTTTCGTCATGACAGCTGGAACATCAGTAATCATGTGGCTCGGTGAATTGATCACTGATCGTGGCGTCGGTAACGGTATGTCTATCTTGATCTTCACATCTATTGCAGCAAGCTTCCCTGGCCAGCTCTGGTCAATCAAGCTCTCACGTGGATGGCCAACATTCCTCTTTATCCTCGCGGTCGGTATTTTGATTGTGGCTGCTGTCGTATTCGTCGAACAATCTCAGCGCCGTATTCCAGTTCAATACGCGAAGCGCCAAGTTGGTCGTCGCCAGTACGGTGGAACAACCACTTACATCCCAATCAAGGTCAACCAATCAGGCGTTATTCCAGTTATTTTCGCATCGTCCTTGCTCTACATCCCATCTCTGGTCGCTAACTTCACCAATTCTCAAGCGCCATGGGCTGTATGGATCTCCACCAACTTTGTACAAGGCGATCATCCGCTATACATTGCAATCTACGCGCTACTCATTATTTTCTTCGCCTACTTCTATGTAGCAATCACCTTCAACCCTGAAGAGACTGCTGAAAACATGCGTAAGTACGGGGGATTCATCCCAGGTATTCGCGCTGGTAAGCCAACGAGCGATTACCTCCAATACGTCCTCAACCGCATCACTGCGCCAGGATCTTTATACCTTGCGCTTGTTGCGATTATTCCAATCATTGCGCTCGTACTCTTCGGTGCTTCGCAGAACTTCCCATTTGGTGGAACCGCGATTCTCATCGTTGTCGGTGTTGGACTTGATACTGCAAAGCAGATCGAAAGCCAGTTGCAACAGCGTTCATACGAGGGATTCCTCCGCTAATGCGTTTAATCCTGGTTGGACCACCAGGTGCAGGTAAAGGAACTCAAGCAGTACACCTAGCCGCGCACTATTCGATTCCTCATATTTCTACCGGCGATATCTTCCGCGCCAATCTCAAAGAGGGAACACCTCTCGGGCTGCAAGCCAAGAGCTTCATGGATAAGGGTGAGTTGGTTCCGGATTCAGTCACTAACGCCATGGTGAAAGATCGCTTAACCCACGCGGATACTGCGAATGGTTTCTTACTTGATGGATTTCCCCGCAACGTCGCACAAGCCGAAGTCTTGCGTGCGATTCTTGCTGAGAAGAAGACGCCGATTGATGCGGCGCTCGAACTCTCGATTGAAAATTCCGAGATCATCAAGCGCCTCTCTGGTCGTCGCACCTGCCGTGGTTGCGGAAAAGTTTTCCCTGGCACTTTCGATAAGTGCGATGCATGCGGTGGCGAGCTCTATCAGCGTGACGATGATAAAGAAGATGTCGTTGCTCGGCGCCTCGAAGTTTATGCCGAACAAACAGCGCCCATCATTGCTTTTTACCGCACCGAAGGTTTGCTCATCACGATCCCTGCGGTCGGAGATGTAGCTGAAATTACAGCTGGCGCCATTCGCGCCCTGTCACAGAAACTAAGTTAAATCATGGCGATCCAGATCAAGACATTGGATCAACTCCAGACAATGCGCGCAGCAGGACTTCTAGTCCGCAGTACTCTCGAACTTGTCAAAGCAAATATCAAAGCTGGTATCACCACAAGCGCACTTGATGCGATTGCGGAAGCAAATATCAAACGCGGTGGCGGTACTTCTAACTTCAAGGGTTATCACGGATATCCCGCAACCATTTGCGTCTCAGTCAATGATGAAATTGTTCATGGAATTCCTGGTGATCGCATGATTATGCCGGGCGATATTGTCTCGGTTGACTGTGGCGCAGTCATCGATGGTTGGCATGGAGACGCAGCTTTCTCCGTTATCGTCGATCCGATTGATGATGCGCGACAGAAGATGCTCAATGTCTGTGAAGAATCGATGTGGGTAGGAATCGCAGCCGGCGCCGCTGGAGCTAAGCTTTCAAATATTGGCCATGCGATTGAGAAGTACACCAACGAACAAGGCAATTACGGAATCTTGCGCGAATACGGCGGACATGGAATCGGAACCTCGATGCATATGGAGCCACATATCCTCAATTATGGAAAACCTGGCAATGGCCCCACCATCGAACCCGGAATGGTCTTTGCAATCGAGCCGATGATCACAATGGGAACCCACAAGACAAAGATTCTGGCCGACAATTGGACCGTCGTAACAACTGATGGATCCCATGGATCACACTTCGAAAACTCCTATTGCATCGCCCCAGATGGAAAACCATTCGTTCTCACCGCAATTGATGGTGGAAAAGCAGAACTTGCTCGCTTTGGCGTCGAAATTTCCAGCCTTCTTTCATAGATTAGCCCCATGAGCAGAGCCCTAGAACAGCGGGAAAAGCGAGCCAGAATCAAGGCTCTTTTAGAAGCAAAGAACCTCGATGCCGTCGTTCTCAAAAAAGGCGCCAATGTTGCATGGATTATTGGTGGCCGTGCACACATTCCAACCACTCTTGAACTTTCATGCATGGATGTCGTGGTCTATCGCGATCGCATTGTCGTGGTCACAAATAAGATTGAAGCGCCACGACTTGAAGCAGAAGAACTCTCGGGAGATGAAGAACTCATCGTTATCAATTGGTTTGAAGGCCGAGAAGGTCAACTTCCGAAAGGCGAGCGCATCGGAAGTGATGGAGCAGAAGCAGATCGAGTCAATATTCAAAGTGAGATTGAGACTCTTCGACGACATCTCAACGATTACGAAGTAAATCGACTCCGCGAAATCGGCAAAGATGCGGGCGAAGCTCTTGGTGAAGCGATGCTTGATATCGATCCTGAGATGAGTGAAGTAGAGGTGGCGGGGGAGATTGCCGAAGATCTCTGGGAGCGAAACCTCGAACCTGTTGTCCTACTCGTTGCAGGCCAAGATCGTATTAAAAAATTCAGACATCCACTTCCAACGACTGCTGAAGTTGGTAATACTGTTATGGGAGTCATCTGCGCTCGACGCAAAGGTCTCATTGCAAGCGTCACTCGCATGGTTAATTTCGGTGAGATTTCCTCTGAGATGCATTCCACCTACCAACGATTGCTTAAAGTCGAATCTGCATTCTTGGATAACACCAAAGTTGGTGCGACATTCGCTGAAGCTTTTAAAGCTGGCACGCTTTCGTATCTGACGGAAGGTTTCGAGCGCGATGAATGGACGAAGCATCATCAAGGTGGGCCTACGGGATATCTTCCGCGGGATTACCCCGCACATGAGAAGACCCCTGCGATCATCGGCGTCCGTAATGCGATTGCCTGGAACCCGAGCGCGGAGGGACTTAAAGTAGAAGACACTGTCATCACCACCGAGTCGGAACTTGAGATTCTGACTCTGGATTCAGGGTGGCCGATGGTAGAAATCGCAGGGCGAAGCCGTCCGGCTATCGCTCAGCGGTAACCCAAACGTTATAAAAAACCTCTAAAAAAGCGTTGACCGGCGGGCATATACGCACAAGACTCACGTCATTCAAGTGGTCAGACCACTTGCCGCGACAAGGGAGTCCTCAGAGATGGTGCGCTACGGGATCATCGGCGTTGGCGCCATGGGCCGTGAGCACGCCGAAAATCTCCGCTTCATCGAAGGCGCAACTGTCACTGCGATTAGCGACCCCGATGAGGGATCTCGAAACCTTGCAAAATCGCAGATCGATAATCCTGTGGCTGTATTCACCGACCACAACGAGCTATTGAATTCAGGACTTGTTGATGCAGTCATTATTGCGACACCGAATTACACGCACGTTGATGTATTGAAAGATGCGCTTGCAACATCGCTTCACGTTTTCATTGAAAAGCCACTCTGCACCACAATCGAAGATTGCGTCAAGGTTATCGAGTGGTCGAAAAATCGTGCTGGATTAGTGTGGATGGGTTTGGAGTATCGGTACATGCCTCCTGTTCACGAACTGATTTCAATAGTTCACGAAGGTGGAGTCGGCGAAGTTCAACAAGTAACAATCCGCGAACACCGCGAACCTTTTTATCCCAAGGTCGGAAACTGGAATCGCTTCACCGAAAAAACCGGAGGAACTCTGGTTGAGAAATGCTGTCACTACTTCAATTTAATGGATCACATCGCGCAAGAAAGACCAGTACGAGTCTTTGCATCTGGTGGACAACGAGTGAATTTTCTAGATGAGGTGTACGAAGGCAAGCGCGCAGATATGTTAGATAGCGCCTATGTCATTGTTGAATACTCCAGCGGCAAGCGTGCGATGCTGGATCTCTGCATGTTCGCCGAAAACACCATCGATAAAGAACATATCTCGGTGACAGGTAACGCTGGCAAAGTCGAATCTTTCCTACCTTCTCTTGAGTTGCGTCATGGCAAGCGCAGCGCGGTCGGCAACTTTAAGGAGTGGACCCACGATGCATCGAAGCCAAAAGTTGAATCACGGAAAATCTGGAACGATGCGATTAAGTACAACGGATTCCACTACGGAGCGTCGTATCTCGAGCATGTGAAGTTCTTCAACGCGATCCAGGGTGGAAAAGCCCCTGAAGTCACGCTGGAAGATGGCCTCCGAAGCGTTGCTACAGGACTTGCTGCCCAGAAAAGCATCGCAGAAGGACGCCCCGTCTTGATGACAGAAATCTTGCCTGCGGGGTGGAACTAATGAGCAGTTGCACTTTGATCGCATTGGCTCGCCCAACATTTGATGTTGCTGCTGCTGAACGCTTCTACGATTCTGCGCGAACTTTACTAACAGATCTAGGCGCCACCATCAATGGTCCAGCAAGTTTGGTTATGACTCCCGAGGATACGGCGAGCGCGGAGGCGAATCTCAATCGCGACGAGAAGCTTTACATCCTCTTCAACGCATCCTTTGCAGATGCATCTGCTGCAATTTCATTACTCTCACAAGTTAAAGGCGAAGTTCTGCTCTGGTCAGTCCGAGAATTTGGTGAAGTAGGGGATCGCTTACTTCTTAATTCAATGTGTGGATCTAACTTAGCGGCGCATGCGCTTCGCGTTAATGGCAAGCGCATCACTCATCTCCATGGAAATCCTGATGAGGCTCATGTCCGTGAAGGATTGAAGAGCGCGCTAACTGGCGTGATGCCCAATGTTGGCCAACCATCAACCACGAGTGGCGAACTTGCAGATACTGCAAAGGTCGAGAAATCTCTGGCACTTCTCAAGGGCCGCACTATCGGTGCCATTGGTGATGCACCTGCTGGATTCACTCCCTGCAATTACGATGCTGACGCACTGAATAGCAAATTTGGAATTAACGTCATCAACAAATCCATCCCGGAGATCTTCGCTGATATTGCTGCCGTACCTCTTGATGAAGAGAGCGCGGAATATCAGGATGCCTGCGATGCCCAACCATCACTCAAGAGCGTTCCAGAGAAGGAAGCGCGTATCAACGCGAGCACCCGAGTTGCGCTGCAGAATTGGATTGAATCGCAAAATCTCTCTGCGATTGCGATGCGTTGTTGGCCAGATTTCGCGGTTGATTTAGGCGCTTGTCCATGTGGCGCTATGGGTAGAACCGCCACAAGCGGCACTCCAGCCGCCTGCGAAAGAGATGTATATGGCGCAGTAACTATGCTGCTTTTGGAGGCCTTGGGCTCTGGCACAAATTACCTCGTCGACACAGTTGATTTAGCAGAAGACGAGAACATCATCCGAATTTGGCACTGTGGATCAGCATCGACCACTTTGGCGGTTGATCCCGATAATGCAACGCAATATATACACTGCAATAGAAAACTAGGTGTGGCCGGAAACTTCCCATTGAAGACCGGTCCTGTTGTTCTGGTACGGCTGGATACCGATATCGATCCAGCAAACCCGAGCAAGCTCCGATTGGTAATGACAAGTGGTGAATCACTATCTGCTCCTAATCGGTTCCAAGGTAATACAGCAACAGTTCGTACATCTGCACCAGCACGGCAATTGATTAATGGGTTAATTCATAATGGATTTCCTCACCACACAGTTGTCGCTTGGAAAGACATACGAGCAGAAGTCCGCAGGATGGCGGAATTGCTAGCCATTCCGCTAACCGAGTGGTAATCAAAGCGATTCACCACAAAACCCTCGAATAAGGAGAAAGTATGAAGCACACAATGAGTGCACGTGCATTCAAGGCGATGATTGCAGCAGTATTTGCAATCTCCGCGACAGTTGTGCCGATTTCCCAGAGCTTCGCTGCTGGCGAATCACTAGGAAAGTCATGTACAACTGAAGGGTTGATGACGGGCACCAAGTCCACATCGCTCATCTGTACTGAAGGTGCAAAAGGAAAGCTCACCTGGCAGCGCGTAAAGCTCGCTTCAGGTAGCGGTCGTCCAGTTGCAAACCTCACACCACCTAAGGGTGAAATCGAGTTCTGGCACTATCGCGTAGAGCTTGGCGATCAGAGAGCTCTCGTAAAGATCATCAACGATTTCGAAGCTAAGTATCCAGGCACCAAGATCAAGCAGGTTGTCCGCGATACCACCACCTACAACAACACAGCTCGTGTAGCAATCCTCGCTAATCCAAAAGCAGCGTTATTCGCTACTTCTCGCGGAGCTATTTTCGATCAATTCGCAAAGAGCGACATGATGCTCGACCTTTCAAACCAGCGCTATGTCAAGCAGAACGTTGTTGCTAAGGGCTTGGTTGCAGGTCAGTACGAAGGAAAGCAACTCGGTATTCCTTACCAATACCTCTTCAATAACCCAATCGTTAACACAGAGATCTGGGCAAAAGAGAAGTGGACAACTCCAAAGAATCTCACTGGTTGGGTCAACTGGTGTAAAGATGCCAAGGCAAAGGGATACGTCCCACTTGCATGGCCAGGAGCTACCCGTGGACAAGCAGCGCAGATTTCAAACTCTGCATTGATGAACTCTGCTGGCAGCTATGACGAGCTTGCTAAGAACCTTGCAGATCTCAACAGCGGAAAAATCGATCTCACTTCCAAGTGGTTCGAAGGCGTTGCTGATATCTATGTCAAGCTACGTAACGCAGGTTGCTTCCCAGATAACGCTACTGGCGTAACTGAAGCAGCTGCTTACAACTTGTTTGCTACCGGTAAGTCACCAATCCTTCCAATCGGTACCTTTGCTATGGGTTCAATCGTTGGACTCAATCCAAAGCTCGATGGCAAGATGGAACTTATGTCCATGGTCTTGACCGATGGCAAAGTAGTCGCTGAAGGAATCATGAATAACACTTACACTCTCAGTGTTAACAAGAACTCCACTTCACGCGATCAGAAGATTGCAAATGCGTTCCTTTCCTATCTTTTGACTGGAAAGGTCGCTGAAATCTACGCAAATGAAACACTTCAGCACGTAAACGTTCTCGATGTTGAATACAAGAACGTTAACCTCTTGAACACCGTTTCATTCCAGGCAAAGAACACCATGCTTGCTCCTCGCTTCCTATTGCTGAACGCAGCAGTATCTGACTTGACTCAAGATGCGCTCATTCAGATCGTTGGCGGCAAGAGCCCAAGTGATGTTCTGCCTGACTTCTCGCGTCAGATCAAGCAGAAATTGGCTGGCTGATTAGCTCGCTAACAACTACCGGAACCGCTCCCACCTCAGGTGGGAGCGGTGCTCGGCCTACCTCCAAGAAGCGCAAGAAGAGGGATGCTGGGATCTATTACTTGATGGGCCTACCGGCTGCGATCCTCTTTGCTGGCTTCTATTTCGTTCCTTTCATTGCCAATCTGCGTTACTCACTCACTAAGTGGGATCGCATCACAGAGCCAGAGTTTGTTGGCTTACGAAATTTCGTCAACTTGCTTACCAACGATGACCTCTTCTACAAAGTCCTTGGTAACAATCTTCGCTTCACCTTCTTAGTAGTCGTCTTCCAGACGCTCTTCTCTCTGATTTTTGCGCTTTTCCTTGTGAAGAACTCCAAGGCAAATATTGCGCTTCGAACTCTTTTCTTCTTCCCAACCATTCTCTCCTCAGTCTCAGTGGGCATGATCTGGTTATTCATGTATGACCCGAACTTTGGTGCAGTCAATCTATTCTTCACCAGAATCGGATTGGAAAACTTTGCACTTAACTGGCTCGGCAGCGAGAGCTCCGCGCTCTATGCAATTGCCTTCACTCAAGTTTGGTTCCATACGGGACAGATGATGGTCATCTACATCGCAGGTCTCCAGCAGATTCCGCAAGAGTTATATGAAGCAGCCGAGATGGATGGCGCTTCACGTTGGCAGCAATTCAAAAATGTCACCTGGCCAATGTCCATACCAACAACCATTGTTGTCATGGCTTACACAACGATTCAATCCTTTAGAGCTTTTGATTTGATCTTCTCGATGACTCAAGGTGGTCCAAATAACTCATCAAATATCTTTGCAGTTTTGATTTATCAGACGGTTTTCAGCGAGCTGCGAATCGGATATGCAGCGACGCAGTCAATCTTCTTCATTCTTGTCCTGGTATTTGTGACTGTTCTACAGCGCAAATTCCTCAATAGTCGGTATGAGAAATAGGGGATGCGATGTTCTATAAAGTAAGCAGAATCGTCTCTCTCGTGGTCTTTGCCGCACTCATCATTATCCCGAGCTTGATTGTTGTTTTCGGTTCAACAAAGACGGATAGCGAGGTCTACAACAAGCCACTTGCCCTTCCCGAGCGTTGGTCGCTGGATAATTTCCGTTTCCTTTTTGAAGTGAGCAATGTCGGAAAGAGCTTCCTCAACAGCCTTATCGTTACGGGATTCTCCGTAACTATCACGTTGATTCTTGCCAGTATGTGCGCGTTTGCTATCTCACGAATGATCACGGTAACAGGCAAAGTCCTCTTCTCGCTCTTTGCTGTGGGCTTGGCGATACCAGGTCAAGTTAATCTTGTTCCGATCTTCATTCTCTTCAATGATCTTCAATTAACTAACAAGCTCTCTGGCTTGATATTGATCAACATTGTCACAACTCTTCCCATCTCAGTCTTCATCTTGACGGCGTTCTTTAGAGAATTGCCTAAGGAAATGTATGAAGTCTCCGAAGTTGATGGTGCAACCCCGCTACGGGTTTATCGCTCGATTGCACTACCTCTGTCACGTCCAGCTATGGGTGCAACCGCAATCTTCCTCTTTGTGATTACGTGGAATGAGTTGTTATTCCCACTTCTCTTGATTACTGATAACGATAAGCGCACGCTTCCTCTATCGCTTCTTTCATTTAGAGGAGAGTTCTTCAGTAATTACAGCATGATCTTCACAGCGGTTATGGTCGCATCAATTCCGATGGTTGCGATGTACTTGTTGATGCAACGTTCATTCATCGCTGGCTTAACTGCGGGAGCGGTCAAGGGCTAATGAGCACACCGATCATCAATAACCCACCTCGCCTGCAACATCAGGCGCGGTTGTTGTTGGATCACATCGAGAGTGAGGGCCTCAAAGCGGGAGATCGCCTGGAATCCGAGCGCGAACTAGCGAAGATATTGGGTATTAGTCGCCCATCGCTGCGCGAGGCGATTCAGATCCTGCAGGTTCAGGGCCGTCTCGTTGTGAAGCATGGAATTGGAATTTTCGTTCTGGATGAGGAAGAGGGCGAGAAACTTCGAGATTCATTGAAGGCAGCTCAACATCGGATTGAAGAGCTCTTCCAGATGCGTGAGATCCTTGAAGCTCCAGCAGTCGAATGGGCAGCTGAGCGCCGCACAAAAGAGCAACTACAAGAGATGAAAGATGCTGCACAAGCGCTAAATGAGGCAATCGCAGAAGATCCGATTGATTTCGAGAAAGTACGCAAGCTTGATATGCACTTCCATCTGACGATTGTGCGAAGCGCCCAGAATCATTTCCTCAACCAAACTCTCGGCACTCTGCAAGAAATCATGTTCAACTCGATGGACAACACTCTGAAATTACCTGGACGCGTAGATGCATCGGGGCACGAACATGGCGTGATTCTTGAAGCCATCGAACGTCGTGATCCCATTGCGGCGCGTTTAATGATTATTCAACATATACACAATGCACGTGATGCCTGGTTTAAATATCTGCGAAAGCCGAATGAGTGATGGCTCAAGTTCTTTCGGTTGGGATTGCAACAGTTGACACCATTGTCTTGGTTGAGAAATACCCTTCAGCAAATGAGCGCGTCGTAGCGATTGAATCTGTCCGCGCTGTCGGTGGGCCCGCCACGACTGCTGCTGTTGCTCTGGCGCGCCTCGGCGTTGATGTTGCACTTTCGTGCGTCATTGGCGATGACGAGGCTGGCCGCTTCATTTTTGATACGTTGAAACGCGAAGGCATTGATACTCGGCATGTCATCGTAGATCCAACTTTGCGAACAGCAACAGGAACAATTGTGGTTTCAAAGAGCGAACAAACTCGCGCCATTATGGTTCAGCCTCATGATCATCTGCCCTCAAAGCCAGCCAATATCAAGGATTATCCCTGGATTCATGTCGATCAATTCGGCATGCAGGCGATCAAAGAATGGGGAATCTCTCGCGGCGGAAGCTCAAAGCTTTCTATTGATATTGGATACGCAGCGCCTGGTTTGAACTCAGCTGATTATGACTTGTATGCGCCATCCGAGAACATCACGACCGATGTCTCTTCGGCCGCCCGAGATAAGAATTGGGTAGTCATCTCCAAAGGGGGAGAAGGCAGCGTTTATTCTGATGGAGTCAACACCGGGATTGTTCCTGCAATTTCGGCAGATATTGTGAGCACTCTGGGCGCTGGCGATGTATTTCATGGCGCGCTTGTTGCGGCTCAAGTATGGAATAAGCCGATTGAAGAGTCGGTACAGATAGCAAACATCGTGGCGGGACTTTCATGTCGCGCGCTCGATGGACAAAGTGGAATTCCTACCAAGACAGAGCTCGATGCGTACCTCGCAGGAGCGCGACGTTGATGGGGATATTTGGTAATCGAGAGATGGAAAGGAAGTAGACATGGCACAAGTGCCTGATTTCCTCCTTCACCATGATGGCGATTCAGTTGCTGTTGCAAATGATGATTTGCAACCTGGCACACTGCAAGGGCTATCAGTGAAAGAGCAAAGCCAGCACACCGCTGTTCTCAACCACGCAATCCCATTGGGACATAAGTTTGCGTTGAGAGATCATGCAGAAGGTGAAGCAATCATTAAATATGGAATTAAGGTCGGCATCGCATCACAGCCGATCAAAAAAGGCGATTACGTTCATACACACAACATGAGGAGTTATCGATGGGAAGCAAGCCGCGCTTAACCGGATACCGTCGCCCTGATGGGTCGATGGGTATCCGTAATCACGTCATTATCTTGCCGGTCGATGACCTCTCCAATGCTGCCGCTGAAGCGGTCGCAAAAGTAGTGCCAGGTACTCTCGCGCTGCCGCATGGATATGGACGTCTGCAATTCGGTGAAGATCTAGAACTTACATTCCGCACACTTATCGGCACGGGCCTTAATGGCAATGTTGCTGCAGTCGTGGTGATCGGAATCGAGCCAAAGTGGACCGAGCGCGTTGCTGCCGGTATCGCAAAATCAGGTAAGCCAGTCGCTTCCTTCTCTATTGAAGGTAAAGGTGATCTTCAAGTAATTGCAGATGCAGCGCGAGTTGCTCAAGTCTTCTTGCAAGATGCATCTGAAGTTACACGCGAACCAGCAACTGAAGGCGATTTGATTATGTCCATCAAGTGCGGCGAATCAGACACAACTTCAGGTCTCGGTTCATGTCCAACAACATCTGAAGCAGTTGATCGTTGGGTTGCTGCAGGTGGAACCGTTTTCTTTGGCGAGACATCAGAACTCACTGGTGGAGAACACCTCATTGCAGAACGCTGCATTGATGATGCATGCCGCGATCTCTTCCAGAAAACTTATGACAACTACATCAAAGTCATCGAGTCAACTGGCGCTAACTTGCTCGGTTCTCAACCAACGCAAGGAAATATTGCTGGCGGTCTCACAACGATTGAAGAGAAGGCGCTCGGCAATATTGCCAAGACGGGTTCAGTTCCAGTTGTGGGAGTTCTTGCCCCAGCCGAAGCCCCTGATCGCAAGAAGCAGGGTCTCTACTTCATGGACACTTCATCTGCTGCAGCAGAGTGCGTAACTCTCATGGCAGCTGCTGGCGCCGTCATTCACTTGTTCCCAACCGGACAAGGAAATGTCATCGGCAATCCAATCGAGCCAGTATTGAAGCTCACCGCAAATAAGAAGACTGCTGCATCGATGCGCGAGCACATTGATCTTGATGTCTCTGGTTTATTGCGTCAGGAATACAACTTGACCAAGGCTGGCGACATGATGATGGATGTCATCGAACGCACCGTCAATGGCCGACTTTGTGCGGCTGAGGCCCTAGGCCATCGCGAGTACACCTTCACCAAGTTGTACATCAGCGCGTAATTCCTTAACTCGATTAACCAAACTCTCGAAAGGACTGGTTCGTGATTGTTATCAGTGAAGATGTCTGGAGCGCAGATTTTGAGGCGCTTGCTGATTCTTTCCCGATCGTGTGCGAACCAGACCTTTGGAGTAAGACAGAAGAGTTAAAGGCGAAGTTGGCGGATGCTACTGCACTTGTTGTGCGGAATAGAACTCAGGTAACACGCGAAATCATCGAAGCCGCACCTCAACTCAAGATCATTGCACGTGCTGGAGTAGGTCTCGACAATATCGATATCAAAGCTGCAGATGAGAACGGCGTGATCGTCGCAGCAGCCCTTGGAATCAATGCCACAGCTGTTGGTGAAGAGACGTTAGCTATGGCGCTAGCTCTGTCACGAAAATTGATTGAACTTGATTCCAGCACTCGGGCTGGTGAGTGGAATCGCAAGGCAGGTAGCGAGATCTCCGGCAAAACGTGGGGACTTCTTGGTTTTGGCGCCACCGCCCGCGCGACTGCCGAATTACTCAAAGGTTTCAAAGTTAAAGTCTTGGCTTACGATCCATTTGCAAAGCCCACGAGCGAATACCTCACATCCATCAACGCTCAAATGGCGCAACTTAACGATGTTGTCTCCCAATCAGATTTTATCTCAGTTCATCTTCCATCTACTCCAGAAACTAAAGAAGTCATCAACGCTCAATTGCTCTCTACGATGAAGAAGAGCGCAGTAATTATTAACGTTGGTCGCGGAGAGGTCATCAACGAAGCAGACCTCGAGAGCGCGCTCAAGAACGGCGTGATTGCCGGAGCAGGTCTTGATGTTCGTGCTCAAGAGCCACCACAAGATAAGCGCTTTACAGATCTTGCCAATGTGGTTTTAGCGCCACATATTGCGGGAATAACGCATGAAAGCCAGGCTGCCATTAATAGAGTCTTAGTGAGCGAAATTCGAGCTGCTCTCACAGGGCAAGCCCAACAATTTGCAGTCGGCGCAGTAAAGCAGGCTAAGTAATGACTATTTCCATCAAAGACGCTCTTGCATATGCCACATCCATGTTGGTTGCTGTGGGAGTTCCAGAAACAAATGCCGCAAAGACGGCCCGCGCTATCGTCACATCAGATGTCTGGGGAAATCCCAGCCATGGATTGATGCGTCTTCCTTTTTATCTCCAACGCATAACAATGGGCGGCGTTAATGGCGAAGCAGAACTCACAACTATCTCAGAGCGCGGTGCAATCACAAGTCTTGATGGTCAAGATGGTTTAGGACACTGGCAAGTATGGAACGCTGCTGAACTTGGCGTTGTTAAAGCAAAAGAGTTTGGAATCTCATTAGTCTCAGTAAAAAACTCGAGTCACTGTGGCGCACTGGGCGTGTATCTCTATCCAGCACTTGATGCGGGACAGATTGCAATGATATTTACTAATGGTCCGGCAGTTATGCCTGCGGTCGGTGGAAACGCGCCATTACTTTCAACAAGTCCGATCGCATCAGGAATTCCATCTCAACCACCGATGATTATTGATCTCTCTACTTCTGCAGTCGCACGTGGAAAAATCGCCTCGGCGGCAAAAGCTGGCGGTTCCATCCCCGAAGGTTGGGCTGTCAATGCACAAGGTGAAGCAATTACTGATGCTAAAGAAGCATTGATGGGAATGCTCGCACCACTTGGTGGCGCTAAAGGATTTGCCCTCGGTCTAATGGTCGAATCTTTATCGGCAGGCCTTAGCGGTGGCGCGTTGTCACGTAACGTCCCAGATATGTTCAACCCTGATGATGACACCAAGCCACAATCAATTTCCCATACAGTGATTACGATCGATCCGAGCGATCTTGGAGATTCGGCCGCATACGAGGATTTCAACGCGATTGCAGCGAGTATTACCGCCACAGGTGGGCGAATTCCAGGCAGTAAACGAGTACATCCCAACTCTTTAGGTGATGGCGCAATCAACATTGCTGAACCTGTCATGAATGACCTCAATGCGTGGAGCGCGAAGTTGGGGCTACCAAACTTCTCATGAAGCTCACGGCCACAAACCTTAAGTACTTTTCAATTATTACCGCGGGTGTGGCCCTCGCTTACGCAGTCAATAAGTTTGAAGGTGCGATCTCGCCACTCTTCTTCTCTATGGTGCTTGGCCTGATTGTCGTCAACGCAGGTGGTTGGCCAAGTGAAGGTAAAGACGCTGCAACCTTTGCCGCAAAGCGCTGTCTGCGAATCGGTGTTGTGCTTCTCGGATTTCAGATTTCAATCGACAAGTTCATCGAAGTTGGACCGCGTGGATTATTCGCAGTCATCATTATTGTTACGGGAGTCTTCTTCGGACTTCGCTATGCCAGCAAGAAAGCTGGCCTCAATGATTCACTCTCCACTTTCATCGCCGGAGGTTTTGCAATTTGTGGAGCTACTGCTATCGCGGCAATTAGTTCGACTCGCAAAAGTGAAGAACGCGATGTCTCATATGCAGTTGCGTTAGTAGCTTTATGTGGAACTCTCTCAGTATTTGTCATTCCAGGTATTGCCACACTCTTCTCCTTAAGTGATGCAACAGCAGGAGCATGGATCGGCGCAGCAGTTCATGATGTAGGCCAAGTGATTGCGACCGCTTCCTTGATGAGCCCGGAGGCACTGGATTCTGCTGTAATCGTAAAATTGACTCGCGTTGTGATGCTGATTCCACTCATTCTCTTTTTGGCTTCCAAAAATCCAGGAAAGAAATCACTTCGCACCGCAACACCTACTTTTGTAGTTGGCTTTGTGGTCTGCGCGTTGATTGTTAATGCTCTTTCGCTTCCAGAATCCGTTGTTACTGGCGGAAAAGAGCTCTCGAAGATCTTCTTATCCCTTGGCCTCTTCGGCATGGGGCTGGGCGTGAAGTGGGCCTCAATCAAGGCCTTAGGCGCACGGCCCCTCGTACTCGGACTATCGGCCTGGGTTCTATGCGGGGGATTTGCCCTGGGGGTCATTCAGGTAGTCGGGCTATAGGCCCCCACAAGCGAATTTCCCTTTTCTAACCCCCTCTCATAAACTCGCCCTCTGCCCAAATGAGGGTTCGAAGCAAACAAAAGAGGTAAAAGCTTGGCGAAAAAAGACGGTGCGATCGAAATCGAAGGCACTGTAGCTGAGGCTTTACCGAACGCAATGTTCCGCGTCGAGCTCACCAATGGACACAAAGTTCTCGCACACATCAGCGGGAAGATGCGTCAGAACTACATTCGCATCTTGCCGGAAGACCGTGTGATCGTAGAACTAAGTCCATACGACCTCACACGAGGTCGGATCATTTACCGGTACAAGTAACAAGTACGAAGTAATTAGTAGTTAAGTAAACGGAACAAGGGAGTCTGATCGTGAAGGTTAAACCGAGCGTGAAGAAGATTTGCGACAAGTGCAAAGTCATTCGTCGTAATGGTCGCGTGATGGTCATTTGCGACAATCTCCGTCACAAGCAACGTCAAGGTTAGTCAAGGAAAAAAACTAAATAACAGGTACGCGTGACGCGACAGTTCTTGCAAAAGAGCTGACCTCCTGACTGAAAGCGGGAGCCGGAGAAAATCTTCGGAGGCGTTGCGGAGGACTTTCAGATTATGGAAAGAAGTATGTGATGGCACGTCTCGTC
>JACCDG010564271.1_pt1 | contig 16951 bp, 30 predicted proteins | sample 7442471 | NCBI WGS metagenome assembly JACCDG01 (sample SAMN15323444, study PRJNA562643) | freshwater metagenome | isolation source: river surface water | place: USA:Blue River Watershed | collected 2017-08-17 | reverse complement strand
CTCTTCTTCTACTTTGGGGTCCTGAGTCTCAAGGGGATTTCGTCAGGTGGGTCCAACTTGGGGGACTCTGGACTTTTGTGGCGCTCCACGGAGTTTTTAGCCTAATTGGATTTATGCTTCGCCAGTTTGAAATTTCACGACTGGTAGGTATCCGTCCTTATAATGCAATCGCATTCTCTGGTCCTATCGCTGTGTTCGTCAGTGTGTTCCTGATGTACCCTCTGGGTCAATCCAGTTGGTTCTTCGCACCTTCCTTTGGTGTTGCAGCAATCTTCAGATTCTTGCTCTTCCTTCAGGGTTTCCACAACTGGACACTCAACCCCTTTCACATGATGGGTGTTGCTGGTATACTGGGTGGAGCACTGCTTTGTGCGATTCACGGAGCAACTGTAGAAAACACTTTATTTGAAGATAGTGATCAAGCAAACACTTTCAAGGCTTTTGAACCTACTCAGGAAGAGGAAACTTATTCGATGGTTACAGCAAATCGTTTTTGGTCCCAAATATTCGGAATTGCTTTTAGTAACAAGCGTTGGCTTCATTTCTTTATGCTATTTGTTCCCGTCATGGGGCTTTGGACTTCTTCTATTGGCATTATTGGTTTGGCTCTCAATCTTCGTGCTTACGATTTTGTAAGTCAGGAGATTCGTGCTGCTGAAGATCCAGAGTTTGAAACCTTCTACACAAAGAATATTCTTTTGAATGAAGGATTACGTGCTTGGATGGCTCCAGTCGATCAACCGCATGAAAATTTTGTATTTCCAGAGGAAGTTCTTCCGAGAGGGAATGCACTTTAAAATAAATAAAGGAGTTCTTAGGAACTCCTTTTTTTATGACTATTATTATAGTATCTTTTATAGTGTTTGGAATTTTCATGTTTCTAATTTCTCTTACGGATCACTATCACTATTGATAAAATAAATACCCATAAGTCGCAAGCACTTATGAGACCTCTCCAATCGCCTCAAGAATACTTGTTCAATCTACAAGCAACAAGTCAATCAGAAGCAAAACGATTATGGAGAACGCAAATAAAAGAAAGTTGGAATCACAAATGTGCATATTGTGGTTCTGAAGAAGATTTAACTTTGGATCATGTCATGCCACAATCAAAAGGTGGTTTAGATATTACGAGAAATGTGGTATGTTGCTGCAAATCTTGTAATCAGTCTAAAGGACATGAGCATTGGAAGTTGTGGTACGTTCAGCAAGACTTTTATTGTGAAGATAAATTCGATACAATAGAGGAGTGGATGAAACCACCGAAACCAACCAATCTCTATGCATATCGTCCAAGGAAAAATATTAGATATTGATACATTTATACATAAGAAAGTTATTTCAAAACTATGAAAAACCTGTCACTTTCAGATGATCAAATTAAACTTCTTGCGGATGCTCTTTGGATGCGCCAAAGATGTTTTGTTGCTGGAGACAAAAGATTTAAAGAATACGGAGCAATGTTAGACACACTCCTTGAAGATATGGATTATGTACCCAGCAGATCTTGAAATGATTACAACAGAAACACCATATAAACTATCACAGATTATTAGAGATACCTGGCCTGGACTTTACAGACCATCAACAAAAACCTATAATAATCAAAAGACTCCAAAAAATGAAAAAGTATAATGAAGAGTATTTTTCAGTAAGAGAAAAAAGAACTCATAAAAAAATTTGCGATTGTGGTAATTTTGAAGATGCAAGGATGATGTTGCATTTAGATGCACCAAATCGTGAAATTGTAAAAAACAAGGTGCTGATGGCACAGGTTGTGGACATTGAAATACCAAAAGTACTTCCAACAAATGAAATAACAATCAATACAGAACCTTATAAACAACATCAGGAAGAATGGATGATTGAAAAGATTAATCAATTGCCACAAATTAAACTTCCTGAAGGACAAGGAATTCCAGTTAACGCTAAATAATTTTCAGTTTATTAAGAATTATGAAGTTTACAGTTTATTCAAAAGACGGTTGTCCATATTGCACAAAAGTTCAACAGGTGCTAGAGTTGGCAGAACTACAACATGTAGTTTATAAGCTTGGAGTAGATTTTACACGAGAGGAATTTTATTCTGAATTTGGTCAAGGATCTACTTTTCCACAAGTTATTGTGAATGAAAAACACATTGGAGGATGTACAGATACTGTTCAATACCTTAAGGAGCAAAACTTAGTTTAATGAATAGCAATTTTCACGAAGTTTACAACGATGTTGAGAAAGCCATTGATTATGCTTTTAATGGTCAATTTGTTTTAAAGTTTTATGATTACCTAAAAGTTCGTGGAACAAAAAGGGTTGAAGTTGAAGAATTCATTGAGAGTTCAACTGCAAGTGAATTGAATAATCTTGTAATGGATCTCGATGATTATCTCGAAGGTGGTTCTGATGAAATACATAAACAACTTCGTGAAGGTTATGGGCACATTCCAAAACCACAAGCAAGAAAAATTAGAAATTACTTATATGCTATTTTAGAAGACGCCTGGAAATATAGTCATGACAAAAGACCAGGACGAAGGAAAAAGCAAACTAAATAACAATAAGCCTCATATAAATCGAGGCGTTGAGTTATTACTACGCAATAGGAGGAGAATATCAGAAAGACCAAAAACTTTTCAAGTGAAGTTTGGTAAAATGATTTCTCTCTTCCACAGAGAGTTTCATTTCTTTATCGATTTTCATTTTGATATAAGAAAAAAGTAAATTCTCTGGAGAAAAAACAATGCTAGCAGTAACTCTAACCATAGGAACATTGGTTTCTATCATGTTCTTTTTTGTGGGAGGTATAGTAGGATGGTTAGCAAAAGAACATTTCTACCAAACCCAACCAGTTTATACGCACCCAGAGATGTTTGATTCGAATGGGAACGTAATACCTGACGAAATTTTAGCTGTGAGATTCGAAAATGACTACGACTACAACGAGGAAGAAGAAGACAACGATTGAAAATCCAATCGAAACTCTCCCTACAAATCCTTTTGTTTATGAAATTCTAGATCTTGCTTCAAAGCAAAGATCTAATTCAAAGAAAATTGAAGTACTTAAAACTTATGAGCACGATTCTCTAAAAACTATTTTTATTTGGAATTTTGATGAATCTGTAATTAGCCTTCTTCCAGAAGGAGATGTTCCTTATGCAAATGCTGAAGAGCAAACTGTTTATTCTGGCACTCTTTCTGAAAATTTGTCCAAGGAAGCTGCAGGTGGAGAATCTGCGACAGGTCAAGATCTAGATGGTAGAGGAAGAACTTCTCTTCGTAGAGAGTATCAGAATCTTTATCATTATGTAAAAGGTGGCAATGCAGGTCTCAATACTATCCGCCGAGAGATGATGTTTATCAATCTTCTTACAGGACTTCATCCTAGAGAGGCAGAAGTATTAATTCTTACAAAAGATAAGAAGTTGACCGATAAATATAAGATAAGTTTTGAGATTGTGAAAGAGGCTTATCCGGATATTCAATGGGGTGGCCGTTCATGACAGTTGTTGTAGGTACGGAGAAAGACATGGCAGAATACGGAAAAGAAGAAAAAAACATTCTGCCAAGTAGTTATGGATGCGATATTCTATTTCAAGATACTACATTGGACAAAGTAAAAGACTCTTCTTTACCTAATGATGCATATTTGATTTGGTATAATGATGGAACTTTAAAAATTGATCTTGTAAGAGGTTCTAGAGTTCGTATTTTTGATATGTATTATGATAAGTACGGTCCAGGAGTCATTCAAAAAATTGACTTTGGATATGGAAGAACTAACCCTAAACTGTGGGGATATAAACAACCTGAAAAGAAAAAGAAAAGATGAGCGAAGGTTTTAAGGGATTTGCAAAATCCGCAGACGATAAAGAGTTTAGGCTTTATATTAAAAATAGAGAAGTTAATAAACTTATTAAAGAATATAAGAAACTTAAAAAATATCAAAAATCTTCTATTTTTGAAATAGAAAAACTATACGGACAAGAAACTAAAATAGATAAATTAATCAACGAATATGGGATAGACCCCGAAGCAATTGAATAATGGGAAAACATTATCTACTCAACTTATATGGATGCTCGTTTGTTCTTTTGGACGACGAGCGTTGTCTTATAGACTTATTAGAAAACGCAGCAGTTGCAAGTGGTGCTACTGTGGTCCAAACAATTTCAAAAAAGTTTGAACCACAAGGGGTTACTGTAATTTGTCTGCTGTCCGAAAGTCATATTAGTATTCATACATGGCCTGAGGAAGGTAAGGCAGCAGTGGATGTTTATACTTGTGGCGATTGCAATCCAAAGATTGGATGTGATATGATTATTCATCAATTGTATGCTCAAAATCATACGTTAAGTTATATTGAGCGTTAACTAAATACACTATATCTGGAGAAGTATATGCTCTCTACTCAATACCGTCTTCGTCTTGAAGCAATTTGTGAAAGAATTGTAAAAGGTGAATCTGTAGAGTTAAATGAAATGATTTGGGTAGAAAAACTGGCCAAATCAAATCGTTCAGCAGCAACTATTCTAAGGCAAGCAAGACGCCGTGCTGCCAATCCCGATATGGAGGAAGGTGGTTTAGATGACTTTATGAATGCATTGGATCTTGGAGATCCCGATCCATCAAATCATCGGACTAGATTTAATGGTGCTGATGATATTATTGATTTCTTCACTGGAGATAAACCAGACGATTGGAGACAACGCGATTAAACTGTATTATATTATACAGATATTTTTGTATAACTATAATAGCAGGTCTATAATGACCTTACGTTCATCCTCATTTTAGAGGACGCAAGTAGGACGACGCGGAACGCATTATCGTTCATTCGCTATTTTCGAATAGCGAACGGAAACGCCGCCCAAAGGAACGGGAATTAAAACTCTCATTTCTTTAGGAGAAATTTAATGGCAAAAATTATTTACAGAGGAGTTGAATACGACACGCAAAAGCGTTTGGAGTATCAACAGCAGATGATGCAGCAACCTCAACAATACGACGAAACCTATCGTGGTGTTAAGTTTGTAAAGGAGGGGCACAAATGAAAAAACTAACGTACTTCAACTCATTAAAGAGAAGAAGCAAAAAGAGCAACGTCGTTATCAAGCACTGCTTGTAAATGCGGGAGCAGGGAAATGATTGCTACGATTGCTGCCATTACTGGAGCATCAACAGCATTCATTTTTCTAATCTATTTGGAAATTTTATTGTTGAATAAGTAACTGATTTAAGAGAGGGACTTGACTCCCTCTCTTTTTTTGTCTATAATACCTTTGTCGAGGTTGATAAAAATGGATAGAGAAAAGCTTAAGATAATTGTCAGAAACCTTGAGTCTCTGGTAGAATGCCTAAAGGCAGAGATTGAACCTGAAACTGAAACTCAAGTTAAAGATCCTGTCTATGAAGAGATTAAAACTTTTTTAACTGACTACGACGAAGTATTTTATGACGAGGAAGATGAATATGATGTATGATGATTTTGAGTTTATGAATCCAGAAGTAAAACTCATTAGTGTTACTCCAGATGCAGAAAAGCACATGGCATATTGTGCTCGGGTAAGTAATCCTGCTAATCAGGAAAATGAGAAGTTCTCTGGTCTTCTCAAGTATTGTATTCAACATCAACACTGGAGCATCTTTGAACAGGCTTCAATGACTGTTGAGATCAATACTACAAGAGGTATCGCAGCTCAAATCCTTCGTCACCGTTCGTTCACATATCAAGAATTTTCGCAACGGTATGCTGATACGAATCTTTTGAATAAAACCATTCCTCTTCCTGAACTACGTCGTCAAGATACTAAGAATCGTCAGAACAGCATTGATGACATTCCTGATTATTTAAAACTGACCCTGACAGAAGACATCCGCGTTCATTTTGAGAGTGCCCTACGCCTCTACAACCGCCTTCTGGACAAAGGGGTAGCAAAGGAGTGTGCAAGGTTCGTACTGCCCCTAGCGACGCCCACAAGACTGTATATGACCGGTTCTGTGAGGTCATGGATTCATTACATTGATCTTCGCTCTGCACATGGCACACAGAAGGAACATATGGAGATCGCAGAACTTGTCCGATGTATCTTTACTTGCCAATTCCCTGCAGTATCTGAAGCACTTGGATGGGCACGAGAAGGATGCTCTGAATGCACTGATGCTCCGTCTATTACTATTGAATAAATATCATCATATAGAATGGAGGTTTAAATTGCCCACATATCCTGTAGTTAATAAAGAAACTGGTGAACAGAAAGAAGTGAAAATGAGTGTCCATGATTGGGACCAATGGAAACAAGACAATCCTGAATGGGAAAGGGATTGGTCTGATCCTACAACTTGTCCAGCATCAGGGGAGGTTGGAGAAGTATATGATCGTCTTAAGAAATCTCATCCTGGATGGAATGATGTTTTGCGAAAAGCATCAAAAGCACCTGGATCAACTGTAAAACCAATTTGATAAGACATGCCAACTAAAAAAAGAAACACTCCTCAAAACCCTGTTCCTTTTGGAATGAGTAATCGACAAATGAAAAGGAAAAAACCAATTAGTCTTGATTTGATGAGGACAGTTGAACCTCTTACAAATAATCAAGAATTGTTATTTAACTCTTATAAAAAAGATCAGAACATTGTTGCATATGGTGCTGCAGGCACAGGTAAGACATTCATCACTCTTTATAATGCATTGAAAGATGTATTGGATGAAAAGACTCCTTATGAAAAAATTTATATTGTTCGTTCTCTCGTAGCAACAAGAGAAATTGGATTTCTTCCTGGAGATCATGAAGATAAGTCTTCACTTTATCAGATTCCATATAAGAATATGGTAAAGTATATGTTTGAGATGCCTGATGACTCCGCATTTGAGATGCTCTACGGCAATCTCAAAACACAAGGAACGATTAGTTTTTGGAGTACCTCTTTCATTCGTGGTACAACTCTTGATAACTGTATCATCATTGTTGATGAGTTTCAGAATCTAAATTTCCATGAGTTAGATTCAATTATCACTCGTGTTGGCGAAGACTCTAAGATTATGTTCTGCGGTGATGCAACACAATCGGACCTTGTAAAAACTGCAGAAAAGAATGGTATTATTGATTTCATGAGAATTTTAAATGTTATGCCTTCAATTGATGTTATTGAATTTGGTATTGAAGATATTGTTCGTTCAGGTCTTTGTAAGGAATATCTAATTGCAAAGTCGGAATTGAATCTATGACATTTATTCATCATAATTATCTTGGTGACATTGAACTAGACTGTAAAACAACGGAGAGTATTCGTCTATATAATCTTCCTAATGGTAACTGGGTTCCTTCTATTACTTCAGTTACCTCATTTTATAATCGTCAAATTTTTGCTAAGTGGAGAAAAAGAGTAGGTATTGAAGAAGCAAATCGAATTACTAAAAAAGCAACAGCAAGAGGAACTGATTTTCACCAAGTTTGTCAAGACTATCTTGAAAACAAGGAATTAAACTGGGATGATTATCAACTCCTGACAAAACACATGTTCTTTCATGCAAAACCATATTTGGATAAGATAAATAATATCCATGCAATCGAAAGAACACTTTACTCAGAATACTTAGGTCTAGCTGGTAGAGTAGACTGTATTGCAGAGTATGATGGTGAACTTGCCGTCATCGACTTCAAGACATCTGAAAAAATTAAACCCGAAGAGTGGATTGAAAATTATTTTGTCCAAGAAACATTTTATGCAGCTGCATATTATGAACTTACAGGTAAGGTAGTTAAAAAACTTATTACATTGATGGTTACTCCTGGTGGAGAAGTAAAAGTGTTTGACAAAAGAAACAAAGACGATTATATTAAGTTATTAGTTCGTTATATTAAAGAATTTGTACATCACAATACTAGGTCAAATGGAGAATGAGTTAGAAAAGGTACTAGAAAGTAAATTCTTCTGCCCTTCTCGTTTTGCAAAGGAGATTGAATCTTTAGTGCAAACGAACGAAGATATGAACTACATTGATGCGATTGTTTACTTTTGTGAGAAGAATAACATTGATGTAGAATCAGTTCCTAAACTTATTTCTAAACCTCTCAAGGAAAAGATTAAGTATGAAGCAATGGAACTCAATTTCTTAAAGAAAACCTCACGTGCTAAATTAATTTTTTGAATGATGCCTTTTGATGCATACCGTGAATATCTTGCACTGAAGAATCACTTTACTAAGGATAGTTACGATTATCATAAGTATTGTGGTAAAAGTCGTGCAACTGTACAATCTTTTTATAAACGCAAAGATAGGTTCTGGTTCGAACGAATTGCCAGACAAAAAACAGATCGAGAAGTTGTTGAATTCTTTGTGTCCAACTTTATCACCAGTACTGATCCGAGTAAACTTTGGATAGGAGAAATGATACGTGAAGGTGAAGAAAGATATGAACAATGGAAGAAAAGAATTCAATCACTTTCTTATATTTTTAAAGAGGAAACTCAAAGTCTATTTGAGAATCGAAAAGTTGAGGAAGTATTTGATTGTTCTAAAGGTCATCCAGTAATTCTTAAAAAGTTCCTGAGCGGTAATATTAGTCCAGAAACAATGGTGATCTACGATAGAATATTTCTGTTTGGTGAAAATTTTGATAAGAAACTCAAAGATCCCATATGGGAAGCGGTAAGCAAAAAGATGAAAAAGTATTCTCCTTTTCTAAATATTGATGTGCAGCGTTACAAGTCAATCATTAAAAATGTTGTTCTGGGAGATAAATGAGTTTCTTTAAATCCGAAGTCGTCCGTGCAGAGATGACCGAAATATCTGAAATGCAAGAGGAAATCTACAAAAATGTTTTTGAGTTTCCTCGCATGTCTAAAGAGCAAAAACTATCTCATGTAGAACTATTAGACAAACTATTGAATAAACAAAAAGTTCTTTATACTCGTTTGAGTTTATCTGATGATCCTGAAGCTCAGGAAATGAAAAATCGTATTGCTGAGTCAGCATCAATGATGGGACTTCCTGCAAATGTTGATATGAATGTAATCTTTAATAATATGAGTAAGATGCTGGAGGCAATGCGTCAAAGAATTGGTGAAAAAGGTTCAGATTTTTAGAATAAAAAACTTACGGAGTATTCAAGAATCTAGCATAAGGAACAGTACGTAAGTAATCAATTTCATTATTTTTTATAATATGTAATGGTCCAGCGACTTCTTGCCATGTGTAATTTCTTACAGTTCCCCAATGAAAATTTAATCCTCTAAATCCCCATCTTTGAACATCAATACAAGCAATTAATGGATGGACATCGAAGGCAATACCTGAAGTTTTTGCGAGATATATGAAAGTGTAATATTTGCCAACTTCAGGTATAAAGTCAGTTTCATTAAAAATACTAAGTATTTCCATCATAATTAAATCTGGATCTGTAATTCCTTTTATTCTTTTTTTGAGTTGTTTTACTCTTGGTGACGAGTTCTTAATATTTTTACCAAAACCTTCTGCCATTACTTGATTCCTAATTCCGACTCTGTGATAATCTTAAATCCTATCATACGGTCGTCACACCATTCTTGAATAGATTTCCATTTTGCTTGATTGACTGCGTAGGTTTTAACTTCATTGATATATGTTTGTTGTTTTTTATTTCCTTTTATTGGAGGCACGGTCTGTCTTTTTGGTTTTATTTCTATAATATATTTTCTCACTTTATTATCGTTTTCTAATACCTCAATAATAAAATCAGGAAAGTATCTACAAACTTTATTTTTAACTGGATTAAAATATGGAACAAAAAATTCTTCCGATCCGTATTTTAATACACTTGGTGTTCTATCACACCATCTCATAAACTTTAATTCCCAAGAACTTCTATATACTATATTTTGTGGATTTCCAATATATTTTTCTGGATTTTGTGGATGAAAGAATCCCTGATGATATTTTGAATCACGCGGCATTTTCCAACCTCTAATATACGAGTAAGAATATTTATCGCTTGACAAGACACCAAGGAACCAGTAGAATAAGGAAGTTCGGGCTTGGCATCCCTTCACCTAGAGTGATAAAGTTGCCCACAGGCCAAATACGGAAAAAATCTAATGTCTTTTGAATCTCTTAAAAAGCAATCTAAACTTGGTTCTCTCACCGAAAAATTGGTGAAAGAAGTTGAAAAAATGAATAGTAACGGTTCCAGTTCTGCAGATGATCGTTTCTGGAAACCCACAATGGGTAAGGATGGTGTAGGATCTGCAGTCATTCGATTCCTTCCTGCACCAGAAGGTGAAGATATCCCTTGGATTAAAATGTTTTCTCATGGATTCCAAGGTCCTGGTGGATGGTATATTGAAAACTCTCTGACTACAATTGGTCAGAAAGATCCTGTTTCTGAACACAATCGTGAACTCTGGAATAGTGGTCATGATGCAGATAAAGAAACTGTTCGTAAGCAAAAGCGTAAACTGTCTTACTATAGTAATATCTACGTCGTAAAGGATCCTGCTAATCCAGATAACGAAGGTAAGGTCTTCCTATTCAAATATGGTAAGAAGATCTTTGACAAAATCATGGAAGCAATGCAACCTGAGTTTGAAGATGAAACACCTATCAATCCTTTTGACTTTTGGCAGGGAGCAAACTTCCGCCTTAAACTAGTCAAGAAAGATGGTTACTGGAACTACGATAAATCTGATTTTGCTCCAGTCTCACCTCTACTGGATGATGATGATGCTCTGGAAGGAGTTTGGAAAAAGGAGTATTCTTTGTCTGCAATTGTTGCACCTGATCAGTTCAAGTCTTATGATGAACTTGAAAAGCGTTTGAATTATGTTCTTGGTGTTGGTAAAGTAGCACCAAAGTCTGCATCTGCCGATGAAGAAGAGGAGTATGAATCTTTTGTTCCTCGTCAATCTCGTGAAGAGAATGTGATGCAAGAACTAGAAGAGTCTTATCGTAAGAGTAAGAGTTCTCCTGTTCCCGAAAACCTGAAGAAAGAACTTGATAATCTTTCATCAGGTGATGAAGATGAAGATGATGCTCTTTCGTATTTCCAGAAATTGGTAGACGACTGATCACTCAAACAGTCTAATATTATCTCCTTTCTTTAAGGTGGAACTTACATACTGAGTTCCACCTTTTTTGTATGGCATTAGATCTTCAAGATCATTGAAGACCACATTTAGATATCTTGGTTTAAGTACATATATGTTTCTTTTGTTATCTTCAATTTGAGATTCGTATTCATAATTTGTCACTGGAACTAAGAAAGAAGTTGATGGAACTTGTACTAAAGATCCTAAACCATAATCATAATATTCATAGTAATATGAGTTTCCTGTGAATTGTCCGTTTTCAATAGTAAAAAGCGCCTCTTCTTGTTGACTTGTGCTCATTATTGGACTTGCAACAGTTGGAGTAAAAGGTAATTCATATGTAAATGATCTTGCAGATCCATCATCGAAAGGAATATAGACTGATGTTACCCTATATCGACCATTATATACTTTCTCTGATATGTTATTGATTGTGACTTCTGATCCTACTTGCAGTCCTTGAATACCATTGTTCATGGTAACAGTCACAGTAGTTGAAGGAGTTTGTCCATTACCGGAAAATATTTGACTGATTTTAGAGTTATTGATTTCAACAAAGTTGCCATTTGTTTTCCATTGATTTGGCATTCTAATACCTTCTGGAATTAAAGTAATTCCATTTGAATCTAAAAGTCTTTGAGTTTGGTAGTGATGAATACCTGAATATAAATTTTCATATGAACCATATTTATCAAGCATAATCTTATCAAAAGATGCTTGAGTTAATGGCCACTCTGATTGAACGTTCAAGATATTATTAGAAAGAAGAACTACCCAATCTAAAGTTGAATCTTCATAAATTTTATTTGCAACGTTATCGGGTCTTTCATCACCTACAATTTTGTATTTGGTGAAGAAAGCAAGATTTCCAAAGATGTCTTCTCTGAGTTTTCCTCTTTTGAACAGATTCTTTATATCAGTATAATCCGATATCTGTGCATCCAGATTGCGATTGACGTATGAAAAATTAGGTACTTGTCTGAAGTATGGTTTAGCCATTTTTAGTATCCCATTGAATTCTTAGAATCTTCATCGTCATAGTCATCTTTGTATATTGGTTCTAATTCTGAAAACTCAAGATCAATCTGATATGATGTCATGGAACCTCCATCTGCATATGTGATATATGTTCCATCTGGAGTATAATTAACATTGAAGTTTGTAAGAGCACATGGTTTAATTACATTCAAATATGGATGTGGTTGATTTCCTTTATAAATGTATTTAAGTTTAAAGACATTTGGTGTAGTTAAAAACATTCTATCTGATGTTCTCTTAACTGCCATCTCTCTTTTGAAGAGTTTTATAATCCCTTTGATTTGTTCTGCTTCAAGTTTTTCTCTTGGTGTAAGTCTGTAACTATATCTAAACGTTCTAAGTCTAGGTCCTCTGAATAAAAGTTCTAGATTTGGATTTACTACCATTCCAGTTCCTCTTGTTAGAAGATTTGCACCAACTGCTTGCCCTGCAAAATATGCTGAGATAAATTGTGACATTTGTTGATTGTTTGCCAAATCGCCAATTGCATGATAGATGTCACTTCCAAAGTTTCTCAAAGCTTGTCCTACATCATTTCCAGCTTGACTAATCGCGTCCATTGCAATTCCTCCAAACCTAGCTTGCAATGGATTGAGTTCATCAGATCCCCAGTCAACAGAATTTGAATCTGATATATTTGGTTGCATAGGAAGAATAACTGATGCAATACTTTCTGTGATTCTTGTATTTACACTTTCGGGAGAAAAGTTTTCAGTTCCAGTGACAAATCCTGATCGAACATATTTCAAAACATCTATTTGTAAGAAATCAAGGTCATTTGATTGATCAAATTGTAAAGGATATCTGTAGGATCTTTTTGGTCCACTGTATTCGCCTGTTCCTTCTTCAATTGGTAGAGTTGATAATTGTTGCAATCCTTGATTCGGATCTCCTGTAGATGAACTTGATGTTCCTGGATCTGGATTTAATGGATCTGGTGCTGGGTCTGGATTTCCACTTTGAGGATCTGGTTGTGGTGTGGGGGTTGATAATACTGGAGGTATTGGTTGAAAATTAGATGCAGTGCTTTGGCTAATATGATATGCTTGAAGTGTTTGTGCTTGTGTTAATCCACCAATTTTTTCAACAGCAAATGCGGCATTTTGTCTTGCAGCAGTATTTAAAGTATTTGGTCCTTTATCTGAAAGACTTTTTCTTGCGGCCGCTCCTAAAACATACTCTGAAGAATTGGGATCTACGAAGTTTCCTAACTTACTTGTTTGTGTATCAATAAATTGTGCTTCATTGTTTTTTAAAGGTCTCCATGTTCCATCAGATTGAAGAATCGCAGATGTAACAAAACTTCTTCCTATTAATTCTGGTTTTTCGTAAACCAAATATGTATTTAATGTGGATGGATTTATAGTTCCTTTAGCTCCCGATGTAGATAAAGTTTCATATGTTACATAACTGTTAAAGTATAATGGTTTTCCGTCAAAAACATATGTATACTTATATTTTTTATCTCTTGTTCCATCTATGACTTGCAATCCCATCAGAATTCCTCCTTAATCATAAGAGGATCAAGCATCTCAATTTTTTGTAGAGTATGAGACATTTATGACTGGTTTTTATTTATTTATAGGATAAATTTATGCCTTTTCCTTTCATAAATACATAATAAATCTCTCAGTATTTATAGATGTCTGGTATTGTTTCACCGAAAAGACTTTCTGTTGATTTTATAAAATCTAGACTTTTAAATGTTGCTCAGACTTCTTTGTACCAATTGACTATTGGTACAAAGGGACAACTTCAGGCATATTTAAATTCTGAGGGAAGACTTTCTAAGAGCTATAATGGCGTTATAGAAAATATTCAACTTTTATGTGCGGAAGCTTCATTACCAGGATCATCATTGGCAACTCATGAAGTTGCCAATGATTACCATGGGGTTACTGAAAAAATAGCATATAGAAGAATTTATGATGATTCAATTGATTTGACTTTCTATGTTGATAGATCATATGATGTCATTGAATTTTTTGATGGATGGATGAATTATATTGTAGGAGAGGGTAGTAGAGAGGGACAGTCTAGAGCGTCATACAAGAGTAAATATAAAAACTATAGGGTTTTGTATCCATCAGAATATACCTCTACACTATATCTTACGAAATTTGAAAAAGATCACCATACTTATAATTCTAGTGCTACTAAAAGTAGTATGACCTATACTTTTGTTGAGGCATTTCCAACTAATATTGTTTCCATGCCTGTGTCTTATGAAGCAAGTAATATACTAAAATGTACAGTTTCTTTTTCTTATATTCGTTATATTAGAGAAAGAATTGTCTCGTCGATTCCGCCTAATGTGGAAAATAGCAGAAACCCCGGAAATCCTGAGTCTAAGACGCCAAATTATTATGGTCCAGCATTTAACGGGGATCCATATACAATTAATCAAAATATTCCCGGTGCTTTTTCTGGTGGAGTTTTAGAAGGAGATGAACTTTTAAATTCTAAGTTACCTATTGTCGAAAGTGGATTGCCTTATGTTGATAGAAATAATGGACCTATTTCAAGGTTCTCTGGAGTATAATAAATAATCATACTGAAATTTTCTATAGGTTATTATGCCATTACCCACAATTGCAACACCAACTTATGAGCTTGAGTTGCCATCAACAGAACAAAAAGTAAAATACCGACCATTTTTAGTGAAGGAAGAAAAACTTCTTTTGCTATCCTTAGAGACGGAAGACATAAAAGAAATCACAAACACAATAAAACAGGTATTGAAAAATTGTGTTCAAGGAAGAGGCGTAAAGATTGAAAATTTACCAACATTTGATATTGAATATCTGTTCTTAAACATCAGAGGAAAATCAGTTGGTGAAAGTGTTGAAGTAAATCTTATTGCTCCTGACGATGGAGAAACATCAGTATCAGTTACTATTGATCTTGATGATATTAAAGTTAAAAAATCTGAAGATCATCAAAAGCAAATCAAACTTGATGATAGTTTAATGATGGATATGAAATATCCATCATTGGATCAATTTATTAAGAGCAACTTTGATTTTTCAAGAGAAAATGATATGGATCAATCTTTTGAACTTATTGCTTCTTGTATTGATAAGATATACAATGAAGAAGAAGTTTGGTCTGCATCTGATGTGACTAAAAAAGAGTTGATGGAATTTTTGGAACAAATGAATAGTCTTCAGTTTAAACAAATTGAAAAGTTTTTTGAGACTATGCCTAAACTTTCTCATGAAATTACATTCACTAATCCTAAAACTGGAGTTGAAAGTACAGTCGTTTTAGAAGGGTTATCAAGTTTTTTCAACTAATGATGGTCCATATGGATCTGGAGAATTTTTACAAAATAAACTTTGCTCTCATACAGTTTCATAAATATTCATTAACAGAGATTGAAAATATGATGCCGTGGGAGCGTGACATTTATGTTGGATTGCTCCAAAATCATCTGGAAGAAGAAAAACTAAGACAACAACAAAATGGCGGTTGAAGCACCATCAGGAATAGTAAAATGGTATAGTCATAATCTTGTTGGAGATCGGTCTCTTGCCACTCTCAAGGGACAATTGACTGGCGTGAAACAACCTGGTGGTTCTAGTGCAACTTCGTATGTTAGGTTGTCTGATAAGGAAGCGGATGAGTTAATAGAAAATATAAAAAAAGACCCTGAGGGATTTCCTGTTTTTGATGAGGATAATGCACCAGATAAACGTGAAGAATATCAAAGGTGGTTGGTTGCAAGGTATCATACCAAACCAAAAGAAGAAGCATTTGAAAAAACACAAGAAAAATCTCCATCACAATCTGATCCAACTTCATCAGCATTAGTTCCTGTAGGTACAAAAGGAACTGATCTTGTTGAAGAGCAAATTGATGAAAGAATTTTGGCAATTCTTGGATTGCAAGATGCTTTTGACTTTACATATGAAGAGTATCTAACTCTTTTAAAAGAAAAGGCTGTTTCTGCTAGAATGGCACAGCAAGAGATGCCAACGGAAAGTGTGGAGTTAATAACTAATGAATTCAAGAGAGTAAGAGGAAAAACTGGAAGATTTAAAGTTAAAGCAAAGAAAGTCAACATTGAGAAAGTATTAAATAGGAAATCTCCTTCCACACAAAAAGCAGAATTAGATCCTAACAAATTGTTACCTTCTTCAATGGAACAATTACACGATTCTCAAGAAGAAAAGCAAGAAGTGCAAAAAGATATTTTGGATTTTCTAAAAAACGATTTATTAGACTCTTTAAAATCTATCAATGCAGTTGTAGTTGATATACTTGATATTTTGAAAGAGCAAAGAGCGATTGATAAAAAGAAAGTAGAACAAGAAAGACGAACCTCAGAAATTGAAAAGAAAAAATCAAAAGAAGCAAGGTTAGAGAGTAAAGATAAAAAACAAGAATTTGATATCGTAGATAAAATTGCAAAACCTTTTACCAGTTTTTTTGATACTATTAAAAACTTTTTTATGAATGTTTTAATGGGATCTGCTATTAACTTTTTATTATCAGTTATTAAAGATCCAAGCATTATTCTTACTCCACTTAAGAATTTTGCTAATATGATTATTGGATTTTTAAATGGTATTATTGGTTTCTTGTGGAATTTGGTTGTTTCTCCAATTAATTTTGTTATTAATGGAATCAACACTGGTATCCAAGGATTGATTAATCAGATTAATAATGCAATACGATTAATACCTGGAACAAGACCAATAACTGCTCCTCAGTTGCCAACAGTTCCTGGACCTCCACAAATACCTACATTTCCTGTTCAGCAGCAAGAAGGTGGTGGAGAGACTATTAAAGTAGTTCAAAGACAAGAAGGTGGTGGAGAGACTATTAAAGTAGTTCAAAGACAAGAAGG
>JACCDG011094730.1_pt1 | contig 16955 bp, 16 predicted proteins | sample 7442471 | NCBI WGS metagenome assembly JACCDG01 (sample SAMN15323444, study PRJNA562643) | freshwater metagenome | isolation source: river surface water | place: USA:Blue River Watershed | collected 2017-08-17 | reverse complement strand
CATTCAGAGGGGTGTCCGAGTGGTTTAAGGAGCACGCTTGGAAAGCGTGTGTAGGTCTCAAGCTTACCGAGGGTTCGAATCCCTTCCCCTCTACGAAGCCTTCCAGCGTGAGCTGGGAGGCTTTTTTATTGGAGAAAACGGCGGAATGTTAATTCCGTGAGTTTTCGAAAATAAAAAAGAACAGGATTTGCGCAGCGAATAATGTAGGCTTTGTGCAAGATGCCTTTTGTGGATGACAGCGGAGGGAAATGGAGCTATCTCTCTCTAAATCACTCTCTAAAATTAAGTATACTTAATTTTAGAATAGGCTTATTTCAAGCTAATTTTTTCAAAAAAATCAATTCATAGGGTCACATTTCTTCACTTTTTGTATTAAGATGTACGGCGATATATTTCTCAACTAAAATTATACTCAAGCGAAACTTAAGATGAATTACGGTCATTTGGTACCGACTTTATTCATCGCTTATTGTTATTAATAGTGGTCGTATTCGCCTTTAGAAGCAATTTTAAATTAAATATTTATTTCAATTTTAAACAATTAATCAAATGAAAAAGCAAAAAACAATTTATCATTTTGTTTTGGACCAAAGTGGTTCAATGTCAGATTGTATTAATGAAACTCTCACCGGATTAAATGAACAACGGGATAAAATTATCTCTATCGCCAAAGAATTCCCAGAACAAGAAATTAGGGTGGGCTTAACTGTATTTAATCAAGATGTACAAATTATATATCAGGATGTTCCGACAGATTTATTACCTACTATAAATCAAATTCAATATAGGCCAAGCGGAAGTACAGCATTATTGGATGCAATTGGGCTTAGTATCACAAATGTAGAAAATCAAATCAGTCACGAAGGTGATACTGCAATAATTGTTATTTTAACTGATGGGTACGAAAATGCCTCTCGTTTTTTTTCTCTTACTCAAATCAGAAATTTGATAAAGTCTAAAGAGAGTTCTGGCAAATTTACCTTTAGTTTTTTGGGTGCCACACTGGATGCCGTAGATATAGCAGAGAAAATGAATATTAGAAGGGAGAACAGTGCGTCTTTCGAAAAGTCAATGATGAATGATGCTGTTTTTAATCGCGTATCTAATTCTATATCTGATTACATGGATCGAAAGCGTAATGGTCAGGACTTAACCAATTTCTAAATATAGACGGTTATGGCATTTATAACTAAAGCAAACTTTAAAAGAATTATAGGTTTAATTAATCTAAAGGAAATTTCAAATTTAGATGGAGAAGTTTATAAAAAACCAATCTATTTCTTAAACAAAAGTGAGGTAAAATATTTGTTATCATTGCAAACGCTACTTAGGGATCCAGAAAAATTTGCAATTGAAGTATATAAGCCAATACTAAACAAGGATACTTTTAAATATATATTTGAAAGTGAGCAACCCCCTTGCTATCATTCAAATGCAAAATGTAGTAGACTTACATCAACATTCAAAAATTTTGAAATACCTTTTGAGTTAAGAGCAAGGGTTAGAGAAAATGCCTTATTGAAGGGTAAAAATGATGAAGAAATACTACTCCTTGAAAAACAACAAATTCAAATTTTTAGAAAATGGTTTAAAGATAATTTTGAACTTTTTCAAAGTGACACTCAGGAATTTTTAAAGATGATGGATATAAGATGGAACATTCAAAGGAATATCAATGAAATTGAAATGGATAATTCTGGCGTCGAAACTATACTAAACTATAATTTAGGAGATTTAGAAAGAGAAATTGATAAGGTTATTGGTGAAGCAGGCAGTTATTTTAATAACAATAAGGATAAACAACACATAATCAGAAGGTTTCAAAAACTAACTTTTATTGCATCTCAAAAGGGTAAATTAGATATTAATAATACAGAGTTGTCGGATGATGAATTACGAAAATTTCTTTTAGAATATGAAGGTAGATTTAAAAAGCCTATTAAAAATCTCTTAATTCAATATTACAGAGTAAAATACAATTCAGAGCTATCCTTCGAAGGTTCACTTTTAGAGCGGTTAAATTTTAAGGCTTGTTCTGTTTGTAGTCAATTAGATCCCATTTAATACGTCATAATTTCCTCTTGAAATTAGGTTAAAATAATTTGTAATTAAGTCTGTCTTACATTTTATTAATTTTTTAATTGAATGTAAAATACTGAAAATCAACACATTAAAATGGTGAATTCTATGATTTTTATTTGCGATAAATATTTTTTTGAAAACTTAGGGTCACATATTATGGATTTTATTATTAATAGATAGAAACACAAATTATTCACCTTTAAAAAAATAAAATCATGAAAAAATTATTAATCATTTGCGCAATGTTAGCTGGAGGTTCAACATTATTCGCACAAACTCCAATTCGTATTTCTGGTTACACTAATAGCTATGGAACTTATATTGAGCCATACTTTAGAACATCACCTAATTCAACAGTATTTGATAATTATTCTTACTCTGGAAATGTAAATCCATTTACAGGTTCAATTGGAACGAGAACTTATGAGTCGTATTCAGCTCCATCGTTTTCGTTTTCTACACCAAGTTATTCAAGTTCTTCATCATCCACTATTTTTACTGGTCCACGTGGAGGAACCTATTACTATAATAGCAACGGTAATAAAACATATGTAAAATAACTTTAGTATCAATTAAACTATTCTGATCGATTGTCATTTAAAATGACGATTGATCAGAATTTTAGTTTAATAAAGTCAAATTATTTAAATTGAGTCATTAAAAGTTAAACTTGATGGCTATAAATAATAATTCAGGGCTAAGTGATAAAGAGTTAATAGTTAAGATTAAAGAAGACATAGATTTTTTGGGGCTGGTGCACAAAAAATGTAAATTGAATGCATTACATTTTTTGAAAAGTAAAACCAACGGAACAATAATTGATAATGATTTTGAAGACGTATTTCATGATGCCATCATCTTGCTATATGAAAAAATTGTTAATTCCGAATTTGTTTTGACAAGCTCTATTCAAACCTATTTGAATTCAGTTTGTCGAAATCAACTTTTCAATAAATTGGGTAATAACAGGTTTGTTGAATTAGAAGAAAATCAAGATTTTGATGACGATGAAGAAAATTCGAATAGTTTTAAGTCTAATATTACTGATTGTTTAGAGGAAATCGAAGACTCAAAAGATGCACAGTTTATTGCAATTGAAAAAGCCCTATTATCAATCAAATCAGCAGGAGGTCATTGTTATGAATTATTAACATCATTTTGGTACCATAAAAAATCGATGGCTGAATTAACTGAAATTTTTGGGTATACAAATTCTGTGAATACAAGAAAGCAGAAGGAAAAGTGCCAAAAGAGGTTAAATAAAATAGTATTTAACGAATTGAATAAATAGTAGTTATGGATATCTTCAAAGCTATTTTAAAGGATATAATAACTGATAAATTGGGTAATGATATCCAGTTTGATAAAGAAAAAATTACGGATGATTTTTTGCTAAATTTCAGTAAATCACTCTGTGAGTTTGAAAAAAATGCGGTACCACTATATAACGCTATTTATAGTCTAGATTTAATTGATCCAGAAAATGCAATCCTTCAAATAGAAAGTATTTACAACGCATTTATCAATGAAATTGCTGAAAACTTTGTTTTAGGTAGATCTTCAGAAATTTCCAATTTATTAGTTAACGCTGGTAATAAGTTGTTTTTAGATCGAGTGAATTATTTCAAGAATTTATCGAATGTTATTAAAAAGATCGAGCGAAAGCGAATTAAAGAAGCTTTACCCAAATCTTATGAAGCATTAACCTTCGAAATTGATGACGAGGACCTTGAATTGATTGTCAAAAAGCAGGCTAGAGAAGATTTACGGCTGAAACTGAAACAATGGGACAAAGAGTTGATTCCCGCAAATGAAGTATCTATTAATACTAGTTATAATACATTTGAAAAAAGTTCAAACTTTTCATGGATTCAATATTCTCTTGCAGCGTGTGTATTATTTATCCTAGGATTTTGGGGTATCTATATTCTAAATCAAGATTCAGTTTTTGATAATTCAATTGAGGTTTCCCAAACCGATCTTAATAAATCTCCGAAACAAGATGAAATTAAACTATTAAAATCAATACGTTTGGCATCAATTAGAACTAATTATAAAACAGTCAATCTAGTTGAAAGTTATTCCCCTGGGTTTGTAAAGACACAGCCTAAAATAAAGATTGTGATAAGTAATTCAGAAGCTAGAATTACTTCTATTAATAATTTATTAATTCGGCTTCGCGAATTGTATAATATAAGGGGGGCGAGTAAGAATTTGACCAGCAAAGATGAGTTAAAAAATAAAATTGAATTGTTGAATAAAGAGTTAATAAATCTAAAATCTCTTAAGGATACTTACGAATTTAACGGAACTGAGCTAAAATTAAATAAGACGATTCCAGCAAATACTCAAATTTTATTGTCAAATAATTCCTATTACCTAAATATAAATAAAGGGTTTTTTCCATTGTTGATTTCAAAGCAATCTCGAACGCTTCAAAAGCTTAGTAATCCAACAGAAATTGAAGCTTTAAATAAAATTTTATTTGAAAATGGTTATTAATAAATCAAAACACTATGGAATTTTGCTAACTATACTTTTGTGTTTTATAACTATATTTTCATTTGCCCAAAAAAATGCGGAGAAACAAGTCAGCGTAGTCTTTAATCAACTTTTATCTGTTTATGGAAGCGCTAAAACTACTCCTAAATTAGTATTTATAAAAAAGGTTAATAGTCCAGTTCTTCCAGCTCGATATAATTCAGAAGCCTCTTCTATAGAGATAGATATAGCATTATATGAGTTATGTAGAGGTTTTGGGAAGGATAGTTTGAATGCAATTTCAATCGTCCTTAGTCATGAGTTAACACATTATTATAACGATCATTTGTTTTGTAGTGATTATGCATGGGTTAATCTGAAGAACTCCAATTTGAATTTGGCAAGAAAAATCAGAGATGTCTCTTTATCTTCAAGGAAAGAAAAGGAAATTGAAGCAGATATTAAGGGATTTTTTTTCGCTTTGGCAGGAGGCTTTAAAATTCAAGGTCTCCACGAAAAACTAATTAAGGCAATTTATAAAAAGTACAATTTGGCAGATAAGGAGGTAGGTTACCCAACTAAACTTGAGCGAATTAAGCTTGCATTAAGTGCTGAAAATGAAGCAGCTACTTTGTATGGTTATTTTGAAAAAGGATTAATTTATTTAAGTCAAAAAAAGTATGAACAAGCAAAAGAATCTTTCGAATACGCAAATAGTAAGATTCCATTTAAAGAAAACTTTAACAATATAGGAGTAGCAAAGATGTTGAGGGCAATATCACTTATGACATTTCCTCAAAGTGAGTTAGATCTGCCTGACAGGTTTCAATATCCTTTTGAAATAGACTATAATAGCGACCTACGAAATGCCATTACTAGAGGATTAGATGATAATTCTGAGGAGGTAGAAAAATTGTTATTAAGCTCGGTGAAAGATTTTGAAAGTGCCATTCGGCTAGATCCTCAATATTTATTAAGCCATGTTAATTTAGCATCTAATTTCGATTTATTAGGCAAACATTTTTCAGCGATATCTCAGTTAACAGAAAAAATTCCAATGAAATTTAAAGAATCAACTAATGTTAAACGTGTTTTAGCCATAGCGTATTATCACTCAGGATTTGTGCAAAAGTCAAATTTAATCTGGGATGGACTAAATTTATGATTATGGCAAATCGAATATTTTTATTTTTTTCATTTTTGATAATTTCAACGAGTGCCTTTTCTCAAAAATGGCATCAATATTCAGATTCCTTATTATACTATATTAATAGAGGGGACCTTCAAACAGCTAGTCAATTCAGTGAACTAGCAGATACAGAATTGACGAAATTAAAGCCAAATACAGACACGCTTTATGCTGATTATCTATATTCAAAGGGAGTTTTGATGTACTATTCAAAAAAGTACTCCCTCAATTTATTTGAAGAAGCTAATGTTATTTGGAATCAGTCTAAAATTAAGAATTTTTACAAAATAATGAAAATTCAAAATTTTCTAGGAAGAGGTTATTATTCCAGATTTCAAGAAGTGAAAGATGTTAACCTTCTTAATAAATCTATTGAATCCTATGAGTTATCCTATTCAATTAGCAAGGAATATAAACTAAATAAGGGCAACATTTTTTTGCAAACCTTATTTAGTTTAGCCGCCTTAAATAAGAAAGATTCTTTAAAAACAATAAAATATAGTAACGAATACATAGAAATAAGAGGGCAAACAGGCGTCCAAGAATTTGATTTTAACCTGATTACTATTTACCGATTTATTAATGATTTAGAAGGTCAGGAAATAAAATTAAAAGAATTTCTTGCTAGTTACTTTGAAAATAAAAATGATGATCCTGAAATATTGTTTAATATATATTTTGAATTATTAAATAATCAAACTTCAATTAAAAGAGGGAATGGCGATTTCATTCATCCTAGAGTTGTCATAAAACATGGAGAAGATGCGTTGAATATATTTAATACCAATGATTTAAAACCTGATATTAAGTTAGAATATGTTTTAATGAGCTTAAGTTTGGCTCACTCACAATTACTTGATAATATTAATGCAAAGAAATATGATAATCTTAAACGTAAACATTTTGGGCTAAAGCTAGATTTTGATAAGGAAAGCACATTAATGAGGCTTGCTGATGAAGAGGATTATAAAAGCTATAAATCTAAGTTCAAGCAGTTTGAACTAGAACTAAAATTAAAGAATGATTATAATGGATTGGCTCAAATTTATAGCTCTTTACTAGATGTTTATGAAAAGCAAGAATTAACTTTTGATGAGATTAACAATAGATTTGAATTTATCTTGTCAAAAAGTAAAAATTTATCTTCAAAAGAGAAATTATCGTTTGAAATAACATTAGTGGAGTTCTATTTTGTATCAGGAACAAAACTTCGTTATGCACTTAATTTGTGTAATCAAAATTTACTTCTTAAAGATTTAGATATTAATTCAAAGTTATTTTTGTACAGATTAAAAGCTTCTATTGAATCTAAATTAGGAGACCCAAACAGTTCTACGACTTTATTTAATTCACTTGAATTTGCAAAAAATATTTTTGGTGAATATCATCCTCGATTATTAGAAATATATATTGATATTCTTGAAATTAATTCTGTAGGGAATTATTTGGGAGAAAATGTTATTGCAACGAATATTCTTAAAATTATTTATGAAAATAAACTTGAGAATTCTGAAATAGGTTCCAAAGCTTGGTTTTATTTAGCAGAAGTAGCAAAACACAATAATAACATTTCTGATTTTTTTAAATATACTAATCTGTGTAGATCTTATTTTGAACTTCATGGTAATGATTTTCATTCTTCAATCTATTTTCGTTGTTTATTAAATTTAGCTGACCTTTTTAATAAAAAAGATGATTTTGAAAGTAGTAGGTTTTATATTGAAATTGTTGATAAATATTTTACAAAATATCATAGGAAAGGATTGAATGAAGATTCAGAATTGACGTCGGCCTATTATATAACGAAGGGTGATTATTATTTTTATCAAAAAAAATATATCGTAGCAAAAAGTAACTATCTAAAAGCCTTAAGTAATGGAGAAAATAAAGCACATATTTCATTTAAATTAATTATCTGTAACTATTCCTTGAATAAGAACTCTGCAGCTGCTATAAAATCATTTCAAAAATTTGATTTAGTAAATAATACGAATTTAGGTTCTGAGTATATTTACTTCTTGACCCTGAGATCTGGTGATAAGTTAAATTCAAGAAATATTTTGTTTAAACAATTGGATAAATTAAAATCTAACGAATTTCATAAATTAAGTAACGATGAGGTATTGTTTTCCTACGCCGGAGTCAAAAAATATTATGAATATTTGAATACATATTTATTATATTTCAACGATTCAGATTTTTTGAAAAACTACATTGATTATAGGCTTTATGGTAAAGCGATACTACAGCTAAATTTAATAAATGGAAAATTTGATGATGTAAACGATAATAGCCTAATTGAAACATTAAATAATAATGTCAATCTAATTAATAAGCTTAAAGAGTTGAAAAATGTTAATAACGCCGGTGATTCATCTGATAGTTTAAAATTTAAAAATAGGGAAATTGAAAAAATTTTAAAACGGAATAAATCACCTTTAAATAATATTTCTTATCTGGGATTAAATTCAAAACTAAAACCAGGAGATGCATATGTAGAAATTGTTCGAATAAATAAATTGTCAAGAAATGTAATTATTGCACCTCATATTAGTAATGATTTTACCGATTCTATTTTTTACGGGGCTATAATCATTAGAAAAAATAATGCTCCGAAATTTGTTCTAATTGATAATTCAAACCAATTAGAACAAAAAAATGAATTAATCTTCAACAAGAAAATTGGGGATAATTCACTTGATACTACTAGTTATTTCAGGCTGTTTTATAAAATTGAAAAGGAACTTTTGGGTGTTAAAAAGTTGTATTTTTCCCCTGATGGGATATATAATTTTATAAATATTGAGTCGCTTTATAATCCCCAGGAAGGAAAATATTTAATTGAATATCTTAAGGTTCAGCAAATAAATAATTTAGAGTCAATTCATGAGGATTCTGATTCTTTTAAAAGTAAATCAAACCTTAAAGCTATATTGTTTGGAAACCCAAATTATCAAATGAAATTTGGAGAAAATAATTTAAAAGATTCTTTAATTTTTAACCCTAGAAGCATTGAGAGTGATTTAGTCATAAATACAAAACGTGTTTTGAAGATTTCAGCATTAGGAGAGTCAGAAAAAGAAATATCTAACATAAAGTCTATTTTAAAGATCAATAATTTTGATGTAGAATATTTTTCATCTGATTCTGCATCTGAAGATAATTTGAAAAAAATTCATTCTCCCAATATTTTACATATAGCTTCTCATGGGTATTTTTTGGACAATTATGAAAGTTCAAAAGCAAAAAAAAGTTTAACTGATATTTATGGCAACAATTCTAAAGTGGAACCTTATTTGAAATCGGGATTGCTTTTAGCAGGGGCCCAAAATACATTAAATGGAATTCAGAATGATGGTTATAACAATGGTATTTTATCAGCTGAAGAAGTCAAAAGTCTGGAATTGAAAGACACAGAACTTGTAGTATTAAGTGCTTGTGATACAGGATTAGGAGATTATTCTGTAGGTCAAGGTGTCATTGGCTTGCAGAGTGCTTTAATGATTGCAGGAGCAAAAAGTATAATAATGAGTTTGTGGGAAGTGAATGATGAGGTTTCTCGAAAAATAATGACTTCATTTTATACCAATTGGTTAACTAACAAAATGAATAAACTTGATGCACTGGTAAAGGCGAAACTGGAAATTAAAATACAATATCCTCAGCCTTATTATTGGGCAAGTTTTGTCTTAGTTAATTAAAAGAAAAATTCGGATTTCGATTTTATAATTTTGAAATCATTAAGTTTATTAAAGCCACATTTTAATTCACTTGCATAATAATCTAAATAGTTGACACCTTTATAAGGATCACGTATCATTTTATCCGTTTCTAGCAGCCAATGGGCAATTTCAATTTTCAATTTTTGTGGAATTTTAATTATAGTTAGGCCATCACTCATTAATTGATTTTGGGAAATACAAAAGCGTAACGTTTCTGTTTTCAGGTATAGAAACTTACTCCCTTGTATAATTTTGCGTTTTTCAGCATTAATTAAAGGGTTATCCTTTTCTGAATAAAATGCAGGTGCTTGCATGAAAAATGTTTCACAATATTGAGAAAATGGATTTAATAGTATTGTTGAATCTGGTTTTAGTTGTAACTCTTTAGAATTTTCATGAATGATTAGTTGTCCATCTTTGCAAAATGAGTCCTTAAAGTTTACAGCAAAAGAAATAGCAGTATAGATATCATGAGTGAAATCAAGTAATCTAGTAGGAAGACCGGAATGTTGTCCTGCCATTATGATCCACCAACTTTTATGATATGAATGTTCTGGGTAGAACGGCCCAAATTCTTCAATTTTCTTTAAGAACTCTCCGTTAAGTTTATTCTCTGTTTTTAATAGATTACATTTGGTTTTAATATTTTTATTCCTTGCAATTGATGGAATAATTTGCCAGTCTGAATCGGATTGTCCTCTAAAATATGTGTCATTAGAATAGCTTTTTGTTATTAAATCCTGGAATTCTTTAAGTGACTTTATCGTTATATTCTTCATTGTTATTTATTAAAAGATTTATTCAAGTTTTAATTTTGCAGCAGTTAATTTGGCAACAAATCAAGATAATTATTCCCTCTCTTAATTATAATTTTAAAATGTAAGGTCACTTTTCCTCCATTTTTATATTAATAAGTATACTAATACTTAAATATAAAAAATCATGGGACTATTCGACATTTTCAAATCGCCAGAAGAATTAAAAAAACAACGACAAATAGATCAATTACGCAAGAAGATATTTCCTGGCGGGAATCAACAGCAATCAGCAGAAGTTCAAGAAGTAAGAGAATTATTGAATTATAAATATTCAAAAGAATCTGTTGAATATACATATTCGTATGCTGTAATAACATATTTTACATCTGAAGATCCTGAGCTAAAAGATGTTGTTGGTGCAATTTTGCGAAACGATAAATGCTCGGTAACGCGGGAGGAAGCTGAAAAAATATGTGGTTATATTGAAGTAAAACGTGCATTTAAACCTTCAAGTTCAGTTGGGCAAACCTTGAATAATTTATCAGATGCAGATAAGTTATTTATGGTAGCTTTTGGTGGAATTGTAGAAATCAAAAGAGCATATAAGGATTTAACTAACGAAGGCAAATTTGAAGTCTTGCTTTTTAATTCACTTATTGCTTTGCAAGAATATCAATCCAATTACCCAGAAAAGTATGAAAATATGGTTCCTGATTTCTTTGCAAAACTATTCAATCAAGCTAGAATTTATGGAATTCAAATGAACGCAAATGATATGGTATTATTTGTGAATTCCCGTTTTGAATTGTATTTAACAGAAATAATTAGTTTTTACGGTGGGTCTGAATCGAATTTTTTAATGTCTAAAACTTTTAATTGCTTTTACTCATCTCCTTTAGAAAAAAATCCAGATGTCCGTTGTGACTTATTTGAATATCCAATGTTCTTGATGGCATTGACTCAAATGAGAAATTATATTATTGAAAAGACTTTTACTACTATCTAGTTTTAAAATTTAGCTACAAATAAATTAAATAAGATGAAAGATATATTGAGCGTTCTTATTGGTATTGTTTTGATAATTATACTTATCCCGATAGCATACTTTATACTAAAATTGATACTAGCTATTGTTGTCCAAAGTATTCTTTATGTGTTTTTTATCACATTCATCGCATTGGTTGTGATTTTTATTGGAAGCCTGGTAAATAATAAATGATTGAATTTGATCGCACAATCGACCCCTTCGACTGGAAGGCAGGTTTGGACGCTGCTCCTGGATTTATTCCAGATGAAGAATACGTTAGTCTACTTCATCGCTGTGATGCTGCCTATGCGGATATTCTAACAGGAGAAGTACTTAATTACAGCATGGTCGAAATAAAAGCTGTAGTAGATAAATACACTGAACTTTTCCATGAAGTAGAAAAGGAACTAAAATATTATGAGGGGTTCGATCGGTTTTTCTGCTTATTTGATGCAGTTTTTTCCGCATATCTCTTTGTCTACAAGGAAGGATGGAATGCCCATTTTGCACTTGACGATTATAGCAAATTTGATATGCAAATTGAGCGGAATTTAACTAATTGGTTATTTGCATATCAAGATCTGAATCAAATAATTGCGCAACATCTTTTTTATAATTCTGATTGCGATTGTAATAATTCCAGTGTTTATCGAGTAAGTCATTTGGGTATACATATTTATAAAGAAGATATGGCTAAGATCTTTGAATTTTCAATACTTTATTGCGAGCATTATTACCATTTGTTAAAAAAATATATGAATATTTCTTGGGAGGAATTTCTTGCTTTAACTGATAAGGATGACCTTTATTATGTGAGAGATAATTTGTTTTATTATATACTAAAGTCTCAAAATGCGGATTACTCGCCGCTTTAAATCATACCTATTCTTTAATTAAATATTATATAAATGAAAAAAATACTGATTGTGTTGTTGTTGGCCTGTAGCTTCTCAGGCATGTCCCAGAGTTACTTTTTACAGATGGGTATTAATCATTATGAAGAGGAAAAATACGATGAGGCAGTGACCTTCTTCAATAAGGAATTGCAAAAGCACCCAAAAGAGGGGCAGGCTTATTATTATTTGGCCAAAATTCAATTAAATAAAGATGCTTATGCGGAAGGTTTGCGGCAGATTAATTTAGCCATTGCAAATCTTGCGGATACGGATACGGTCATGGCCCGTGCTTGGATTACGAAGGGAGATATTTACCAACGATTAGCTGATACGGTGAAATTTGAATCAGCATACGCCAAGGCTATACAGCTTTTTCCTGCCTTGCCTGAGGTATACATGGAACGGGCATCCAGTTATGCGACTTGGGATTTATATGCTAAGGCGAAGGCGGATCTGTTGAAAGTGATTGATTTAGATGCATCCCATTTAGGGGCACGAACCTTGTTGTGTAATATTTATTTACAGGAAAAGAAATATGATGCGATTGTCAAGGAGGCCAGTAAAATGATTGCCTTAGACCCGAATTATGTTCAATCCTATGATTATCGTTCCCAAGCGTATTTTTTTTCCAAAAGGTATGATTTGGCTATTCTGGATGCTTATACGGCTTTGACATTGGAAGACCGCAGTTCGCGACTGAGATTTAATTATTTGGTTTTTGGGAAGAAGAATTTCAGTCTTGCCATTGCGAAGATCTCTACATTAATCAATGAATTTCCACAGAAAGATCTATTTTATTTGGTGAGGTCGCAACTGTATCAGGAGAAGAAGGATTTTGATAAGGCACTCAAGGATTTTAATCGAATTTTTGAAATCATTTCCGAAGACCTTCATCCTTACTATTTAGCGAAGCGAGCAGAGGTGTTTGGAGAAATGGGTTTGCACCAACAAGCCGCTTCGGATTACACAGAAGCCATAAAGTTAGACACCACCGAGAGTTTGTACATCGCACGTCGAGGAGATGAGTATCGCTTATTGGGTAAATATGATTTAGCAGTTGCCGACTTTGATCGCGCGATTGAAATGGATCCAGAGTCGGCCAACTACTATATGCAACGGGGTTGGGTGAAGGATGAGTTTCAAGGAAATCATACGGATGGATTAGCGGATTATACGACGGCTATTGAACTAGATAGCAGTTTGGCCTACACGTATTTATATCGAGGGCGTGCCTATAAAAAATCATTTAATGACAAGATTCGCGCCAATTGGGATTTCCAAAAAGTAATTAAGTTGGATACTTCGGTGGCATCAAGTAGTAATATTCGTCATTATGCCTATGCTGAATTAGGCCAAGAGGCGGAAGCCAAAGCTTGGATGAAAAAAATACTCACCGAATATCCCGAAGATGGTAATTACTATGATGCCGCCTGTCTTTATTCTTTGTTGAAATTGCCAAATGAATCTATTGCTTATTTGGATACAGCCTTCCAAAAAGGATACCGGGATTTTGAACATTTAGCAAAGGATGACGATCTGGATGCCGTTCGAAATTTACCAGCATTTAAGTCGTTGGTATTGCAATGGAAGGCTAAATTCGAATCGAAGGTTGTGAATAAGCCTGTCTCAAGGCCTGATGATAACAAAATTACGGGAACTTATGTAATTCCTTTTACTCCTAGTCGTCGTGGGGGAACTTTCGAAGTGGCTAGTAAAATCAATGGATTACCATTAAATATGTTGTTTGATACGGGAGCGTCAGATATTTCCATATCTCGAACGGAAGTTGACTTCATGCTGAAGAACGGTTATTTGAGTGAACGTGATTACGTAGGAAGTCAGGTGTATAATTTGGCGAATGGAGCAAGTGAAGAGTCGAAAACAATTTTACTTAAGAAGGTGGAAATTGGAGGTTTGGTTTTGAAAAATGTGATGGCTTCCATTGTTGAAAATCGGGAGGCGGGAATGCTTTTTGGCCAAAGTGCAATGGGTCGTTATGCGACGATTACGATTGATAACAAGAAGAAACAATTGATTATTACGGGTAAATAACCATGAAACAACCTTTCAATCATCCGTATTTATTGGTTTTTATAACTCCATTGACCCAGTTAGCCTCGTTTATTTTTATTTATGTACCTGGTTTGTTTCCCGTCTTCATGGTGCCTTTAGGAACCAATCAGCAACATCATAAGTGGGAGAATTATCTTTATTACTTTACGGTGCTATTCATTTTTGAGTTGGCTTATTTTGCATTTTTGGGATTAGGCTGCTTGGTTTATTCCAAAAATGGTCGGCTTTTGGGATTCCTATTGATTTGGATTCTATCCAGTGGGATAGGCACATTCCTCTTACCGTATCCTGTCGACCTATTTGCTTTCGTCGGTAATTTGCTTTACAACCTGGGATTTTATTGGTGGTATCGCAAGTTCGAACTAGAGCCCGTTCGTCAAAATGCTAATTTTAAAACACTGAAAAGGAAATAATTATCTTACTCATACGTTACCTTATTTTTTGATAATTAAACCTGTTTACTAAGTTTCCAACAAGTCCAATGACCAAAACTGTCGCCTTTTTACTACTATTTTTTGTCGCCCTAATGGGTTTTTTAGTCTATTTTACAAGAAAGACAGAAAGGAAAAAGGCCGCTGCTCGAGACCCTTGGGAACTCGCCAAATCCTATGATGTTCGCGGTTTGGACTTATCTCATTGGAACGGTAAAGTTCTATACGATGGCTTGGATTCCTTGGACTTTGTGTTCCTCAAAGTTAGCGAAGGGGATAATCGAGTGGATGATACCTTTGATCAGCATTACAAGGCCTTCCGCGAACGCGATATTCCCGTAGGAGCCTATCATTTTTTTCGCTTTGATGTCGATGGCAAGGAGCAGGCAAGGCATTTCATTCGCCAATTAGACGGCCGTCGCTTACAGCTTCCGCTGGTGATCGATGTAGAGCAGCATGGCAACCGATATGTGGAACATACGAAGGTCAGGAAGCTCTTGCATGCCTTTATGATGGAACTCAAAAAACATAGCCGACATAAGCCCATTATCTATACCAACGGAGATGGTTACCGTGATTTTATTGAGGAAGAATTCGGGAATCACACTCTATGGTTAAGCTCCACCAATACCTGGCGACCTGCCATGATGGATTGTACCTTTTGGCAATTCAATATTGACGCCGACCTGATGGCGATTACGCATCGGGCGGATTTAAATGTTTTTCGGGGGAGTCGAGAAGAGTGGGAAGAATACCTTCAGGAACATAAGCCTTATGTTGTATCAATGAATTGATAATCTGTTCATTAGCCTTGTAGTATATACCAAAAATATATACCTTTAGAAAAAAAACGATGAAAACTTTATCGCTCAAATTGGATGATCATATTTTTGATGAGACAGAGGAAATAACGGCACAATTGCATTTGGCAAGGAATCGTTACATCAATGAAGCCGTTAATATGTACAATCTCGTACAAAAGCGGAGATTGCTAAAAAAAGCATTGGCCAATGAATCCGCTTTGGCTACGTCCGAGTCAATGGATATATTGCGGGAGTTTGAAGCGCTCAGCGATGGAAATTAGGCAATTTGATATTTGGCTAGCCAATCTGAATCCGAGCAAAGGAACCGAGCCGGGTAAAACAAGACCCGTTGTTGTGGTGCAAACGGATTTATTAAATGATACGCATTTGTCCACCCTCATTTGTCCTTTGACAACCAATGTCCAACCAAAATTGGAATACTTGCGTGTGCATTTATCAAAGGGCCAATTGGAATCATTAAGTGATGTGCTCGTAGATCAAGTTCGTGCCATTGATAATACGCGATTTATATCAAAATTGGGGCGCTTGACTCAAAATCAACAGATAAAGCTCAAGGCTAATCTGAGAATTATGCTTGATTTGTAATCAGAAATTTGAAACTTACACAAATATCCTAAACCTATCCCCATGAAAAAACTATGTATCCTCTTGCTATTAGCAAGCTTCGCCTCCCATGCCCAATGGATCGACCTATTCAATGGCCAAGACCTCAACAACTGGAAAATCAGCGAAAATCCCGCCTCTTTCCGTGTTGAAAACGGTGAGCTCATCGTCAACGGAAACCGAGGTCACCTTTTCTACAATGGCTACACGCCCAAAAATTTCGAAGTACATGCCCGCGTTAAGACCTACGCCGGTGCCAATTCAGGCCTCTATGTTTGTACAAAATTCCTAGAAAACGATTGGCCTAAACAAGGCTATGAGATTCAGGTGAATAATTCGCATACCGACTGGCGACGCACCGCATCCGTGTACGGAATCGTGGACACCAAGGAAACCTACGTGAAAGACGAGGAATGGTTTGACCTAAACGTCATCGTGCAAGGAAATCACATCACCACCAAAATCAACGGCAAAACCATCATCGATTATACGGAACCGGCTGACCGCACGAATGGCAGCGACCCACGGAAAGTTCAAGCGGGTACAATTGCCATTCAAGCACACGATCCCAAAAGCAAGGTAGCTTACAAACAAATTCAAATCAGGGAAATCAAATGATGACCCAAGCCGATTTTAAACCCCTCCTCAAACACGGAAAAGTTTTTGTGTTGGATGTGCGCGATCAAAAAGATTTCGATGAAGGTCATATTCCTTGGGCGAAACACATTCCCTTGAAGCAACTTGCAGAAAGAATACAGGAACTGCCCACCAATAAACCCATCATTACCGTTTGCGGAAAAGGGGGAGGACGCTCTGCGGAGGCCGCGGCGATGATTCCGGGGGCCGACTGGCTGGAAGGCGGGACGAAT
>JACCDG010347055.1_pt1 | contig 16955 bp, 28 predicted proteins | sample 7442471 | NCBI WGS metagenome assembly JACCDG01 (sample SAMN15323444, study PRJNA562643) | freshwater metagenome | isolation source: river surface water | place: USA:Blue River Watershed | collected 2017-08-17 | reverse complement strand
GCCGCGTGATCGAGGGCGCCTTCTCGTTCCTGAAGTGGCACGAGGTCGAGAATGGGCTTTCGCTCAACTGGAAGCACTGGGACCGATGGGCGCGAATGATGTTCGAGCGCATGTTCGAGATGAAGTGGATCCCCTCCGGGCGCGGGCTCCAGCACATGGGCCGGGACGTGGTGTGGATCAAGGGCGGCGCGGTGCTCAATTCGTGCGCCTTCACGTCGACCAAGGACATCGACGAGGACCCGACCGAGGCGTTCGATTTTCTCATGGACATGTCCATGCTGGGCGTGGGCGTCGGCTTCGACACTGAGGGCGAGGGCAAGCTCACGATCTACCCCCCGGCCATCGGCCCCCGTACCTATGTGGTAGAGGACACGCGAGAGGGATGGCTCAATCTCAAGACCGCCATCATCAAGGCGTTCTGCGGGGAGGGAGTGCTCCCGAATCGGATCGACTTCTCGCAGATCAGGCCAGAGGGCACGCCGCTGAAGACGATGGGGGGACTCGCTTCCGGTCCTGGCCCCCTCATTCGCATGGTGTGGGACATGTTCGAGGTGCTCGCGCCCGCCGACTGGGGCTACAAGCTCGACGAACATGACCTCGTTCTGATCATCGACTGCGAGAACGAGTGGTCGGACTTCAAGCGCAATCAGACCAAGTACAAGGTCTCGTCGCTGGACATCGGCGACATCATGAACGTAGAGGGCAAGTGCGTGGTCAGCGGCGGCATTCGGCGTTCGGCCGAGATCGGAATTTCGCGCGTCGATGACTGGAAGTTCCGTCACGGCAAGAGCCAGAAGGTGGGCCTGAGCGACGGCTGGATCGAGTCGCACACCGAGCGTTATGGCTTCAGCCCTGAGACTCGCAACGATGCTTGGCGCTGGGCCGCGAACAATTCGCACGTGCTCGACGAGCCGCTGACCAAGGCTCGTGCGCGAGAAATCGCGGCATGCGTCGGAGAGTATGGGGACCCGGGCATCTTCAACCGGCAGCTCGCGCGCAAAATCGGCCGCTTGATCGACGGCCCGGACAGCCAGGACTTCATGATCGAGGGCTGCAATCCATGTGGCGAGCAACCGCTGGAGGACAAGGAGCTGTGCAACCTCGTGGAGACGGCCCCGCGTAGGCACGAGAACATGGACGACTACATGAACACGGCGCTCTGTGCGTTGATCTACGGCAAGATCGTGTCGTTGATCCCTACGCACCGCGAGGACACGAACCGCGTCATCCGGAAGAACCGGCGCATCGGAGTGAGCCAGACGGGGGTTTTCCGCACCATCCAGAAGATCGGACTCGCCGAGTACATTCGCTGGTGCGAGTACGCGTACAGATCCATGCGCGCGCTCGATAAGGGGATCTCCGCCGAGTGGGGGGTCAACGAGTCGGTTCGCATCACGAGCCTGAAGCCGGCCGGCACGGGATCCAAGGTGCTGGACGAGGACTCGGGCCTGCGTGCCCCGGAGGCACCGTTCTATATCCTACGCGTGCAGTTCGACAAGACGCAGCGCATCATCGAGCCCTTGCGGGAGGCCGGGTATCCGGTGATCCAGTCGGTGCAGAGTCCGCAGGCCGTCGTGATTGAGTTCCCGGTCGAGACTGGGTGCGATCGCACGGTGGCGGACATCGACGCGGAGACCCAGCTCCAGCTCATCGAGGTCGTGCAGACGTATTGGTCCGACAACATGGTGAGCAACACCGTCCAGTTCAAGGAGAGTGAGAAGGACCAGCTTGCCCGCCTTATTTTCGAGTACGGCAACAAGCTCAAGTCTCTGTCGTTCTTGTGCTACGACGGTCACAAGTACGAACAGGCCCCATACGAGGCCATCGACTCAGCGGAGTACGAAAAGCGCAAGTCTGCTATTCGGCCCATTGACTTCTCCGTCCTCGGTGCGTATGGTACTCATGACCAGGACGACAAGTTCTGCCAGGGTATCGCGTGCGAGGTGAAGTTCAATGGCTAGCGCTAATGACAGGTACTACCTCCCAATATCCGATTCGCGCTTCAGGATGCCACACGGACCGTACTCGCTGGATGATATCAAGAAGATCGTGGCTCAGTGCCACTATCCGGTGAAGGTCTTCGACGAGGAAGGGTTTCTGAAGGGTACTATGTACCCCAACGGGGAATTCCAAACTTGAAGTTTCGCGTCCAGGCCGTAGACGACTGGGGAAATCCTGGCGTGCTGACCCTCAAGCGCGGACCTAAGAACGTGATCGAATACTGGAGCTTCGACAAAAATGCCAAGCCCGAAGGGAACGACCCCGACCAACGTCAAGGGGCAGTACAGCAAGAAGGCCAAGACGATTGTCCGGAATCCAAACGACAGGGATAACACCCTGTTCTGCGTAGGATTCCAGGAAGGCGAACTGGTGTGGGCTGGACACAAGATCGTCAGCACGGCCTCGGATTTCGTCATGCTGAAGGACGCGAAAGAGTGGCCGCACTGGGCAAAGGTCCCCTACTCCCTCGATGCCTTGCGCGATGGCGTAATTCATGACGACGATCTTTTTCTGGCTCTCACGCTAGACAAGGCCGTCGAGATGCGAATGGAACTACTACGCCGCAAGAAGGCGCGCATCGACAAGGCCATAACCGCAATCACGCTCATGCAACGTGCGCTAGTGGAGGGGGACCAAGTCGGTCTCCGAGCCATGACCGCTACTCAGACTCGATAGGAAGCAGATCATGCTCAAGTACCAGTACCGAGACTCGACCGGCAGTCGCTACGAATCCTTCCGCTCCGATCACGCCGCCTTGCGCTGGTTCAAGAGCCTGCGCCGGGACACGCATTCTCAGCACGCGGCCCTGTTCGTGTGGGAGGCGGGTGTTCCCGTTCAGATCGCATGACGATCGGATATCACGTACAAGTGATCCCTCAGTACGGCGGCTACCATTTGAACTGGATCTCCGAATACCGAGAAGCCGTGGAGGAAGGGGGGAGAAAGGGCTGGGAACTGGTGTCCGCGTTCCCTGATCCGAAGTATTACGGGACCATGATCCTCACATGGAAGATCGGAGTCACCTCATGAACACGCGCGAGCACTTCAAGAAGCAGGGTCTGAAACTCAACTGGGGTCGAAGCAAGGTCGTGATCGAGGTCGGACGCGACCGAGATAAGATCGTGTGCTCCCCCAAGGCGTTCCGCTACCTCAAGCGGGCGATCGAGGCACTGAACGATATCGGGTACATGGACCCACTGATCGAAGGGGAGATGCTGGATGCCCAAATCCGAGACTCAAAGTCCCGTAAAGATCGACGTGATGGCACTGTTCGAGAGGAGAAAATCCGCGCAGCCGTTCCATACCTCGACGAATTCGATGTCCAGGCCATCTCCCAGTGGCCCGCCCGCCAGCCCGTTCCACAGCAAGTCCTCGGACGATGGGAAGATCGAGACGCCAATGTCGGATCCATCGGCCGCAGGGAGCCCTCCTATCTCCTCTGCACCCCAGAGCAGGAGCCCGTTCTTCAGCAGCTCATCGCCAGAGACAAGTACGGCCGTAATCTCGATGGCTCCAGAGTCGAAGACCACCCGCAGTACGACGAAGCTGGATATCTCGTCGATCCTGAAGAAACCTGAGCCGAAGAACGTTGCCGATCTCTTCAAGGGACGCAAGTCCGCCTTGGAAGATGAGTGGGGCCGCATTCTACGGCTTCCGCGAGTAGCTGACTGTGATCCGATCGAAGTCGACTGGCTGCATCGGGATAAGTCTAAGGCCCATCTCCGTGAGGTGCAGGCGCGCGCCCTCGCCATGATTCAGCGCTACAAGGGTTTGTTCGGGCCCATTGGTGTAGGTCACGGCAAGTCGCTGATCGCGTGGCTGGCGCCGGTCGTGCTCGGCAATAAGACGGCCGTCATCATGATGCCCCCTCCGATGGTCGAGTCCTTCAGGAAGGAGATCGACAGGTTCAAGCATTACTTCGTGATGCCAACCCCGGAGCCCGAGATCGTTCCGTATTCGATTCTGTCCAGTGCTGCGGGCACCGATCTCCTGACCCGACTCCAGCCCCAGGTTATCATTGCGGATGAGGGGCACGCACTCATGCACGCTGATAGTGCACGCACCAAGCGTCTGATGCGGTATTTCGAGCAGAACCCGAACACGATCTACATCACCCTCTCGGGCACGTTCTTCGCCAAGAAGCCGTCCGAGTTGGCTCATTTGGTTCAGTTCAGCCTCGGTGAGAACGCGTTCATGCCGGTGAGGGGCCGGGCCCTGGAAATTTGGGCCAACTGCGTGGATCTGGACGGGCGTCCTAACGACTCCGACTGGGCTGCGTTTGCGCCCCTGTGCGATGCGGAGAAGATCAACATTCGCCCCTGGCATGGGGAGCAGCGGCAGGTTCTTGCCCGCAACGCAGTGTACTCACGCATGCGAACCACGCCCGGGGTGGTGACCACGATCGAAATGAGCTTCGATGCCCCGCTGCACATCATCAAGCATGATCAGAATGAAATCTCGGTCCCGCTGGAAGTTGAAGAGGCTCTTGAGAAGGTGCTGACCGAGGAGGAAACCCCGGATGGTGAAGACATCATCGTCGACGACGCGCAGAAGGCACGTATTCAGAATTACCTATCAGCGGGATTCTTTTATCGCTGGGCGTGGGAAAAGGTTGGTGGTAAGGATGCCGAGTGGATCCTCGCGCGCAAGGTGTGGCACAAGGCACTGCGCAAGGAATTGGAGAAGCATTCAAAAGAGGGCTACGACAGTCCTCTCCTGGTGTCTAACACGCTGGATCGACAACTACTGGTGGATCCTTCGCTGAGTCGCAAGAAGTCCCTGCACGCTGCCTACAGTGAGTGGCTGAAGCAAAAGCACAAGCCTGTTCCGCCAACCGAGGCCGTGTGGGTCTCGGAATTCTTCGTGGACTGGATCAAGAGCTTTATCAGCGATGGGATCCCCACGGTTATCTGGTACTCGTCGCGGGCCATGGGCGAAGCCCTTGCCAAGGCAGGGTTCCCGGTGTACGGTGTGGGGACGGAAGTGCCTGAATATCACGGCCAGACCGTGTGTGCGTCGATTCAAGTCCACGGCGAGGGCAAGAACGGGTGGCAGCCCTGGTGGCGCGCGCTCCTGGCCGAGCCTCCGGTCAACTCGAAGAAGTATGAACAGCTCCTCGGTAGACAACACCGTCCGGGCCAGCTCCACCCGTTTGTGGAGGTCCACATCCCGACGCACACGACAAAATTGCGCCGGGGTCTTGACGGGGCGATTCGCGGTGCTTACCATACCAAAGAACTGAGTGGCGTCGACCAACGACTACTGCTCGCTGTTTACCAAGGTCAGGATCAGGAGGCGAAGTCGACATGAGGCGTCTCGATGACTATATCGACCGCATGAGCGCGATTCTGATGGCGATCATGCTCACTATGGCAGCGATGGGCATGCTGGGGGCCGCTGTCTGGTTCATCTACGCACTCATCTCGGGCCAAGTGCTATGAGCCCCAGCCCCCTCCCCCGCAAGGGACACTTCGTCTCGGATCTGTTTCGGTCCTACATGCACGAATTCGAGTTCTACGAGAGCATGACCGTGCTGGAGAAAGCGATACTGTGCGTGTCGATGGAGTGGTATTATCAGCAAGACCGCGCCACGACCAAGCAAGAAGACACGACCGAGCGGCGTATCGCATGGTTCAACACGGTCGACTGGATAATGAACGGAGACGAAGACGATGAATGACGCCGAGTACCTGTGGAACATCGCCGCCGCCGCCAAGAACGAGGCCGAGAAGGCTCAGCAAGCGCTTAGCGAGGCGCTGTATCAGCGGGCCCAGACCCATCTAGTCTGGGTGATCGAGAAGATCATGAAGCCGGCCGCCTTGAAAGGGCGCTTTTCGATCAGTAACTACGACCTACCGGACACCCAGGACTCGGCCCAGTTCACCGCAGCATGTGTTGCGAAGGGCTTCCACGTGAAAACGAGCGCTCGGGGTCGCCGTTTCGACATCTCCTGGGATAAGAAAGAGACAGTTCCTGCGCACGGCGGCGCTTACGGACCGGACGAGTAACAAGGGGATAAGGCGTGACCATGCACCCAACATCGAAAGCCAAGCGAGACAAGCTAGAATCCATGCTTCAGGGGTTCCAGTCGGTCGTACGCGTGGCCATCGCTACCAAGCTCCCAGGCGTGTCCGTGCCCGAGTGGTGGGACAAAGACATCATGCCCATCGATCTGGCCTACGGGTACGTAGGGATCGGAATCTCTACCGACGACGACGGGCTGACCGTAACCGGGCTCAAGCTCAAGGGCTCCCTATTCAGCGTTGTCGCACCGTGGGCTGCCGTGGTGGCTATCATGCGTCCGGACGGGTCGGACTCGGAAGAGTGGGTCATCGATCCCGACGAGATGCCGTCCCCGGAGAAGGACGAAAACGGTGTCCATCTTCTGGAGCTTCCGCGCCATGTCCTGGTCCGAGACGACGCGACCAAAGTCCTGCACGGACTGCTGATGCAGCTCTCTCAGATGAAACCGGAAGACACAGCACGATTCGTGCTTGCCAAGTTGCCCCGTGGTGCTTATACTGGGCTCAAGCTGGTGGTGGACAACACCAAGCAGCGAACGTTCAAGTCCGAGCCCACTGATCCCCCTCCTCTACACGTCGCGTAACAAGGACACGAATATGTCGAATAGCAAGACCCCCCTCCGCACCGGATTCCAGGTACTGGACGTGCGACAAGAGTCCCATGTCACCCTCTACCGGCGAATTTTCAAGTCGCTGGGGTTGGGTACGACATCCGCCCTCTACTCGTTCTTCAACGCCGTGCAGTCGAACATGTGCCGGGCTACGGGCCCCAGCATCCCGCGAGATCCGGCCCTCCCGCCGGTGCAGCAGGACACGCAGCGTGGATTCGATATCGAGATGATCGAGGAGGACCCCGAGCGGGAGATCGATCCCCGCTCCTTGGGATGCGGCACATTGATCATCGGGGATCAGGACATCGCGGCATACGACACGGACGGGGTCAATGTGTTCGTCGCCGTGAGAGAGGAGTCCTGCATCGTGGTCTACAACATTCGCGATCTGATCGCGAGCTACTTGTGCGATGAGCTTCGGCTACAGTTCGCACGCGCGGTTGCCCCTCCGGGTGGGACCAAGACCACGCTCGCGCTGGCCCAGGCCGGCACTCAGTCAGCGCTGGCTTCCCTTCTCGGGCTCGGGTACTTCATCATGTCGGGCAAGCACAACGGGGAGACCTACATCACCGTGACGAGCAGGGCCGGGCAGTCCGTTTCGCTCACGCTCTCCCACATGAGCGGTGTCGTGGACCTGCTCATGAAGCAGGATCCGGCGCTTCTGTCTGATCCGGAGTGGGTGTTCGCGCAGATCAGCCGGCAGGCGACGCTCAACAACACGGCCTCGAAGCCGGAGTAATAATCAGATTCCGTTCAAGGTAGAGCGGATGTTCAAGAGCAAGGAAGAGGAGGTATCATGGCGATTGGCAAGTTGGTTCAGAACCACAAGTTGAATGGCAGTGGCGGCGAGTATCCGAAGGCGGGCTCTTTCCGTAACTGCACGGTGACCCAGGTCGCCGATGTCACGGGCAAGGACAAGATCCAGTCGCTCATCGTCTCGTTCATGGTCGGCGAGTATCGTCCCGGCAAGAACGTCGAGGGTGAGCGTTACCCGAAGGACACCCACGTCCCCGGTGAGATCGTCAAGTTTCACGCCAAGTTCCGTCCCGATATCTTCGACACGGTGCTGAACAACGTCAAGAACGCGTGTCTTGGCTTTGTTCGTCAGCTCCAGGCCGATTCGGGTGGTGACCCGAAGGCGATCACCGAGGCCGACATCACCGAGGAGATCGTGGACAACGCGATCTTCTGCAACGACTCGAAGATCGTGGATCTCGTGATGGACTTCAACGTCACCGAGGAGTACACCCGCAATGCCCGAGCCGATGGTTCGCGCGGCACCGTGACCAAGTTCACGTGGCTCGTGCGCCTGCCGGATGGCTCCACGTCCGAGGTCAAGGTCGACGGTGAGGGTGCGGAGGACGCCGACGGAGAGGACGAGACCGAGACCGAGGACGCTCCCGAGCCGGTCAAGGCCCCCGTGGTCCCCGTGCCGGTCGCGGCCAAGGGCAAGGCGAAGAAGTCCTAGTCCTGCGGACTGCTTCACATAGATAGTGACCTGATCACCAAAGGGCGCTCGCGAAAAGGCCCCGCGTCGGCTGATAAGCTAGGCCGACACAACTTCAAGTTCACATTCTGATCGAGGACACGATGAAGAAGACATACGAGAAAGACGCGTTGGCGCACGAGTTCCTTGTCATGGCCGAGCTGCTTCAGCAACTGGGAGTGGCTCTGCGTAAGGGTCAGAGCCTGAACGGTCTGAACAAGGCTCGTCTCGATCAACTTCAGGAACACAAGACCAAGGCGAAGCGCTACTACCAGTTAGTGAAGCTCCAGGAGACCAAGTAATGGACAACGGCGATATCCCGGTGTATTTCGATCTCTTCCCCGGCCAGGGCATGGCTATGTTCAGGGTGTCACCCTGCATCAAGTGGAAGTGGTTCATTCCTGTCGTGCAGGTGCGCGTCGATTTCGGTATCTCTCTGTGCTCGCCGCGCGACGTGTTCGACTTTGATGAGGGCAAGACGCGGGCGTACAATCGTCTCCAAGCCTTCATCGAGGGGCGCGAGAACCTGCGGGAGCGAGGTCTGGCCGGGTCCTGGACCATGAGCCCGAACGACTGGTACGAAGTGCTACGCATGAAGTGTGAGCAGGAGTTCCTTTTCGACACCCTCATGCGCAATTTTCCGATCACGCGTCCGTGGTCGTGGGAACGGATGGTGAACTGATGGGCCCCGACTACGACAACAAAACTCCGGTAGAGAAGTTGAAGCTCACCATGCAGAGCCTGCTGCAAGGAGCCGAGCGCGCTCTCCGAAAGACCGAGGGCGAAATCGCGAACCTCGAACGACAAGCTCAACATGAACGAGGGCAATGCGCCGCCTACCAAGACGCCTTGAGCAGGGTCAAGACGGCGTTTCCGGACGCGAAGTGATGAAGTGCCCGAAGTGTGGGGAGGAAATCGATGTCGAACGTGATGGATCTCTTCAAGAACCGGAGGGCACAGACGCCACCCACCATGCAGGAGATGAGGACGCTCGCGCAGACAGCACCACCTACGTCTCCGAGAGATACGGCACCAATGTCGATACCTATTTGCAAGGAGCCCGGCCTCCTCTTCCAGTCCGCCCCCGTGCCCCGGGAGTTCGTGGCGTGGGACTCTGAGACGTTCCTGATCGAGCCAGGGAACCTCACCCCGCAACTCGTGTGCGTACAGTGGCAGCACTGCGAACTTGGCCCCACCGGTCGCTGGGTTCGCCACGAGCCCCGTGTCATGGGTGGGAGCCTCGAAGATATCGCGCGCGGGGCCAACTTCATCCGTGCCCTCATCGAGGACTCCGACGTTATCCTGGTCACGCATAACGGCCCGTTCGACTACGCGGTCCTGTTGAAATACTTCAACTGGTCCAAGAAGTTGTTCCGGGCCATCGTGAAGGCCATGAAGGATGGGCGCATCCGGGACACGCTCATCATCGCGAAGTTGCACGCGATCGAAATGGGATGGCTGGACTACGATCCGGAGATCGGAACCCCGGCCAAGTTCTCGCTCGGCGATCTGGCGATCAAGTACACGCAGCAGCACATCGAGGGCAAGCACGGCGTCGATATTTGGCGCCTCAAGTACCACCTCCTCTACGGCGTACACATGTCACAGTGGGAGTACGCGGCCTACAACTACGCGATGCTCGACCCGGTCTATACGGCCGACGTGTACATCGCGTTGCTCGGGCAGGCGAACCCCAGCCCGGACGAGATTTTCCAGGTACGCAAGGCGTGGTTTCTACACCTGGGCTCTGTCCAGGGACTCAGCACGGACCAGGATAAGGTCGCTGAGCTGGAAGACAAGATCCTGCCCAAGATCGAGGATGGCATCCGGATCCTCACGGAGATCGGAATCTACCGGCCGCCCACGTACTCCGTGGACAAGGAGAAGATCGCGGCCCTCATCGTCAAGGCGCTAGGGGACCGAACCGCCAGAACGCCCAAGGGCGAGGTCTCGCTGAACAGCAAGAACGTCGAGGCAGCCGCCAAGTGCCTGCCCAAGGACGAGGCCGCAGTCCTTCGTGGATACCTGGATGTGTCGTATATGCGGGCCAACTACCCGGACTACGTGGTGGAGAAGGCGGGCACCAAGAACATGGCGCTGCTCTACCAGACGGTCTCGGATTTCTTCGAGGGCAATCCCCCGACCACGGATAGCGGGCGGGTCTGCACCGCGCGCAAAATCCTGAAAGAGATCCCTATTCTGAAGCCGCTGGTGGACATCGGGGAGGCGCAAAAGGTCAAGACGACGTATCTGCCGGTACTCAAGCGGCCAATCGTGAACTCTCGCGTCAACTCGCTCGTTGCCACCGGGCGGCCCTCGTACAGTGGCCCTAATATCGCCAATCAGCCCCGCATGGAAGGCGTGCGCGAGTGCTGGGTGGCGCCCATGGATCTGATCACGCTTCTGGAGGACGAATAATGGGGATCCACAGCATCGACGAGGAGCTTGCGGTCTGTGACGCGGCTCGCCGCTTCGTCAAGGCCACGCAGGAGTTGAAGCGCGCGGGCGTGCCCTTCGACAAGTACGCGTTTCCGGCAGCGCTCCAGGAGTCGAACGACGCCTACGCGGAACTGGAGAAGGCGATCCAAGTGCTGGATTCCGGCGAGAGGGTAGGATGACGTTACATGATCGGAAACTGACCGTGTCCCAGGAGGCCAAGGTCTCTACCTTCTTCGAGCAGTGTGTTGAGCAGAAGAAGATACGGCCGCTGCTCCTGTCCGTGGACTTCGCCCAGGCCGAGCTTTGCTCCCTGGCCCAGGTGAACATCGACAAGTTCGGATACTCCGAGATGGGGAACCTGATCAACAAGGGCATCGATCTCCACCTCTACCTTGTCCAGACCATGAAGGGAATTCCCTACGAGGAGCTGGTTCTGCGCAAGAAGCATGGGGACAAGCAGGTCAAGGACTGGCGCCAAGCAGCCAAGGCCGCTAACTTCGGCTACCCGGGTGGCTTGGGCGTGGACAAATTCATAACCTACGCTGCTGACTCGTACGGCGTCGATCTGGAATACGACGAGGCCAAGTCTCTGAAGGATGCGTGGCTCGACACGTTCCCGGAGATGAAGCAGTATTTCCGCTGGATCAGCGGCAAGCTCCAGGTCTCGGACTACTTCACGGTCGTGCAGCATCGCTCTGGCCGGCGTCGTGGCCGGTGTGGGTACACGGACGGGGCCAACAGCTTCTTCCAGGGTCTCACGGCCGACGGGGCTGGGTATGCGGTGATCGTGGTCTCGGAGGAGGCGTGGCTGTGTGAATGGAGCCCGTTCTACGGCTGGCGTCTGATCGGATTCTTCTACGACGAGCTGTTCGGGGCGCTCCCGGATAGGGGACCCAAAGCGAATCACGAGGCGGCGTATGCGATCTGCGACCGCATGTCCAAGGCCATGCGCGTGTTCACGCCCGATGTCGAGGCCCGCTGTGAGCCAGCGCTTCAGCGAAATTGGTGCAAGGCGGCCGAGCCGGTATTCAATGCGGAGGGGTATCTCATCCCGTGGGAAGACCGCGAAATCAAGAATAAGTAGGAGACAATTATGTCCAATCCTATGCTGTTCGAGAAAAAAGAAGATGCAGAGTTCGTCGCGAAAGACATGCTCAATCATGTTGTGATTGCCTACGATCCAACGCTGTCCTGCGACTATGCCTGTCTTCGCTGCGGCTGCCGGGGCAAGTGTCCTACTTACGAAGTCGTTCCGATCGGCTCACCCAAGATTCCTAAGCCCCCTCAATACTCAGAGATGCCCGAAGGATGGTTTTGACATGACTTGCATCGTCGGGGCCGTACATGACGGCGTGGTCTATATCGGCGGGGATGCCTGTGCGAGCAACTTCTTCACGGCGCACAACGCCGGTAATACCAAGGTCTTCCGCAAGGGAGAGGCGTTGATCGGAGTATGCGGGTCGTACAAGGTGATCGATCTGCTCACCTACCACATGCCCTCGTTGTCCGACACGCTCCAGAACTACGACAGCTACCTGCGAACCGAGTTCATGCCTAGCGTGTTCAATACTCTGGCCAAGTGGGCCTGGAACAAGGATGAGGAATACGACTTCCAGTTCCTCCTGGGATTCAAGGGCAAGCTGTTCGCGTTCCAATCGGACTTTTCCATTCTGAACACTCCGTCCTTCGGGTACGCCATTGGTTCCGGAGGAGAGGTAGCGATGGGCAGTCTGGTGACCACGGCAGACTCGAAAATGCACCCGAGGGCCCGCATTCTCCTGGCATTGAAGGCCGCCGAGACGGTGGTGCCTACGGTTCGAGGGCCGTTCGAGGTGCTTACCCAGCCCGAAGTCGTGGTGGAGGCCCCAGTGCGCAAGGCACGAGGGAAGAAAAATGCCGGCGAGGACTTGACTACGCCTCAGTAGTGCCTATGGTGGTGACATGAAAGGAACGCTTTACTACTTCGGCGGGCAAATGAACGCCTTCGCCGATGACATGGAGAAGTTCATCTCGGCCAACGAGCGCGGTCTGATCGTGTGTAACACCGGCCGGGATGCTAATGAGCTTTCACGCATGTTTCCGTGGGAGAAATGCCGGTTTGCGTCTCGCCACGATGTTGGAGAGAAGATTCTCGGAATGGACTTCGCCTGGGCGTTCGTCCCTCTCGGCTTCCTCGACGATATAACTCTGATCCGTATTCGTATGCGTATTCGGATCGAGGGCTTCGTGAACCCGCACACGATTGTGAAGAGCACATGATCCCGCAGATCCCCAAGCCCCTCACCCAGAAGTCCAAATGGGCGCCGATCAAGCCCCAAGTCCAGCCTCTGGCTCAGTCTGAGGTCAACGATACGCGCGCGGAGTTGCGGGAACTACACATCAAGTTCAAGGCGTTTCGCAAAAATCCGCCCGAGGACTGTCGGGAGATGATGTGGGCACTGTCCCTGTGCAAGGTACTAGACGAAATCCTGGACGAGTATTTCAAGAGGGTGGACGCATGATTTTCGGACCCAACACGGTGGAGCTGATCGGCACGTACGGCGGAGACCAGACCCACGCACTGTCGGCCTGGACGAGCACGAAGCGTGATTTGACCCCTGCCAAGCGTGCTCGTCGCGCCAAGCTGCTCTCTGATCTGTGCCTTGCCGGGCACCACACGCCATTCGAGAAATCCGGTCTGCACTTCCTCGTGACGACGGACATCGCGACCCACATCCATCTGCTCAAGCACCGGGTAGGCGTCTCGGTCAACGCCGAATCCGCGCGCTACAAGGAGCTTCAGGACAAGGGCTACTGCCCGACTGATTGGGATCAGATCGAGCAAGAGAACTTGCGTCAGCACCTGCTCGACTGCTATGCGCGCTACCACGCGTGCCTGTCCAGACTCGAAGCCAAGGGCATGGACCGCAAGCGCGCCAAGGAATCAGCTCGGTTCTACCTAGGGTATGGGACCCAGATCACCGCCGACGTGATGTTCAACTGGCGCTCGTTCTGGCACTTTCTCACACTCCGCTATCACGAGGCGGCGCAGTTGGAGGTGCGTGAGGTCGCGGTCATGATGCTGGATCTTATCCAGCGCCATACCGACGATTTCGACGAGACGCTGGAGGCGTTCAACCTCGTGCGTTCCCGCGACGGCGTGGCTCGACTACGGAAACCCTTCACGAAGAAAGACTTCATCTTCGTGCCCGACTTCGCCGAGTAGCGACCATGTGCGACTACGAGATCATGCACCAAGGTCTTGTGGTCGTCGGCTTTCTCTTCGTCTTTCTGTATCTGCCCTGGAGACTCCTGCGATGAACTACGTCCCGCAATCCTACATGTCCGAATACTTGCCGCGAGCGATGGAGAAGGCCCGGCGCCGGATTTTCCGGCTTACTCAGGTGCTTCGTCAGCGCTACGGCGTGTATTCCACGATCCTGTACGACGAAATGCTTCTGAGCAACGTCAAGCCTGAGCAGACAGAGGAAGTGTGGAATCTGATCAGGAACTTCAAGGGCGATAGGAGGCGTAAGTGGCGCATGGTCTACGGCTGGCGCAGCAACCCGGTCGCCGCTACCCTGCACTTCCATTCAGCCGCGCTATATGGACAGGCTGCTGCTCTAGCCAAGCACCCGCTTCTTCGGTATAGGAGGCTTGAGGCGCAATACAAGGGCGTCGAGCAGATGGCTCTGGGCATGTCGGCCCTATGCAACAAGTGGGTGCGTGTGGGAAAGGCCCATCGTTGGGAGGTCAAATGAGTAAGCGTTTCGAGGTAGGGGAACTGGTCAATTTCAAGTACCGGCCGCAACACCCCGGTCGGTCACTAGCCGTAGCTGGGCGCATTGTGAGCCCGTGCATCATCAACCCCGAGAACCCCACCCGCAATGCGTGGGTAGTGTCTCCGATCGGAACCCGGGATATGTATGTGGTGAACGAGTATGATATCTGGAGGGATGCCGCTGTGGAGACCATCAAAACTCCGTGTCCCTATGCTAAAGGGGACGAGGTCGAGTACCGCCACAATGGGCAATGGCGCGAGGCCCATTTCGTGGAGCTGCATAAAGACAAACGGAGGCACATTCTGCACGATGGGCTGTCCATAATCTGGGCTCTACCCGAGGACGTGCGCTGGCGCAAGGCACCCCCTCCCCTTCAAGTACCCGCCCCCCAAAATGAGGGGGTAGGGTCAAAATCCGAACAGTCCGGCGATCTGTTCAAGGGCGCGTGCAAAGAGGGGACGAAGGACGACGGCGGCAAGGTCATGTACCGCTACCTTCCGTTCACCAGCCTGGAGCACGTCAACCGCGTGCTCATGTACGGTGCCCACAAGTACGCGCCCGACAACTGGAAGAAGGTCGGCGACGGCAAGATGAGGTACTTCGACGCGGCTATGCGTCACCTCGCCGCATGGAAAGAGGAGGGGCCCAAGGACGACGGCCCCAAGGGATCTGGTTTGCGCCACCTCGCGCATGCGGCTACGTGCTGCCTGTTCGCGCTGTGGTTCGAGGACCAGGAACTGAACAAGGCCAACACGGAGAGCAAGGATAATGGGCAAGAGCAGTAACAAGCGCGGACCAGACTTTCGAGTCCTGCGCCCGGACCTGGAAGCATCCCGCACGGCATGCGATAAGCCGATCATGCAGTGGGACCTGGACAACGATGTCTCGATCGAATTTTGCCCCTCGGATGACGAGCAGGCCGAAAGTTCGTCCGGGGCCGTGTGGATCGACCCGGAATTGGCGGCGTCCGAGAAATCCTAGAAAAAACTCGGTCGTATGAGGGGTCTTCCTAGCCAGCTCCCCTACCTGGATCTGTGCGCGCTCCTCCCTATGGGAGGCCATTGGCCCTGATCTTGCACCGATCGAGCGGTTACATGAGCGGTTACTAACGCTGGGCCCCCAGCTTCGTCGGTGTTTTTGCTCTTGTCCGGGCTCGCGACGTGCCGAAGGTGAAGCCATGATCACGATCAACGTATCGCGGAGAACACCATGACCGGCCCAGACTCAGATCCAGCCCCCGTTTTCGACTTCTTCGGTGCGCTCATGGACTACGAGTGCGGAAATTCGTCGGAGGACGAGGTCATCGCGCTGTTTCAGTACATACTCGACAACGATCTCCACTGTAGCCTGCAAGGACACTACGGGAGAACAGTTCACGCTCTGATGGCAGCCGGCCACATCCAGCGCAAGCGTAGGGGCTGATATGATCACGATCAACGTGTCGCGGGTGCCTCTTACCAGCGCCCAACAGCCCAGCGTCATCCAGATACCCCACCCAGTGCTCGTGAGGCAACACGGGCTATCTGGCTTCGATCTGCGCGCCTATCTCGCCCTGGTGCGGGACGGTCTCTATGTGCCTGAGGGAGGGGTCAACGTCTTCCACCACAACCGGCTGCCCGAGCTAGTAGCGAATTTTCGCGCCACCTTCGGGGACAAGGTACACGTCAGCGCCGAGGTTGAGGCTCTGCTGCAAGCAAAATCGGAACAGTGGGACCGCGCCGTACAGGAGACGGAACAGCTCGTAGAGGAGGGGCTGTGTCCTCGCCCCTTTCAGAAGGAGGGCATTGCGTGGCTCAAGTCCCGCAACTCCGCGCTCTTGCTCGACGACATGGGGCTCGGCAAGACCATGCAGGCGCTGTCGGCCGTGCCCAAGGGTGCGCCCCTGCTCATCATCAGCCCTGCCGTGGCCAAGGGGGTGTGGCGCCGAGAAATAGGGCGCTGGCGCAAGGACTACACCATCGTCCAGACCCTGAACGGGCTGAACAGTTTTAGATGGCCGCTCCCGGGGCGCGCCCTCATCACCAGCAAGGACATTCTGCCCGACAACCTGCCAGAGGCCGGAGCCGAGCCCGGAACCTGTGTCATCATCGACGAGTTGCAGGACTACAAGAATCACCTTTCTATCAGGCACTTGCGCGCCAAGAACCTGCTATCCGACCCGAACGTGGAGTACAAGTACGGGCTCACGGCCACGCCGATGCCCAACCGCGCGATCGAAATGTGGAATCTTCTCGAAATGTTCGGGCTCCACACCGAGTCGTTCGGCACCATCGGGCAGTTCCGGTATGCGTTCGGTAGGGAGACCGCCCATCAGAATCTGAGCAGGGTCGCGCTTCGCCGCAAGAAAGCGGACGTGCTGCACGAGCTGCCGCCCAAGTCCAGGAGTTTCGTCGAGGTAGACGTGAAGCTCACGCGCAACGAACAATTCATCATGGAGGAGGCCGAGGAGGCGCTTTGGGAGTACGGGTCCAGCGTCCCGTTCGAGCTGATTGCGAAGGCGCGTGCCATCACGGCCAAGGCCAAGGGACCCGCCGCCATCGAGCGCGTAGAGGAGTTCGAGAGCGCGGGCACGCCCCTGCTTGTCTTCTCCTGCCACAAGGGCGTGGTAGAACAAATTGGCTCACGCCCTGGATGG
>JACCDG011108448.1_pt1 | contig 16960 bp, 27 predicted proteins | sample 7442471 | NCBI WGS metagenome assembly JACCDG01 (sample SAMN15323444, study PRJNA562643) | freshwater metagenome | isolation source: river surface water | place: USA:Blue River Watershed | collected 2017-08-17 | reverse complement strand
GACCTGCGCGGTGCCGTCCTGAGCCGTGCCGTCCTGCGCGGTGCCGTCCTGCGCGGTGCCGACCTGCGCGGTGCCGTCCTGAGCGGTGCCGACCTGAGCCGTGCCGACCTGAGCGATGCCGACCTGAGCCGTGCCGTCCTGCGCGGTGCCGTCCTGCGCGGTGCCGTCCTGCGCGGTGCTGGCCTGAGCGGTGCTGGCCTGAGCGGTGCCCGCGGCAACAAGTGGACGATGCTCCCAGACGGCTGGCAGGTGACCGGCGCTGGTGCGATCGAGAGGGTGGCGTCATGAGCGTGCCGATCATGGGCCGAGACATCCCCGAGGGGTGGGAAGCCTGCGCTGTTGGCCGGACTGAGTGGTACCCGGCTGACCGCTGCAACCCTGCGCTCCCCTACTGGACGAGGCCACCCCAGCGTGACCCCTGGGTGGGGGAACGGGTGCGGGTGTCGCGTGAGGGTTTCCCGGTGGAGGGCATCATCGTAGCCGAGGGGGAGTGCGGCTGGTACTGGCTGCACGAGGACGACGGCAACTACTACACCGTCCAACCCGACGACGAAGTGCGGATCATCGTCGACTACAACAAGGAGAAGGTAGATGAATGACAACCCTGCGCCCGGCGTACTCGGGGACTCCTACGTCGGGACCCTGATCTCGGGGACACATCAACCCGAGGATCTCGCCCCCGTGTTCCTCAACACCATCGCATCAGCGGACCTCGGGCGAGCTATCAGGCTGGGGGAGCGGTTCGAGGCCGGGCGCGAGGACGTTCTGGACGTTCTGGCTGACATGTTCGATGCACTGAACGACATCGCCCCGGAGGGAACCTACTTCGGCGCTCATCCCGGCGATGGTGCCGACTTCGGGTTCTGGAGGGACGACGAGTGAAGCCCCATGACCCGCCCAGCGTGAGCGACCGACAGCGAGGGATGCGATGGATCGCCCGATGCCGGGCCATCCTCAACCCACCCGCCAGGCCCGACGAGGCTTTCCAACTGCGACTGGAAGCAATCGCTCGGGCGTGTGAACGCAAGGAGAGCGACCGATGACCCACTTCTCACTCACCATCGACTCAGACGACGCTGCCATCACCGACGACCCCGAAGGGGAGATCATCCAGGCGCTGAAACGCCTCACCGACAGAATCCGATTCGGCGAGCTTGCCCTCGCCGGGTCCGACAGGGGCAACGTCCTCGACAGCAACGGCAACTCCATCGGACGCTGGGAGGCGAACCAATGAACGCACCAACCATCGACATCGCCACACCGGTGACGCGCTGGGGAGGCGAGCGGACCCTCAAGCACTACTGGGACCTGGGCCCGGCGCCCACCGACCCGCACGACGGCCCCGGCACCATGAAGGCTGTCCTGGTCGTCACGCATGACAAGGACCGCAAGCAGTTCAGGGCCAGCCTCTACCAGATCGCCGCCTACAACACCGGCACCGGGTTCACCGTCGAAAAGTCCGCACCGCTCGACCGCGACACCGGGTTCTTGACGCTCCTGGCGAAACCTGTCGGCCGGTACAGCGTGAAGGCCCTGACTGAGTTCGCCGCCGAGGCCATCGACCTGCTGGCCGAGCACCTGTCCGACGGGACCGAATCTGTGACCGCCCGGTTCGAGAACACCACCATCACCCAAGAAAGGGACTGAGCATGAATCAGGAATCAGATTGGATGCGCCGCATCCAGGGACTCATCGCCAAGGCCGAGTCCACCGACCAGCCCGCCGAAGCCGAGGCGTTGCTCGCCAAGGCCCAGACGCTGATGGCCAAGCACGCCATCGACGAGGCGATGCTCAACGCATCCCGACACGCCGACCGCGAGGCCGTGACCAGCCAGATCGTCCACATCGACGCCCCCTATGCCAGCGCCAAGAGCACTCTGCTGGCAGCCATCGCCCAGGCCAACAACGTGAAGGCTGTTGGACACCGCAACGGCAACTACACCCTGGTGGGGTTCCCCTCCGACATCACCGCCACTGAGGTGATGTTCGCCAGCCTGAGCCTCCATGCCACCAGGGAGATGCTCGCCACCCCGGTGCCGTACTACGACACGCCCAGGGCCTTCCGACACGCCTTCATCATCGGGTTCGCCGGACGGATCTCTCGACGACTCAAGGAAGCTGCCGAGCGGGCTCAACGCGAGTACGAGGACGAGTCGGGCGCCTCGACGGCCATCGTCCTCGCCAACAAGAACCGAGAGGTTGAGGACGCCTTCTCGGAGATGTTCCCCCGCACCCGACAGCGGAGCGCATCCACATCGTCTCGCTCTGGCGGCATCAGTGGCGGCGCTGCCGCTGACAGGGCCAACCTGTCCCGCTCCGTTGGGGGCGGGCAGCGGGCGCTGGGATGACCCACAACGACGACCAACTCCCGGCACATCCGGGTGCAGCGTGGGCGGTCCCGCATCGTCTGGTTCCACCCTAGGGGAAAGATGCTTGTGCCCCCGTGCCCCCCCCTGACTCCAACGAAAGGAACAACATGTTTGCAATCACTCACTCCGGGTACACCACGGGCGTTACCCCCTCGGTTTGCATGGTGGAGGCCCACCGCTCAGCCCAGGGACTACCCAGCTTCACCGTGGTCGGCCGACGACACGACCCCCGGTGGCTGTCTGCCATCGACACCATCCGTGGTGGCCGTCTGGGGGGACGGGTAACCGTCAACATCACTCACAACCCGCCGACGATGATGGAGGGGCTGGGCCTGGCAGTCGTCATGGCTACGCTCGCGACGATCCCCAACGAGCCCATCGACGGGTTCGGATGGGTCGGTGCAGTTCAGGCCGACGGAACCGTCACGGCATCAGCCGGGATGATCCCGGTGGTGAAGGCCATGAAGGACGCCGGGCTCATCACGGTTGGCCCCGAGGGTTCCGGGGGCGACTACATCGTCGGGTCCATCAGTGAAGCCGCGAGCCTCACCGCCCACTTGGACCACGGGACTCCTACCATGCAGCGGGTGGCGCTCATCGCCGCCGCTGGAGGGCACCCGGTCCTGGTGCCCAAGTGGTCGCCAGTGGACCGGATCGCGCAGCACATCTTGCCGCCACCCGATCGGGGCGAGGTGGCCGACATCTACTCCGCTGCCGGTATCCACACCGGAGTACCTGCTGGCCCCCCTCTCCGCACGGTGACAGCATCGTCCACCCTCGTCTCCACGCTGGGCGGATGGGGTGGGTCCATTCGACCAGGGGATGTGAGCCTCGCACATGGCGGGGTGTTGAGCCTGAGTGACGTTGAGGGCTTCCAGGTGTCAACACTCGACGGCATCCGGCGTGCCGGGAGTGACGGGCGCCTCACCGTGGCCCGAGGCAACCGCAGCGCGACCCTGCCTGCCGACTTTCTGCTGGTCGGGACCATCTCGCCGCCGACCTCGACCGAGGGCGCCAAGCGTCGGACTGCTCGCATCGGCTCCACCTTCTCGCTGTCCTTCGGCCATGACACCAAGGGCATCACGCCCTGTGAACTCACCCTGGGTCGCATGGCTGAGGTGGTGCGGCGTGTTCGTGGCGTGATGGGCGTCATCCAGAGGATGCCCGCCGAGCAGGTCAACGCCTACCGGTTCTCCACCGGCGCCGACCAGATCATCACCCAAGCCGTCTCAATGGGACGCATCTCGGCCAGCCAGGAGTTGAGCCTGCGTCGGGTGGCCCTGACGATCTCCCGAATCGACGAGGATACGGGGGATGACGGAAAGCCCATCGTCCATATAAGCTCCGCGATGGAGGCACTGGTGCTCACGCCGTGGGCAAGAAACGACGACCAACTGACCAACGACGACGACAAGGAAGGAGACAGCGATGAGCGATGAACGTCCGGGGTGGCATCGTCACCCGAATGGGGGCGGCTGGGTGCAGGACACGGCGTCAGTCGATGAGACGGCTTACGTCGGACCCGACGCTGAGGTGTCCGAGACCGCTCGGGTGTCCGGGAACGCTCGGGTGTCCGGGACCGCTCAGGTGTTCGGGAACGCTCGGGTGTCCGGGAACGCTGAGGTGTCCGGGACCGCGGTGTTCGGGAACGCTCGGGTGTCCGGGAACGCTGAGGTGTCCGGGACCGCTTGGGTGTACGGGAACGCTCGGGTGTCCGAGACCGCTTGGGTGTCCGGGAACGCTCAGGTGTCCGGGAACGCTCGGGTGTCCGAGACCGCTCGGGTGTTCGAGGCCGCTTGGGTGTTCGGGTCCGCTCGGGTGTTCGGGAACGCTCGGGTGTTCGGGAACGCTGAGGTGTCCGGGAAGGCTCAGGTGTCCGGGAAGGCTCAGGTGTCCGGGAACGCTCAGGTGTCCGGGAACGCTTGGGTGTCCACGTCCCGACATGTCCTGACGGTCGGCCCGATCGGGTCCGAGGACCAGACCCTGACCCTGTTCCGCACTGAGACGGGGTACGGGGTGAGTGTCGGGTGCTGGCACCCGGACGGGGCAACCCTCGATGACCTCGCCGCTGAGGTGCAGCGGCGGGCACCCGAACACGCCGACGAGTACGCGGCCGCCTTGGCGTTGTGTCGTGTGCGGATCGAAGAGTGGGAGGCGCAGCGATGAGTACCAATCAGACATGCAGCAGCAACAACAACAACAACAAGGAGAAGGCAAGTGAGCAACGTAACGATTGATGGTGTCGAGTACGCACCGGTGCGCCCTGACGGCAACGGCTACGGCTACGGCGGCCGAGCATGACCACCCAGGAATGCCCGAAGTGTGGCCCGGTCCCTGACGTGGAGCTGTACGGCACGACATCGTGGTCGCGAACCAACGGCGGGGTTGGATTCCGCAAGGGGCCGACGTCGATGCCAGGGAGATCATCGACGCCTTCGTGAAGGAGTACCGAGACGTGAAGGGAAGAAATGGCTGACGACATCAGCGAGTACATGAACCAAGCCGGACGATCCGGCGACGAGGGCATCCACCTGGCGTGGGCCACGGCCAAGGCCGCCTGCACCAGTCAGGGCATCACGATCGACGAAATGCTGGAGATGGTCCTCTCCGACGGGCCCTGGCCATCCCCCGAGGCTGAGTCGGTTGGCCTGGTGTTCGGGCCCCCGATACTCCACCAACTCAACCTCATCCTCAAGTTCTATGAACAATCGAACAGGGAGGTCGAACGAACATGACCCCGAACCGGCGTTACTGCCCCACACATCTACACATCACATCAACGACCGGCGACTGCCCTGTCTGTGGCGAACAGACCAACCCCTTCGACGCCGACAACGGGCGCTCCGAGGTGCAGGCGATCCTGAATACTCGGGTTGCCATCGTCGCCAAGGACCTGGCCGAGTTCTCCCTCGACGGCAAGTACGAGGAATACTCAGACGCCTGGGCTGCCATGGCTGACGGTGTGCTGAGCGGGACCGGCCTGGTGATTGGGAACCCCGACCGCGACTCACATTCCAGTTCGGGCGTGTGGGTTGACTGGGATGAGGGATGGGTCGTTGACGGCTGGGTATCAGCCCTGTGGATTGACGACGAAGGCAACGAACATGACGACCACGTAGAGACCGAGGCCGTCAACCGACCATAACGGGCTAAGCCCAATGAAACCCAACGAAAGGAACCATCACATGAACTACCAACCAACACCCCAGCGAGCCGGTGCATCCGGCGTATCCATCGCCATCGGACTCCTGGAAATGCGATTCGATCTCGTCCCGACTGGCCGACCGCGCAAGTCTGAGGACACCGGCCTCAAGATGACCTGCCCGGCCGACCACGACCACCCGGTGCGGGTCGAACAGCGATACATCTGCCCTGACAACCCCGACCACGGCCCCTTCCTGGCATCGGAGACAGCACGGGCTCGGCTCATGCCCGACGAGACGCTGGCGCCCATCGACCCCGACAAGGTGGCCGAAGCCAAGGCTGGCGGCAAGGAGACGGGACGGCTGGACATCAGCGTGTTCCCGACCGCCCAGGTCAGCTCCAAGGTTCTCCCATCGGGCAAGACGTTCCGGCTGCGTCCGGCCAAGACCCGGACGAAGGTGTCGGACCGGGATGTGGAGATGTACGCGGTCTGGCGTGACCTGATCGACCAGCGTTCCGACATCACCCTCATGGGGCGACTGCTGCTCCGGGGAACCCCTGGGCTATACCGCCTCGGAGTGTGGGGCGGTCAGATCGTCTTGGAGGAGATCGCACATCCCGACGACCTGGCCGAGCGCGATTCCATCGAGGTAGACGTGGCCGACTCCACGGCCGCCAAGTTCGCCCAGTTCGTGGACAGCCACGTCGAGGAATGGGAACCCGGCACGCTGTCCTTCGATGTAGCCTCGGCCATCGACGCCGTGGCCGGACAGTCGCCCGAGGGTGAAGCGCAGACCTACACGGCGGCATCGTCCACGCTGGACCTGGATGCCCTGCTCGACCGAGTGATGGCGGCCTGACGTGACGGAGGCGCTGACGGCAGAAGGGATGAAGGACCAGGGATACCTCTGGTGCGACGGATGCGACGACGACCTGTCCATGTTCTTCGAGGCCGACAGCCCCGAAGAAGCGGCGGAGCAGATGGCCGCGTGGGCGGTCGACCTGCCACTCAAGGAGAAGGAGAGCGCTGATGGGTAAGGCCATCGTGACCGTGTCGGCGAGAGCCGACATCGAAGAGGACTGGATCGTCGAGTGCGAGCCGGGCGACCTCGATCGAGAAGGCGTGCTGTTCGACCGGGTGATCGACGGGGCCGAGCTGCTCGGCGTCCGAGTGGTTGACAACGAGAGCGACCGGGGGCTGATCGGCGTAGCGCCCTACGCTGAGCCGGAGGTCCACGACCTCGCTGTCGTGACGGGCATGGCCCTCAACCGGATCCCGGTCGAGGTGTGGGCGTGCTCTGACTGCGGGTGTGTGTTTCTGCCGGACTGGATCGGAGGTGAGCCGGGGGAGGTCTACCCGGACCGCTATGAGATGACCGTCCCGCACAGGGCCGAACCAGACAACCACCAGTGCGACTGCCACAACCTGCCGCGAACCATGAAGATCCCGAAGGATAACAGGAAGGACATCTGATGGCTGACTACTACACGAAGTTCTGCTTCACAGTGCCGTTTCACGTGGACGGCAACACCGAGGAAGAGGACAAGGTCCACGTCCGGCAGTTGACCGTTGAACTGAACCGGCTGATCGACGAAGCCATCGAAGATCCCGAGCATGAGGTGTTCCCCGAAGAGGACGCCCTGATGTACGGGCTGCACGTTGCGGCCTCCGGCTCGGAGGTCTGGATCACCGACGACGCCGGTGAGGGCTCGGTGGACGGCGCCATCGCCGCCGGACAGTGGTTGCTCCAACAGCCGGGCGTCGCCACCGACAAGATCGAGTTCGAGTGGAGCAACGACTGCTCGAAACCCCGAACCGACGCCTACGGCGGCGGAGTTGCAGAGGTCACCGCGGGCAGCGTCAAGACCTGGGGATCGTGGCAGGGCCTCCCGAAGGGTCCGCCCCAGGCGCTGATCGACGAGGCAGCCTCCTACCTCGCCCGCTACGAGGCGTGGCGCGAAGCCGACGACCCAGAAGAGGACGAAGAGATCGACCTGAGGGTTGATGCCGCAGCGATCATCGCGGCCTTCGTGGAAAGGGGAATGAGTGAACTACCGTGACATGTCACAGGGCGTGGCTGAAGGACTAGCCAGCTACTGCTCGGAGATCGGGTTGGGGTGGGTTGACGTGCTCGTGTCCGAATGGGCCGGGGACGACGGATCGCTGCTCGGCTGGGAAGTGTGGGCTGGTGATCCGCCCACCGTGGCCTTCTGCGCTGAACTCATCTGCGCCGTCACTGACGCCCCCGACCTCTTGGCTGAGTACCTGGATGTCACCTCGCTGGCCATCGGCAGGGTGGCTGCACTCGGGGTGACCAGCGACGAGGACATCAACGCCGCCGTGCTCTCGGCGCTGGAATCTCGGGCTGGGGGTGTGGAGGTGGTGTGGGCCGCGCTTTGCCGGGGCCACGACGCCCTGGACGGCAAACCCGAGGGCCTGACCGGATCATCCTCATGGGCCTCCGAGTTGGGGCTCACCGACATCAACAAGACGGGAGACTGAATGATATTCGACCTATCCAACCCCGAGGTGCTGGTCTGCATCGTGGAAGATCGCCCGACCATGCTCCAGTTCACGGTGCCAACGGACGCCTTCGAGCGCCCGGAGGCCGTGATGTTCAGCAGCGTGGCCGAGTACCTGGGCGCACATGCACTGGAGGCCGTCAACGTGGACGCCTTCACCGTGGCATACCTCATCGACGAACACGGCCAACGGCTGCTGATCGGCAGCCTCTACACTCGCACCCCACTCCCGTGGATCGACTACGACCAGGATTCTTGACCATGACCAGCGACTACGAAGATTTCCGATTCGAGCGGCCCGGCACCCTGGACCTTGTGTTCAGGGGCCGGGTCATCGCCACCGCCGACAGCAGGGACAACACCCGCAAGATCCCCAAGGATCGACCGAGGTGGACCGAGATCGTGATCTACCTCACCGACTCCGACAAGTGGATCGTCCTCAACGCTGGATGCTCCGACGTGCCGGGGGAAACCGACAAGGAAGCGTTCTACATCTGCTCCACCCCCGAAGAGGTCCAAGACGCCGTGATGATCAAGCCTGCTGGCGTGATCACCACCACAGCGGCCACGGCGCTCCGACGTGCAGCCGAGGCCGACCCTCGGTTGAAGGTGGTCCTCCAGCAACGAGTCTGACCAACACACGCCAACAGAAACGAGAACAACATGACCAACGCAATCACCGCCGCAGCCTTCGAGCCCTTCCGCTCCGAGATCGGGCGCTACGTCATCAATCGAGACGAGGAGGTCGAGGCGCTCCTGCTTGCCCTGGTCTCCGAATCCCACCTGTTCCTGCTGGGCCAGCCCGGCACCGGCAAGTCGATGCTGACGAACCTCGCCCACGCCCTCATCGAGGGCAGCACCCAGTATCGGGCACTGTTCACCAAGTTCGCCGACGACACCCTGCTGTTCGGCCCCTGGTCGTTGGCCGGGCTCAAGAATGACAAGCGCACGAGAGCCAACTCTGGCCGCTACCTCCAAGACGCCGACATCGCCTTCTTCGACGAAGCGTGGAAGGGCACCTCGTCGCTGCTCAACGCACTGTTGGAGGCGCTCAACGAGCGCACCTACAACGACGACGGCGAGTCCAAGTCCATGCCGCTCTGCACGGCGATCCTCGCATCCAACGAGCTGCCCCAGCAGGACCACTCGGAGCTGGAAGCGATCTATGACCGCATCGAGTTGCGGATGGTCGTCGAGCCGGTGACCGACCCCGGCGACCGGCTGAGGCTAATCCGACTCCCACGGGTCGACATGGCCAACATCACCCCGGTCCTCAAGTGGTCCGACGTCAAGGCTGCCCAGGTTGCCGCTCGCCAGATTCCGGTGACGCCAGCCGCCGAGGAAGCTCTGGTGCAGATCGTCACCGAGGCCGCACGGGCTGGGGTGTCGGTATCAGAGCGACGGCTCGTCAAGTCCCTCCGACTCGGACAGGCTGCCGCCTTCCTGTCCGGGGATGACAAGGTGGACGTCGGGCACCTCGACTTCTTGGTGCATGTGCTGTGGCACGATCCCTCCCAGCGGTCCGAGATCCAGCGCATCGTCTACGAGGTGTCGGCGCCGCTCCGCAAGGAGGCCATCGTGTTGGCCGATGCTACCGACGACCTGCGAATCGAACTCGCCAAGGCGCTGGCCTTGGATGAGGGCGACATCAAGCGCAATCAGATGGCCGTGGCGATCATGGGCAAGCTGAAGCGAGCGGCCACCGAGGCCGTCGGCCTAGAGAAGCGGGCGACCGGCCGGGATGCCTCGACCGTGGCCGACACCATCCGGCGCATCGAGGAGCTGAACTGCCTCGTGCAGAGCGAGGCATACGGGCTCCCCCAGCCCACCTCACTGATAGAGCTTGCCCGCAATGGCAAGCTCTGACGACAACGAACCACGACAAGCCATGAACAACACGAACAACACGGAGAACCCAATGGGAACCTACAGTGCAACCCTCTACGCCTCGCCCTCGTCGTTGATCGACGGGTACAACCAGGCCCACGCCGACACGCCCTTCCTGGGGCGCATTGCTTGGTACTCGGTCCGAGACGTCCCGATCGCTCACGACACGCTGGTCCAGGCTCTGGACAATGCCGGACTCAAGGAGTTCGCCCCTCGCCCTCCGAGCGACGTGGACATCTTCCGGCGAGCCACCAAGGCTGGCGAGACCACCATCGACCAGGGCGACGGGACCACGGCCAAGATCCTTGTCCGTGACGTCGCCTCGGACAAGGAGCGCATCCTGCGCCGGGTGGTGATCGAGACCGTCGACGGCAACAACGTCCGGCTCGACTACTCCGAGGCTTATGACCTGGAGTACCGACGGGAGACCGGCCAGTTCGTGACCTCACGACGCACCTGGACCGACACCCCAGCCGACGGCGCCGTGCTGGACATCCAGCACAAGGTCGCCACATGGACGGCCGCCAAGATGCACGGCTCGGAGGCCCTCCGCACCGTGCTCAAGCAGGTCATGGAGAAGAACCAGGGCATCCTGGTCCGCCCCACCGGCGGCGTCTACTTCATGCCCCGAACCAACGACGACGCCCTCAGCCAGGCGCAGGCGTTCGCATCAGGCCGGGAGCAGGTGACGCTGCACACCCTGCCGCTGGTGGACACCCCCGAACAGGCCCAGATGGTCGAGGACGGACTGACCTCGACGTCGCTGAAGGCCGCCGATGAGATGATGCGAGAACTCGCCGAGATGCTGCGCTCCGACGGCAGCGTCACCGAGTCGAAGCTGGCCCGGATCGTCACCGAGTCCAAGCGCATCAGGGCCCGGGTGCAGGAGTACAAGTCGCTGCTGGACCTCGAAGCCACCGGCGCCGATGATCGCCTCCACCTTCTGGACAGTCAGGTCCAGGCGTGCCTGCTCAAGATGAAGGTGGCTGGAGGCTGACCTTCGCCAGCCCGCCCGCCCCCGGCAACCGGCCGGGGGCGGGCTACGACATCCACATCCATGAACGGAGAAACATGCTGACCATCAGAACCCACACCAAGACGCTGGCCCGCATTGAGGCCGACGACCTGCCCACCGTCAGCCAGGCGCGAGAAGCCTGGTCGGCCGTTCGGACCGAAGTCGGGCTGAGCCCCAACCACACGCCCAACCTGCTGGGCCTCGGCCTCAACGCCAAGGCGTCCAAGAACCCTGTCCCGACCTTCACGCTGTCACTGGCACCCCATCGCTCCAGCGGAGTGATGAACTCCTGCACCAACTCCACCAAGGAGTGCATCAAGGCGTGTGTGGCAACCGCTGGCAACGGCTCATTCCCCAGTGTGGTCGCTGGACGCCTGGCTCGCTCCAAGTTCCTCGCCGGTCACCCAGCGGCGTTCTTGTCGCTCATCCGCCACGAGCTGGATCTCGGCTCACAACGTTTCCCTGAGGTCGCCGTCAGGCTCAACACCTTCTCCGACCTGCCCTGGGAGAAGGCAGCGCCCTGGATCTTCGAGGGACGCCCAACCGTGCAGTTCTACGACTACACCAAGAACTGGGCACGGCTGGACCTGCCCGACAACTACCACCTGACCTACTCGGTCACACATCTGACCACCCCTGAGCAGATGATGGAACGACTCGACGCCGGATACAACGTGGCCGTTGTGGCCGACCGCAGCCGGGGACAGCGCAAGGGTGAGGCTGGCAAGTCGTGGCGTGGGTACACGGTCATCGACGGCGACTGCACTGATATGCGCTCTGAGGACAAGCGGGGCGTCATCGTCCACCTGGCGCCCAAGGGGTCGGCTGGCCCGCTCCCTCGTGGTGGGTTCGTCAAGCCCTTCTCGTTCTTCGACGCCTGAAAGGAACAGCATGGAACGCAACGTCATACACCAAGACCGATGGGACGTGCAGGACTACACACAAGCCAAGTCCGACGTGCCCACCATCCCGACGGTGGAGGAGCGGCTGAGCGAGCTGTCTTGGACGGCCGGGAGATTGCTCGCCGATGCCTTCACCTCGATCCACAAGGCATCGCCGGAGTTGGCCGACCGCGACGACGTGGACCGACCCTTCAGGGTGAACCATCAGGTCATGGGTGAACTTATGGACACCCGGAACTGGGCCGACATCCGTGAGTACACGGTGGGAGATCAGTACCTGGCAAGCCTGGCCGTCACCAAGATGGCCGACCAGCTAGCTGAAATCCTCGACACGGCATCCGAAGCACAGCGCAAGCAAGAGGAGGCCGCCGAAGCCGCCGAAGCTCACGAGCAAGCCTGCGCCGAGGCTGGGGCTACCCCCGGTGATGCCGATGCCGAGGCTCAGACCCCCGGGCTCCGGGATATGAGGGAGGCCGCAGAGAGGAAGGCGAGCGAGGCCGACGACGCACTCTCCGACATCGCCCCATCTCTGGCCAGGGCTGCTAGGGCTGCTGCTCAAGACGTAGCCCAGGATGTGGCCGAGGAGGCAACCGCCTTCGACTCATGGGGCATGGGCCCTGGGGAAGCATCCAAGATGTCTCCGGCTGAGCGAGAGGCGCTGGCCGCACGACTCTCGACTCCCCGGATGCAGAAGATCGCCGACATGTTCGGACGCCTACGTTCGGAGATGTGGGCCGACTACTCCAACCGATGGGACCTCGGACCCGACGAGATCGCCGACATCACCATGTCCGACGACCTGAACCGCCTGACCGGCGGGGAGCTGTTGACGCTGGCCGTTCCCGAGCTGGAGGCCGACTTCTTGGACCGTTGGTCCCGCAAGCAGTTGCTCACCTTCGAGATGCACTCCCGGCAACGGGAGGCCCGGGGTCGGATCATCTACGTCGAGGACGCCTCATCCTCCATGCACGGCGATGCTGAGATTTGGGCCCGAGCCATTGGGCTGGTGCTGCTGGACATCGCCACCCGACAGGGCCGAGGATTCACGGCCATCGTGTTCAGCGGCTCGGGGAGTGAGCAGGTGTTCGAGTTTCCGGGCGAGCCCTCCATCCACGACCGCTTGGGGTATGCCGAGTTCATCATGGGCGGTGGCACATGGTTCGAGGGCCCACTGGGAACGGCCCTGGCGTCCCTGGAGTCGGAGAAGGAGCAATCAGGGCGCACCACCGGCGACATCGTGTTCGCCACCGACGGCGACGCCCCAGTCAGCGACGACTTCATCGACGGGTGGGCGCAAGCTAGGCAGCGGCTGGGATTCCGCTGCTGGGGCATCGCCGTCAGCATGGGGGTGACCCCATCCCTCCAATCCGTCTGCGACCAAGTGGCCGAAGTGTCACAGTTCGCCAACGGCGCCGACGTCAAGGCCATATTCACCAACGTCACCAGCCGGTGACTCACCCGACCAAAGGAACCCACATGAACAACAACACCCTCGAACGACTTGAGGCCGGTGTCCGCTCCGTCCTTGCCCAGAAATCGCTGGATGACTGGCTGGTCGGACTTGTCTACGACGAGACCGACAAGCACCTCACCCCGCTCCAACGCAACGGCACGCGGTGGATGCACTTCTTCCATGTCGGGCCTTACCAACCGGCGGCATGGCAGAACATCGTCTGCCCAGCCATCGAATCCCTGACGGGATACCCGGCATCAGCCTTCACCTGGCAGGTCTGCACCGAGGACGACGGGTGGCCCAGTGCGTGGATGCTCGATGGCCAACTGCCGATCGGGCACCTGGCGCTGCTGGCTTGGCTCGGTGACGACTTCGATACCCCCCCGCTCCGCGTCGACTGCATCGACCGAGGCGAGGTCGAAATCTGGTGGGGGAGCGGAGTGCCGCTCGATGCCCAGGGATTCCTTGACCTCATAATCGAAGAGCGCGCTGCCGTATCCACCACCACCTGCAAGCGATGCTCAACCCGGATCATCCGCCGTCAAGGCGTGTGGATCGACAAGACGGGAGGAGACGCCTGCTCGAACGACGTTCACGCCCCATGACCAACCAAACCGACCCAACAACACCAACACCAACACCAACAAAGGACAACAACAACGCCATGAAGATCACCCGCAAGACCAAGATCGCCCTCGGCATCGCAGGGGGCTTGACCGTTCTCTCTCTTGCTGTAGACTCTCCATCCAAGGAGGACGCCGCCAGCACGGCGCCCCCCGTCACGACAACAACTGCTCGGCCGACCACCACGACCCAGCCCACCACCACGACCCAGCCCACGGCGTCCACGATGAGTCAGTCCGAGCGACGGTCGGACCTCTCTGATGACATCGACAGGCTTATGGCTACATTCAACGAAGCATCGGAGGCTGCCATGGCGGCAGACCTCACCGGCCTTGGCGTGGCCTGCCTCAGGATGGACGACGTCATCGACGACCTCCGAGTCAGCGGAAGCTACGTGCCGGAGGTGGGGGACGCCTTCTTCGCAGCACTGGATCTCTACGAGCGGAGTTCCGAAGCCTGCGTGCGAGGGGCAGCTACGGGGAGCGTCGAGGACATCACCCTCTCCAGCGAACTCATGCAACTGGGCACTGAGAAGCTCAACGAGGCCACCGAAGCCCTCACCAAGTAACGCAAGGAGAAAGAATGACCACAGCGACCGCCCTAAACCTGCACCGAATGTACCTCGACTCGCTCAATGGGAGGGGAGGCGACTCCACCGTCATCGACTTCGCCCGGTTCTCCGGCATGGATCGAGAGGACATCGACGCCCTACTCGCCCGCCACGCCGAACTGTGCGTGTCAATAGATTGCCGCACATGTCCACCACCGCCCAGCCTGGCGGAACCCAACATCAAGGGCTGGGGCGACTTCATCGGCCAAGCTGTCGCCGTGAGGGAACTCAAGGTGAGGGTGGCATCCGCCGTCAAGCGGGGCGCACCGGCCCCCCCCATCCTGCTGGCTGGGCCGGGGGGGACCGGCAAGACGACTATGGCCAGGCTGGTGGCCGACCAGATGGGCAAGGAACTAATCGTGTTCACCAAGCCCCCGGCCAACACCGACGACATGATCGAAGCCCTATGGCGACACCCCCACGGAGTGGCCTTCTTTGACGAGGTGCATCTGTTCACCAAGCGCCAACAGCACGACCTCATGTCACTGACGGAGGAGCCGCACGTCCTCCGAGGTCGCTGGAACGACGCCTACTTCCCAGACCTCACAATCGTGGCGGCGACAACCGAGCCGGGCGCGCTGGTGGGCCCCTTGCTGTCTCGGTTCGAGTGCAAGCCGGTGTGGGGCACCTACACCACCGACGAGATGGAGGACATCATTCTGGGGATGTTGTCCGAGATGGATGCCCCGATCACTAACGAGTTGGTCCACACCCTCGCCGCGGCATCAGCCGACAACCCCCGGCAAGCCAGGGCGCTGGCCGTAGCGGCCAGAGACCTACACCTCGCCGACGAGGACGTAACCGGGCCAGCCGTACTCGCCTTGAGCCGGATCCAGCCGGACGGCCTCACAGCACTGCACCTCGACTACCTCAACGCACTCGCAAGCCAGTCCGGCGGCAGCGCCGGGAAAGAGGCGCTAACCACCCTGCTGGGTCTTGCGCCGCAACAGATCAAAGTCGCCGAGCAAGTCCTGGTATCCCGCGGCCTGGTAATGCTGACAGGCTCGGGTCGACGGATCACCCCGGCAGGGAGGGACAGGGTGGTCAAGGGCAACCTGATCACATGGCAATGAATCAACCAGACGGAGGAAAACAATGACTGAATGCATCACCCTGCCCGACGGGTGCGAGGCTGTAGTGCTGCCGAGCGAGACGAGTAGGCCGCCGCGGTCCTATGTGACGGGCCACAACTTGAGGATGTGATGCATGCCAACCGCAATAGAATGGGCAGATGAAACATGGAATCCACTGATAGGATGTAGCAAGGTATCAGACGGGTGTACAAACTGCTACGCCATCGGCGTCGCCCACCGCGGGGCGTCGGAGGACGGGCCATGGTAGACGTCATGCTGGCATCCCCGATGAACCGACACGCCGACATCTTCGGTGACAACTGGGCCATGGAACTCAAGATGGACGGGAGGCGGGTCGTTGTCGAGATCGCCGACGGGGAGGTGAGGCCCCACGGGAGGGACGGGCTTCCCACCTACGTCCCCCAAGCCGTAGCGGCCCAACTGGCACCCCTGGGGGACTGCCTCATCGACGGCGAGTTGATAGGCAACGACTTCGTCGCCTTCGATCTCCCCCACCTGATCGGGATGGAGTATCGACAGCGTCGAGAGGGCATGGAGCGACTGTTCAGCCTCTGGAAGAACCACCCCAACATCCACCTGGTCCCTTCTGCGTCGAGCGCCGACGACAAGATCGCCATGGCCAAGAAGGTGCGGGAGCGTGGCGGCGAAGGACTGGTCGCCAAGCGCGTGACGTCCACCTACACCAACGGCCGGTCCAGGGACTGGGTCAAGATCAAGCAACATCACACCGTCGACTGCGTCGTCCTGTCCCTGGGCGCCGACAAGCAGAACATGGTCGTGGCCGTGTTCGATGGACCGAGAACCATCGAGTTCGAGATCGGCCGCACCGTGGGCGACGGACCAATAGCCAAGCCTGGCGACGTGATCGAGGTCCGATGCCTCTACGTCACCGACGACGACCGCCTGTACCAGCCCGTGGCGCAGAAGATCAGAACCGACAAGACCCCCGACGAATGCACAGTCGACCAGCTAACTGGCTGCCGACCAGACAAGACGCTGCCAATCACGTGGACATCAAGGAGAAACGATGAATGAAGCTGAGTACATCACCCCGACGACGTGGGAACAGTGCGCCCGCCACGGCGCCTCGGTCGCCAGCACGTCAGAGTCAATGTTCACCGTCGAGATCGACCCCGATGGCACCATCGAGGTGCTGAAGGACGGCGACCGATGACCGACCTGATCCTCGGCCCGGTGATCGCCGCGGTAGATGCCGTTGGGCGTGGGCAATGGGACTGGTGGATCGTGGCGGTGCTGGTGGTGGCGGTGCTGGTGGCCCAGGTCGTGGCCGTGGTGACGAGAGGCCCATTGGGCAAGGAAGGAGACAGCGATGAGCGAT
>JACCDG011869261.1_pt1 | contig 16963 bp, 23 predicted proteins | sample 7442471 | NCBI WGS metagenome assembly JACCDG01 (sample SAMN15323444, study PRJNA562643) | freshwater metagenome | isolation source: river surface water | place: USA:Blue River Watershed | collected 2017-08-17 | reverse complement strand
TCTCGCCTGCCTATGCCGGTCGAAGATTTTGTTCGACTCGCTGCGCATACGATGGGATGTCTGGTCCCAACCATGCAAAGTGGAAGGGTGGATGCGACAGAGGGTTCTACGTCTCGCGTCAGTGGACACGAGTTTGCCGTGCTGTCCGCAAGCGAGATTGCGGGAAATGCCAGCGATGCGGAGCGGTTGAAGAGCGCGGCGAGCGCCTTCATGACGTCCATCACATCGCCAGTGCAACGAAATTCCCCGAGCTACGAACGGACCCTTCAAACCTGGTCTTGCTTTGTCGCGGCTGCCATCGATTCGTTCATTCCAGAGCAAATGCGGAGCGCCGGTTCATTCGCCTTAAGCATTGAGGCCGTAACCGACTACCTGGACATCCTCTATCGCGGCAAACCGGCTGCGGATGGGCTGAAGTACAAGGCGCTAGGTAACTCATGGGCGGTCCCTGTTGTGGCCTGGATCGGTAGCCGCATCGAGCAAGTCTGCGCTCTGACCGCCGAGCAAACGGAGGCGGCATGACCCACTGCGCCATGTGCCACCGCCCCCTCAAGACCCCGCGGCCGTCCGGCTTCGGCCCGGTCTGCGAAAAGAAGGCGCCACCGCTGCCGGTGGTCGAGCGCGACCTGTTCGGCTACGACACAGAAGCCGCGGCCGCATCCGCGAACGCATGGGTGGGTGCCTACGTCGATGCCCTGGCCGCTGGCCACCGGGCCGATCTGCGGGCGCAGTTCAAAGAGGCGCGCATGGCGCTGGGGGTCCGGACGTGAGCGACCAACGCATAGAACTCGACCTGCGCAATCCCGTGGCGGCCCGCGAAGACCTGACGCGAGCCTGGGCATGGATTCGCACCATGCTGGCGGCCGGGCACTGGCTGGTGCTCGTGGTGCGCCTTGCCACCCGCTCCGACGCGCAGAACCGCCTGCTGCACTCGCGCATCGGGGACGTGTCGAAGCGCTTCCCGCAGTGGCGCGGCGAAGACATGGACCGCGAAGACTGGAAGCGGATGCTGGTGGCCGCATGGTGCCGAGTCCACAACGAACCGGCCCGCATGGTCCCGGCGCTGGATGGGCATGGGTTCGAGGTGCTTTACCGGCGCACGAGCAAGCTGACCCGGGCCGAGTGCGCGGACCTGAGCGACTACATCATGGCGTGGGGCACGCAGCAGGGCGTGACGTGGTGCGCTGCATCGCTGGCCGAGGACGTGCCGCGCAGCACGGTGCGCAGGAAGCGGCGCATTGATGCAGAAACAGGCGAAGTATTGGAGACGGCATGAAGCCCCACATCCGAAAGGTACGCGGCATCTGGACGGTGCGGGAGTGCATCCGCGTCCACGGCCGCCTGCACGGACCGCTAGGCGGTCCCATCGGCCACGGCTACACCGTCCGAGAAGCCTACGAGGACTGGAAAGTGCAGATGCAGGCGCAGAGAGCATGACCCGCGCCGCACGGTCTGCGGCAAGACGATAGGAGAGACAGGATGAGGCGAAATCGCAAAATCTCAGACAACGACCGCCATTGGGGGCCGCTCACGCTCGCCAAGTGCGGCAGCTATCGCTCTTTTGGGCTGCACTTGGACTCCGGGGCTGACGAGTACCCCGGGTGCAATTTCAACGTGCTGTTTGGGCAATGGTGGTTCAGGGTGGACTTGCCGCCCATCATCAAGCCTTGGCGTCAGTGGGTGGACACGACCAAGTACGCATGGGCGAGTGGCACCGGCTACTGGGATGAGCACGCTCGCAAGTACGGCATCGGCCTGTCGCCCGATGGATTCGTGCAGATCTGGCATGGAGCGCAGACGAACGACAGCACCACCGACAAGGTGTGGTGCACGCATCTGCCGTGGACGCAATGGCGGCACGTCCGCTACAGCTTCTATGGGCTTCAAGGCGAACACTTCTGGACCGAGCAAAAGCCGTGCCCGTGGGAAGTCATGGACGCCAAGCGCAAGGAGTGCCCGACCGTGGCATTCCTGATCGAGGACTACGACGGCCAGAAGATCACGGCCACGACGCGCATCGAAGAGCGCGAATGGCTGCTGGGCGAGAAGTGGTGCAAATGGCTTTCGTGGTTTGCCAAGCCGCGCATCCGGCGCTCACTGGACATAGCCTTCTCTGCCGAAGTCGGCACAGAAAAGGGCTCATGGAAAGGTGGCCTGATTGGGACGGGCATCGAGATGCTGCCCGGCGAACTGCACGAACAGGCGTTCCACCGCTACTGTGAGCAACCAGTGCGCAACAAGTACGGTCCGAGCACGATCAAGTTTTTGGGCCGCGCTTGACCCCATGACCTGGACCCGCTCCCCCCAGCCAACCCGCGAGCAGCGCATCGCCGAGCGCGCCGCGCGCAACGCCGCACAGGCGCATACCTGCATGCCAAGGCGGGCGGCTGTCATGGGCGGTGCCACGTCGGGGCCAGTGCCAAAGCTTGAGCCGGTGGAGAGCGAGGCATACCGCCGTCTAGTCGCCAAGCTGCCCTGCATCCATTGCTGCGTGGTCGGCTACAGCCAGGCGGCGCACCCGAATACGGGTAAGGGCATGGGCGCAAAGACTGACGACCGCGACTGTTTCCCGCTGTGCGCGGATCGTCCGGGAGTGCGCGGCTGTCACAGCCGATTTGACCAAGGCGCGCTGTTCACCAAAAAGAAGCGCCGAGAGATTGAACCGCAGTGGGGGCGGCAGACACGGGCCGCAATCGTGGGGCTGTTTGGGTGGCCGCATGGCGTGCCGATGAAGGGAGACGAATGACAATCATTGCTTGGGACGGAAAAACATTGGCGGCTGACAAGGCGGGGACAAACTGCGGATATAGACGGACTTGCACAAAGATATTTCGTGTCCCGGGCGGCCTTGTAGGCTTTGCTGGGGACGGATCAAGGGCAATGGCGCTGCTGGAGTGGTTTAGGGGTTGTCGTGATCCAAGGTTGTATCCGGAGTTTCAAAGAATTGTAGAGACCGCCGTTGGATGCATGTTTATCGCCGATGGCGGAAACTGTTACGGCTACTACCTAAGCCCATATCCTGAGTGGAACCAAGACCGTTTTGACGCCATTGGCTCAGGCCGCGACTATGCATTGGCGGCGATGTATTTGGGCCACGACGCGCGTCGAGCTGTAGAAGTGGCGAGCGCGCTAGATAACGGGTGCGGCAACGGCATCGACGTTTTGACGCTGGAGACTGCATGAAGCGTGACATCGACCACTTCCACGTCCGCGAAGAACACGCGGCGATCCACCTCCGGCTTGAGAATTGGAGCCGTTGGGTACGCCCGCGCCTGTCCTACGCACAAGGCCCGATCTGGCGTCTAGGAAAGTCAGGGAGCCGCCAATGGCACGCCCCCGAGCTGAGAGAGGCGACGGACCCACTGGACGCGCAGAAGGTCGAGAAGGCCGTCTACATGCTGCCTGAGCGGGAACGGTTTGCGCTGCGCTGGAGCTACGTCTTCCGGTTCAGCCCCGGCAAGGCGTGCCGGATGATCGGCGTGAATCAGGCGGATCTGCTGGAGCTGGTCGGCAGGGGGCGGACGATGCTGGTGAATCGGCTGTGACAAGGGAACCACAAACCCCTTGCAATTCTTGGCGAATGGGTATAATCAAGCCTGTTGCGCGGGCATATCCCATAAGGCGACCGATCCATTTAGGAGGCGGTGGCGTCGGTGGATCGGACAGAAGCGCAACCCCACAGAGCCCGCCCCGTGCGGGCTTTTCGCTTTTCGGGGGCCGATCCATCAACCCAGGCCATCAGCAAGCCGGATCGCGCCCCCATCCCCTAAACCGGCCCGTACCCACTAACCCGGGGGCTTCTGGCGAAGCACGGTCCGACCCAATCAACCCTGAGGCCGGAGCCTGCCCGGTGGCCCGCAACGGGCTGACCTTTCCCCGCCGCGCGTCCGACGGGCAAGCAGGCACGACAGCTAGCGGTGCCACCAGCCGGGCCAGACGACGCCCGGTAATCAGCCCGATCCCCTCCTAGTCGGCCCGATGGTGGCGGCCCCCAAAAAGGATAGAACATGGCACTTCGAGCGGTAACCTCAAACGGTGTGGCGATTACGCCATCGTCTCTAACGGTTAGCGGAACCCTTACGGGGTCTTCGGGGACGGCCACTGCTGCGTCAATTTCCCCCACCACCAACCAATCCGGCACCGCTGGATACACCGCGCTTGACGTCAACCCGACAGAAACCGCAACTGGCAGCGGGACGAAACTGTTGCAGCGGTGGGCGGTGGGTGGGACGGCGTATGCTCAGTTGAACAGTGCCGGGGTGTTTACGTCAAACGTCGTGAACGCCGTTTCATTCATCGGCTTTTCGACGTCTGTAAGTGGGTCAGCCGATACGCTGATTGTTCGTGATGCCGCAAGCGTTGTTGCACTGAGAAACAGCACAACCGCCCAGACCTTCCGCGTGTACAACACGTACACGGATGGAAGTAACTACCGCCGATGGAATCTCTCTTGGAACACAACGACTGCAATCATGCAGGTTGTTGGCGCAGGGACTGGCACAAATGGAAACCTCGCCGTTGGTAACGCCGCACTCGCCACCACTGCCACTGTTGGCTATTTCATGATTCCGTCATCTGCTGGCGCTCCGACTGGCGTTCCTGCGGACATCCCGACGGGTCAAGTAGCCCTGCACTTCGACAGCACGAATAACAAGCTGTACGTGTATGACGGTGGCTGGCTGTCCACGGCTGCGTTGACGTAACCCCAAAAGGAAACATTATGGAAATCACCATCACCCTCACCGCCGAGCGTTACGACGCTCTCACCAAGACGGCAGAACTGCATCTTCCCGACGGCACGCCGGAAGCGTACCTGCAAGGCGTCATCGACTCGGCGTGCGACTCCTACGCACAGACCTATGAGCCGCTGGCCGTTCAGGTGTACAAGGATCTCGCAGAGAAGGCGGAGGCCGAAGTAAAGCGGCTGGCCGAAAAGATGGTTGCTGCTGAGGAGGCCAAGTGAGCGAGCCGACGCCTGAAATTCAGCGGCTGGACCTCCTGCTACAGATCCTGAGCGCCCAACGAAGCGAGGCGCTCGACAAGCTGGCCGTCGTCACCGCTGAACTGGCCGAAGAACGGAAGAAGCATGAAAATAGCCCTGTACAAAGGCCCGCCGACGGACCTGGCGCATAAGCTGGCCCATTGGGCCGTGTGCCTGTTCACCGGTAGCCCCTACAGCCACTGCGAGCTAGTCATAGGCGGCATCTGCTACTCGGCCAGCGCCCGGGATGGCGGAGTCCGGGCAAAGGCAATCGACCTGAATACCGGGCGCTGGGATGTGTTCCCCATTGAGGGGGACGAGAAAGCCGCGCTCAATTGGTTCATCGCCCATCAAGGGCAGAAATACGACTGGGCCGGAATCGCTCGATTCGCCATCCCGTTTCTGCCGCACAGAAGCAAGCAATGGTTTTGCAGTGAGGCATGCGGGGCAGCTCTAGGACTGCCAGACCCGCACAAGCTCACCCCCGATTCATTCATCTAGGAGCCGCCCATGAGCGACCTAAGCGCATTCAGCCTCGGCGGGGCCACCACCGTCCTTAGCCCGACGACCAGCAGCAACGGAGACGCCATCGCGCCGGTCAATGGGCGCATCCGTGTCTATCACGCTGGCGGGAGTCTCGCCTTCCTGCGTACTGGCATTGGCGCGCAAACCGCTGTGACCACGGATACCCCGATCCCTCCCGGGGTGGTTGAAGTGTTCAGCGTGCCGGCCAACCACACGCACGCCGCCGCCATCTGCGCATCTGGATCGGCAACCCTTTACATCACTGCGGGCAAAGGCCAATGAAGAACTGCAAAGGCAAGAAGCCGCCGAAGAAGTAAGCGAGCACTAACGCTAGTGACTGCTAACAAGGCAAATCAAGATGACGTTCAAGAAGGGGCAAAGCGGAAACCCGACCGGCAGGCCAAAAGAGGTTGGTCACGTAAAGGCATTGGCGAAGCAGTACACGGAAGACGCCATTCGCACTTTGGCCGAGATCATGGGCGACACATCTTCGCCTCCTGCTGCAAGGGTCAAGGCATCGGAATGCCTGCTAGACCGTGCATGGGGCAAGGCCGAGACAACCTCTAACGTGAACCTGAACAAGGATGTCCGAGACCTCAGCACCGCTGAAATACTTGCCGCGCTCGCTGCTTCTGGAGTTGCTGGGGCGGAAGAAGGCGGCGGAGAGCCTGGCCGCATACATTGACTACCTGCAAACGGGCTTCAAGCCTGCGCGGCATCACCAGCTACTGATCGAAAAGCTGGAAGCCGTAGAGCGGGGAGAGATCAAGCGGCTCATGGTGTTCATGCCGCCCGGATCGGCAAAGAGCACCTACGGGTCGGTCCTGTTCCCGTCGTGGTACTTGGGGCGGAACAAAGACAAAAGCGTGATCGCTGCCAGCCACACGAGCGAGCTAGCGGAGCGGTTTGGCCGCAGGGTTCGCAACTACGTGGGCAGCACTGAGTTTCGGGCTGTGTTCGGGTTCGGTCTTGCGGAGGACTCTCAAGCCGCTGGCCGGTGGGAAACGGCAGAGCGGGGCGAATACTTCGCGGTCGGTGTCGGTGGTTCTGTGACTGGCCGAAGGGCTGACCTTGGGATCATTGATGACCCGGTGAAAAGCAGGGAAGAGGCCGACTCAGAGCTGGTCAGAGAGCGAGTGTGGGAGTGGTACAAAGCCGACTTCTACACCCGTTTGAAGCCTGGCGCGTCCATCGTGCTGATTCAGACGCGATGGCATGAAGAGGACCTGGCCGGAAAGCTGCTGAAAGACGCGCAAGAAGGCGGCGAACAGTGGGAGATTGTCTCTCTGTCGATGGAGGCGGAAGACGACGACCCGCTAGGCCGTCCAAAGGGCGAGCTGCTGTGGCCTGAGTGGTTCACCAATGAAATGGTCGCTCAAGCCAAGCGTGACCCTAGAAACTGGCTTGCCCTGTATCAGCAAAAGCCTAGACCTGATGGGGGCGGCGTGTTCAAGCGCGAGTGGATCCAGTATTACGACGGAGCCCCGGCTGATGTAGCAAGTGGGCAGAACAAGTACCTGCTGATCGACGCGGCCAACGGCAAGCGCAAGGGCAACGACTACACGGCGATGTGGGTCATCGGGCTTGGATCCGATGACAACTACTACGTATTGGACATCGTGCGAGACAGGCTGAACCTGACGGAACGCGCCGCGCTGGTGATGCAACTGCACCGGAAATGGAAGCCGCGACAAGTTCGCTATGAGCGGTACGGGATGATGGCCGACATCCAGCACATCAAAACCGTGCAGGCGGCAGAGAACTACCGCTTTGAGATTGTTGAAGTGGCTGGGCAAACGCCCAAAGAGGACCGCATCAAAAGGCTTGTCCCGCTCATGGAAGCGGGCCGGGTGTGGTTTCCCAACTCGCTACACAAGACCGACGCCAACGGGCAGACGCGCGACCTTGTAAGCGACTTCATTGAACAGGAGCTATTGGCGTTCCCGGTGGCTTCTCATGACGACATGCTCGATTCGCTGGCGCGGATCGAAGAACCAGACATGCCGGTCATCTGGCCCAAGACGCCAGAGGCCACGAATCAGGACCGCTACGCGCGGAAAAGTACCAAGCGATCCGCCTGGGCGGCATAACAGATGAACGATACAGACGACCTCGACACTGAAGACAAAGGCGCCGAGGTTGGCGAAGCCGTGCCCGGATTTGAGGAATCGGATTCGGACATTGTGCGGATGGTCAAGAAGTGCCGCAAAGAGTCAGACAAGCACCTGGCCGACTGGATCGACGAGGCGCGCGAGTGCTTCGACCTTGTAGCAGGCGAGCAGTGGTCTGACGAGGACAAGGCCCGGCTTGAAGAAATGGGCCGTCCTGCGGTGGTGTTCAACCGCATCGCGCCCGTGGTGGATTCGGTGTGCGGCTCGGAAGTCTCCAACCGCCAGCAAGTCCAGTACATCCCGCGCCAGGCCGGGGATTCTGGCGTCAATGAGCTGCTGACCGGGGCAGCCGCTTGGGTGCGCGACAACTGCGACGCCGAGGACGAAGAATCGGACGCCTTCTTTGACATGGTGGTCTGTGGGCTGGGTTACACGGAAACCCGCCTTGACTACACCGAGGACGCGGAAGGACAAATCCTTGTCGAGCGGATCGACCCGACTTCGGTGCGGTATGACACCGACGCCAAGAAGCGCAACCTTGCAGACGCCAAGTGGTTCCAGCGTGAACGCTGGATGACCGAGGACGAGATTGAGGAACGATGGGGCGACGTTGAGCTAGGCACACCGGGGATCATGGAACTGCAAAGCGCCACCGCCGAGACGAAGGCGCACGACGCGACGAATGCTTGGCTGTACCGTGACAACGCAACGGGCTATGACGCCAAAGAGGGTAAGTATCTGGTGACCCACCATCAGTGGTACACCATGCAGACCTACTACAAGGCCCTGGACCCGGTTACGGGCCAGATTGTGGAGCTGCCCGAAGACCGCATGCTTCTGATCAAAGAGGCGATGCTGAAGATGGGCGTGATGCTCCAGTCCGTGGAGTTGAAGCGCAAGGTGTTCAAACAGGCGTTTGTCTGTGGGTCTACCGTGCTGGAGAAAAGCCTTCTGCCTGTTCAGGAATCAGGCTTCACGGTGAAGGCACTGACCGGCAAGCGGGACCGCAACGCCAATACGTGGTTCGGCCTGGTCCGACCGATGAAAGACCCGCAGCGGTGGGCGAACAAGTTCTTTTCGCAGATCCTGCACATCATCAACAGCAACGCCAAGGGCGGGCTTATGGTGGAGGATGGCGCGACTGACAACATCCGCAAGCTAGAGGAAGACTGGTCCGCCGCTGATTCGGTGGTCAAGTTCAACGAGGGGGCGCTGTCTGGCGGCAAGGTAATGCCCAAGCCAATGCCGCCTTACCCGATGGCGCCGGAAAAGATGATGGAATTCTCCGTCCATTCCATTCGCGATGTGACCGGCGTGAACCTTGAGCTGATGGGCCTGGCCGACCGTCAGCAGGCGGGCTACCTTGAGGCGCAGCGTAAACAAGCCGGGATGATCATTCTGGCTACCTTCTTCGATGCTCTACGCCGGTATCGAAAGATGCAAGGCCGCACGCTGGCCGAAATGATCACCAAGTACCTGTCGGATGGTCGCCTGATCCGCATCGTGGGTGGAGACGGAACCGAGCGTTACGTCCCTCTCCTGCGCCAGGATGATGCGGTCAAGTACGACGTGATCGTTGACGAATCGCCGACCTCGCACGACGTGAAACAGCGGGTGTTCGGCCTGTTCATGAACCTGCTGCCGGCGATGCAGAAGATGGGCTTCCCGCCGCCGCCGCCTGACTTCGTGGATTACATGCCGTTCCCCTCGTCCTTTGCGGAGAAGTGGAAAGCGGCAATGGTCAAGGCGCAGCAAGACCCACAACGCATGCAGATGCAGGCCGCTCAAGTTCAACTGGCGATGGGCGAACAGCAAGCGAAGATCCGCGACACCAACGCGAGCGCGGCACTGGACGAGGCAAAGGCCATCGGCCAGCAAATCGAAAACGGCATGGCGCAGGTTCAGGCAACTGTGAACCCGCTAGGCATGCCCATGAATCCACTGATGCAGTGAGATCGTGAAGCGCCCGACGTTACGGGGCGCAAACCAACCTAAACCACGATGACCGATCAGGTGCAAACGCCTGAGGCTGGCGCACAGCCTCAAGAGACGACGAGCGAAGTCGAAAACCTCGCAACGGAACAGGTCGAACAGACTGAACCGGAACAGGTCGAACAGCAGCCGCAGCAGAAGGTTGTCCCTCTAGCCGCGCTGCATGAGGAACGCAGAGAGAAGAAAGAACTGCGCGAGAAAATCCGCTTGATGGAAGAGCGGTTCGGGCAGTTGACGCAGGTTGTCAGCCAGCGACTACAGCCGCCGCATCAGGAAGTCGAGATCCCGGACGTCAACGTCGATCCGGTGGCGCACTTCCGGGCCAAGACCGAGGCGCTAGAGCGTGAGCTGCGGCAACTACGCGAGCCTGTACAGCAGATGCGCCAGCAGACGCAGGCCGACCAGCAGATGCAGGCCCTGCAAGCGCACGTTGCACAGCAAGAAGCCCGATTCGCGCAGGAAAAGCCGGACTACGCCGAGGCGCTGGCCCATGTGAAGCGAACCAGCTTCACGGGCATCAAGGCACTTGGCTACAACGATCAGCAGGCGATGGCCCTGATGCATCAGGAATTCGCCAAGCTTTCGCACCGCATCGCCACTACGGGTGGCGACGTTGCGGAACACGTTTACGAAATGGCGCTTGCCAACGGGTACACGCCCAAGCAAGCGCAGCAGGAGAAGCTGCAATCGCTCCAGAACGGGGTGAAGGCAGCGAAGTCTCTAGGCAGTGGTGGTGGCGTGGGTGCGAAAGTCTCCCTCGCTGCCCTTGCCGAAATGCCAGCCGATGAGTTTGCCAAAGCTGTAGGCGACGAATCGGCATGGCGGAAGCTGATGGGCGGCTGAATGCCCGTGGTCAGTGACGGACTGACCTAAAACACACCGTCTTTCGGATCCGACCCCCGGAGTGGTCGCCTGTGAACGCCTCACGAAAAACGGCGGAACGAAACGCAAGCGCAGCGAACGCGCGAAGCCCTTTCTTTCCATTCAATTTTCCGAGGTAAACACATGGCTACTACTAGCTACGGCGTCAATGACGCACTTGCCGTCAAACTGTGGGGCAAGAAGCTCTTCCAAGACGCGCTCAAGAAGACCTACTTTGACCGCTTCATGGGCAAATCCAGCAACTCGCTGGTGCAGCTACGTGACGAGACGTCAAAGGGTCCCGGCGACCGCATCACGGTCGGCCTGCGCATGCAACTGTCTGGCGCTGGCGTCCAAGGCGACGGCACCCTTGAGGGCAACGAAGAATCGCTGACCACGTACAGCGACAGCGTGTTCATCGAGCAGCTTCGCCACGCCGTTCGTTCGGCCGGCAAGATGAGCGAGCAGCGCGTCCCGTTCTCTGTCCGCGACGAGGCGAAGGCCGGTCTTGAGGACTGGTGGGCGGATCGTCTGGATACGTGGTTCTTCAACCAGCTTGCTGGTTACACCGCGCAGACGGACACCCGCTACACCGGCAACCAAGCTGCGACCGCTCCGAGCACGAACCGCAAGCTGTTTGCCGGTTCCACTGCTACCGATGTGGGTCAGACCTCGTCGGACGTCTTCAACCTGAACCTGATCGACAAGTGCGTCGAGCGTGCCGAAACGGTGTCGCCGACGCTGCGCCCGATCATGGTTGGCGGTGAAAAGAAGTTCGTGATGTTCCTGCATCCGTATCAGGTCTATGACCTGCGTACCTCGACCTCTTCGGGTCAATGGCTGGACATCCAGAAGGCCGCGCTCGCTGGTGGCAAGGATTCCGGTTCGCCGATCTATACCGGCGCGCTGGGCGAGTACAACGGCGTGGTGCTGCACCGGGCGTCGCGCGTGCCTCAGGGCGTGAACGGATCTTCGGCCGTCACCACGACCCGCCGCGCGATCTTCTGCGGCGCTCAAGCTGCCCTGATGGCCTACGGCCAAAAGGATCAGTCCGCCGAAATGTCCTGGGTCGAAGAGCTGTTCGACTACAAGAACCAACTCGGCGTCTCCGCCGGGATGATCGCCGGCCTGAAAAAGACCGTCTTCAACTCGGAGGACTTCGGGACCATCACGGTTTCGACCTACGCCGACGCTCACTAAGGAGAACACACCATGACCACTGGAACCGCTGGCAGCTCCGCTCGCCAATACCACACCGCGCAGGTGCACTACCTGCGACAGTATGTCGTCTACACCGACAACGGCAAGGTGTTCACGATGGGCACGATTCCCGCAGGCTCGCAGATCCTTCAACCGATCTCCGGCGTCTACGTGAACACCGTGTTCAACTGGGGCACGAACAACCGCATTGACATCGGCACTTCGTCCAACGACGACCTGTACGGGACCGACATTGCCCTTGGCACCAAGGCGTTTGTTGCGCTTGACGAAGCCGCGACCGCTACCGATGTGAATGCCTGGTACGTGTCGAGCGATACCACGATCACCTGCACGCCTGACCTGACCGGAACGACCGGCGGCACCGGCTCTGCTGTTGTCGTGATCGCCTACATCCCGCCCAACGCGACCTGATGAATGGGGCTTCGGCCCCATTCTCCTAAGGAGATCACATGGCAACCGGAACCAATAGCGTTTCGCAGAAGGAAGTGATGCTTGTCGAGAGCGTGCGGACCACCGCAAGCAACATCGTCAACGTCAAGTCCGCTACTCTGACGCTCAACGCGTTTGAGCACGATGGCCGAATCATGGTCCTCGACCGCGCTGCGGGCATTGCGGTGACGCTGCCCACGGCTGCGGCAGGTCTGCGATTCCGCTTCATCGTCAAGACGACCTTCACGGGCGCGGCTTCGATCAAGTCTGCCACTGGCGCAGACATCATGATCGGCCATGCCCTGATGGGCAACAACTCCGACAACACGGTGGTTGACTGGCAGGCGCTTGCCGCCAGCACGTATGACACGATTGACCTTTTCGGAACCGCCAATTCAACGGGCGGCATCGAAGGGCAGGAAATCGAGATCATCGGCTTGGCTGCAAACCGCTGGTTTGTGTCTATCCGTGGTGACGCGGCCGGTACCGAGGCCACGCCGTTTGCTGACACGGTGACTTGATGAGCGAGCCTTGCAGACGCAGGGCTATATGGGCACAGCGGGCGGCGCAGGAGCAATCCTCGCCGCCCGTTGTCTCTGAGCCACCCAAGATCGAGCCGATTCCAGAGCCTGTCAAGCGCAAGCCTGGCCGACCTAAGAAGGTGAAGTGATGGCCACTTTCAGTGACATTCTCAGCAGGACGGCGGATGAGCTGAACAGGACCGATCTAAGCACGCCTATTCAGAACGCGATTCTGTCTGCTGTGTCCTACTACGCCGGGTTCCGATTCGGTGGCAATGAGAAGCGCGGAACCATCACGACCATCGCAGGCACGCGGCTTTACAACACGTCCACTTCATCGCCCGGCACGCTGCCTAGTGACATTGTGGAGATTGACTCCATTGTCTGCACGGTGAGCGGACGCGACTACCTGCTTGAAGAAACCTCTTACGAGCATCTAGAGGACATTGACCCCGGGACGTCGCTGACAACTGGCGATCCACGCATGTGGGCATGGTACGCAGGAGGCTTGAGGATCTATCCGACGCCAAATGCGGCACGCGTGCTGACGATCTCCTATCAGTACATCCTGACAACGCTATCCGCTAGCGGAGACTCCAACTTCTGGACGAACGATGCGGAATCTCTCATCCGTGCTCGCGCCAAAAAGCTGGTCGCGCTGCACGTCATGGGGGACGAAGAGCTGGCGCAAAGGATGGCCGCTATTGAGATGGAAGAGCTGTCGGCAATGCGCAAGCGCACGAACAAGCTGATCACCTCGGGCCGCATCAAGGCAACGCCTTTCTGATGATCTACCTAGCCATCTTGACCCTGCTGATCGCCGGGTGTGCATCGTCGCGCGCGTCTGATGAGTGGCTGCGTGATGCGTTCTCGAAAAACGCCGTGTGGCCGGTGAAAGACACGCAATCAGATGGAGGCGGCAAGTGAAGCGCACGATTGCGATTGAGGACTGCGGCAAGGGGCTGAATGCCGACTTGCTCCCGGCAGAGCTTGAGCTGGGCGTGTGGTCCAACGTGACGAACTTCCGCGTCCGCAATGGGTTCATGGAGAAGTGGGAGGGTGACTACACCGTTCTTAACTCAGCCATTGTTTCGCCGTGCTTCTTCTACTCCTACAAAGACGCTGATGCGCTGATCTTCATTCACAACAGCGGAACGGCGGTGCATCGCAAGTGGGCGACGACCACGAACACCACGATCACCCGCTACCGCAAGTCGGAGACGATCTCTACGCTGAACCGGCTCGGGGCGAACTCCGCAGAGGTGACGACTTCGGCAGTCCACGGCCTGACTACGGGTGACGTGGTGACGGTGTTTGGCGCGACGGAGAGCGGTTACAACGAGGTCGGCGCGTCTATCACGGTCACGAGCACCACGAAGTTCACATACACGACGACCAACGCCATCGCAGCGAATGCTACGGTGGTTGGCGAGTACGTTGTCACGTCATCCAGCGCCACGAGCGCGTTTTCTGGCACGACGGCAGAGGTCTATTCGGGTGGCGACTTCAACGGCGTAGCGATCCTGAACGATTCTGCCGCAGGTATCCACTACTGGGACGGAAACACCTCCAACAAGTTCCGCCGATTCGGGTTCCTGTCCTATCTCGCCGACTACTGCGGGTTCTTCCGTGACTACATCGTGCAGCTTCAACCCACGATGTCGGGGACGAAGTACCCCTATCGCGTGCTGTGGTCTACCGCGACTGAACCGGGTTCGATCCCGTCGTCGTTCACCTCCAGCACGACCAACGACGCGGGCTTTCAGGATCTTGCCTACGCAGGCCCTCTGATCACCTGTCTGCCGCTTGGTGACGCGAACTACATCTATTCACGCACGGCCATCGTAGCCATGCGCTACATCGGCGGCGAGTTCGTTTTCTCGTTCCAGAAGACCGCAGATGTCGGGGCCATCTCTCAGCACGCGGTGTGCAACGTCCCCGGCGTGGGGCATGTGTTCGTGACGCCATCGCTTGATGTCCGCGTTCATCAAGGCGGCGCTACTCGGTCGATTGCCGAGGGGTTCGTCAGAAACGCGCTGCAATCGGCCTACGGGACGAGTAACAGTGAATACGATTTCCTCGTTCGGTACAACCCGCAGAAGAACGAGGTGCTGATCACGCCCAGCAGCTTCCATCTTTCTGCGTCGGTGTACGTGTGGGATGTTGAAACCGGGAAGTGGTCTATGTTTTCTGTCGGCGCGACTCTGTACTACTCCTACATGGCGTCGTGCGTGGTCCCTACTGATGCGAACTACCTATCGTCGGGCTCTGGCAGCTATGACGCCAAGGCGCAAAACACGATTGTCGTGGGTGGTCTTCTTCGGTTGTCGTTCATCCATCCGCAACTAGGAAGCGGGCTTGTCAATGGCGCGTCTTTGTCCGGCACCCTAGAACGCATCGGCCTGCATTGGGGCATCCGCGACCGCAACAAGACGATCCATCGCACCCGTTGGAACATTGACGGAGACGCAGCGGATACCGTGACCATCAGCCACGGCGCGGCCTCTACCGCTGATGCGACGCCGACCTATGCGACTGGCGTGACGTACACCATCGGCACCACGGACTACTGTTCGCAGCGGTCCCTCTCCGGGCGGTTCAACGCGTTGAAGCTGGTCACGACGGCATACCCGGTCAAGATCCGCTCGATTGACGTGGAGCTGACCACGGAGGGCACGCGATGAGCATCGCATGGAATCCGCCAGGCTCTCCGACCGACTACGAAGCCGACCGCATGCCCGCCGTGATGAGCGAGCTAAAGCGCGGTCTAGAAGGCGCGGCGCCTTCACTCCGTTTGCAAATCCTGTATGCGGAGCCTTCCAAGCTGTTCGCCGGGATGCTCGTCTATGCCGATGGGTCCGAGTGGGACCCCGGCAGCGGCGAGGGCGTTTACAGGCGCGACAAGACTAACGCTAGCTGGGTACACCTGGGGTAACACATGCTCACTCAAGAACAGATTCAACAGCTCATGGCCGCGGGCCTCGGTGGAGGCGCCTTGACTCAGGGCGGGAACATCTACACCCCTACGTGGGTGCCTGGTGGAACGACCGAAGCGAACGACGGCGGTTACACATTCGCTGGATACAACGCGATCCCTGAGGGTTGGAAGTTCGGCGACATGGCGCAGCAGTACGACGCGCAAGGCAACCACACCGGCGAATGGGCGACGAGCGCACCTGACCTGTGGGACAAGCTCGGCCCTGGCCTTGCGATGTCGCTGATCGGCTATGCAGGGCTGCAGGGGCTGATGGGTGGCATGGGTTTTGGCGATGCTGGCGCTGGCGGGCTTGACGTTGCGTCGGGTGGTTCCGGCGGTGTTGGTGGCGGCTTCCTGAACGGCTTCGAGGCTGGCGTACCGACTGCGGCGGAGGTGGCCGCAAGCAATGCGGCATTCGCTGAGACGCTCGCCCCGTATGCGGACACGTCGCTCCAGCCCGGGATCAGCAACAAGACGCTCGGTGCCGGCCTGACCGCTGCGGGGGCGCTTGCTGGCTCTCAGGGCACGCCGGGCCAGACCTCCGAACGAAAGATGGATCCGCGCCTAGACAACTACGTCTTCGGTCAGAACGGCGTAGTGCCGATGGCCGCTGGCCTGCTGTCTCAGCAGATGCCGATGGCACAGCAAGGCGGGCAGCAAGCATTCGATTTCGGGCGCGGCCTACTCGGTCGCGGTGTCGCGTCTAACCCCTTCATGAGGTAAGTCATGTTCTACGGTGTACCGGGTGGTTTGTCGGGTTCGGGATGGGGCACGCAAGACAGCAACGGCGTATGGTCCGGGTGGAACAACCAACCCGCGCAGCAAGTGGCCGCATACGACCCGGGCGCGGGCGCTGCGTTTGGTGGGCAGGCTGATGCCTACACGGGCAACCCGGGCGCGTACACGGCGCAGATGCCCGCGCCTGTGGCTCCCGCGATGACTCCGCAGCCTGCAATGGGGCGCCCCGACATGAGCGCAGGCGGTTCCATGACGTTCAACGGTGGGCCAGGCGGGTTGGGTGGCGCGTACCAACCCGGCATCGCCAACGACCCGATGGGCGGTGGTAGCGTGGGCGCGAACCCGTATATGGGTTCGCAGATTGGCTATCTGTCCGACGTGATGGGCCGCGCACTCCAGCGCAACCTGCAAGGCATCCGCTCCAACGCCGTGGGGACTGGCAACCTCGGCAGTTCGCGTCAAGGCATCGCGGAGGGCGAGGCTTTCCGGGGCTTCGCTGATGCGCTCGGCGGGAACGTGGCGAACATGCTGGGTCAGAACTATCAGTTCGATCGAAGCCTGAACACGGGCAGCTACAACACGAACCGCGCACTTGACCTACAGCAGG
>JACCDG011692395.1_pt1 | contig 16995 bp, 19 predicted proteins | sample 7442471 | NCBI WGS metagenome assembly JACCDG01 (sample SAMN15323444, study PRJNA562643) | freshwater metagenome | isolation source: river surface water | place: USA:Blue River Watershed | collected 2017-08-17 | reverse complement strand
TGGCGTAGTTACGCCAGTTGAGGTTGATGATCCTTTTTTCCTGAAGCATATCATGGTAAAGGCGCGATCCAGGCAGCGGAGTGAGCATCGAGAGGATTGTCCAGCGCGGCCAGATGGAAATGCAAAACTTCCACAACTTATGAAGGTTCAGAAAACTGTCCGTATCAAATCCGAAAATAAAATGCGCTTTGATTTTAATGCCCGCCTTCTTGATGATGTCCGTATAGCGGATGTAATTCTCGGCCATTGCAAATTTGCCGCCCTGCTGTTTTTCCAATGATCCGCCGAAAATCTCATAACCGAAGAGAAAACCCGCGCATCCGCTTTTCTTGGCAAGCTTTAGCGTCTCGGTGTTTTTGGCGATGTCGATCGTGCATTGCGTGCGCCATTTGACCTTAAGGGGAATCAGCGCCTGAAACAGCTCTTTGGCATAGGCGGGATCAGAATAAATGTTATTGTCGATAAAGGTAAACGAATTGTACTTGTGTTTGATTTTCTGGATAAGCTCAACGATCTCACCGACTGGCTTCTTACGTGTCCTGCCGCCGCTTAATGACGGAATAGTACAGAAATGACAGCGGAATTTACAGCCGCGAGTAGTCTCGAGAAAATCTTTGATGACATAGGGCGGCGAAGCCAAAAGCTCCTTGTGGACCTCGGTGTAATAGTCATCTTTAGCCGAGCCCATATATTTCTGCTGGAGCGTACCCGCCTCAAAATCCCTGATAACTTCTTTCCACACACCTTCCGCTTCCCCGACGACCACGCTGTCGCAATAAGCCAGCGCTTCATCCGGAAGATACGTCACGTGCGGCCCGCCCATGATGACTTTGCTTCCTCTTCTTTTGAACTCCTTGGCTATTTTGTACGCCTCGGCGCAATTCGAAGTGAAACAGGTGATCGCAACGAGCTTATTCGGCCGGTAATACCGGTCACGCCAGAAAATCCTGTTAAATTCCCTAAACGAGTAGGACTTGGGCGTCAGCGCCTTGAGCACGACAAAGACCGGAGGATATGAAAACTGGAAGAGAAAGGCGATCCCGTTGACGACACCGCCGCTGCAGGGATTGATCAAAAAAACTTCCTTTGCCTCCTTGAACTTCCGGGAAACATCTGGATAAGTTTCCAAAATCAGAAAAGTGAAATAAACAAACTGCAAAAGGTAAATGTATTTGAGCGCGAATGTCGTTAAACGGGTCCAGTCGAAAGTACCGACAGATACAAAGGCGGGAACCCAGCTTAAAACACATTCCGCCAAGAATAATCCCACAATGACGGCAAACCCGCCTCCCGACACCTTGATGGCCCGCCGGGGCAGATTGGCCGGTTTCAGATATCGGTCCGAAACAATGATCCGCGCAAGCAGAAACATCACAAAAATTCCGACGAACGGATAGAAATACTGAAAGGAACCCATTGTGCGGACGGATGGGATCACGGCGAATAAAATAAAATGGATGGCATATAAAGCCGCGAGGACAACGGTATAAGTCAACAGGTAGCGTTTGGCATTGTCATGGAAACGGGAAAACGACAGCACCATCTCTTCCCCGCTCGCAAGCTGGACGAGATATCCGAAAATACCGGATGATGCATAAAGTTTAACGGGTACCGAAATGATGAAGGCAAGCCACAAATGATGCAGAAATACGCTGCGCGCATAAATGGCATCAATCATGAATAAAATACAAACGAAGACAAGAAGGGAGTTTAGAAAAACTACGGATCTGGAAAGAGTAGGTTCACGCATGGCCGCACGCAGACATCAGCACCAGAGAGGATCATTTTTCGTCAACGACGGTCACCGTCTGATCGTCCGACAAACCAAGTATAGCATCTAATTTTGGAAATACTTTATCAGCAACGATACGTTTGGCGTTGGAACTGAGCGAGGAAACAAAAATTTTGGTCTGGTGGTCTTCTGTCTCGGAAAAGAAAATCCCGACCTCGGTCGTATTGACGCTTCCCTTGATGCCCATGACCACGATGGTGGACTTAGCCTTGTCATCGATAAAGACCTTTAATTGGGCATCAGTCACAGCCTTGAGCACTTCATCATAACAACGGCTGACCGGTTGGTTATACGTTTTGACGATGCCATTAACCCTGGCTTTTTCCAAGGAGCGAGTTGAAGATCCCCAAATGGTTTTAGAGATTTCCATGGGAGAAGCGCAGCCCGCAAAGAAAACAACAGACAACAAGAAACAATTTAGAAAGGCTTTTGACATAGGCGGCATTATAGCAAATTTAAACAATCTCTCGAGGAGTTTTTTTTGCTCCATTTCCAGACGGGTTTAAAAGAGGAAAAAGCTGACTGTCTTCGACAGCAATGCGTTCGGTGACTATACGCGCCAATTCCGTAAAACCGGCCGCAAAGATCCGGATATTTCTGACCGGTTTATCGGAAAAATACTCTTCACCAAAAATGAACAACATAAGACGTAATTCCTTGATATCCGCTTCGAAGAAATCGATAATCTTAAGCGCCGACGAATTGTGACTGTGATACGTCCTGAGCGCACTGTAAAACGTTTCTGACTGCATGGTGGTATGACGCGAGGCACGTTCGAAGAAATATCTGATCTTTTCGACGGCCTTGTCATTGCGGGTGTTTATCTGCGCCTGCTCAATCGCGTCGATCGCCAATTGGCGAGTCAAAAACAATTCGTCGCCCAAGGCATTAAGATCCATTCCCATCAGAAACACCGCCGACATCAGTCTTAAAATTCTTATAAAGTTTCTCGAAACGGTCGATCTGTTCTTTGGTCTTATCCAGCTCGTGCTTATAAACCTTGTCCCGCTCCGACAAACGGACATTTTCCGATTTCAGAGACGCGACACCGGCTTCGAGATTGATACGCTCCTGCAGCAGCCGATTATTGTCTCTTTTGGCTGTCTCAACCTGTCCGAACATTTCCTCCATCTGCGTCTTGAAATTCGCGCAGACGCGTTCAAGACCGGAAGCCTGGGCCCGATGACGGTTCAGCTCGTATTGGAGGATCTTGGCCTTATCGATCAAAGTTGAGTTGAGCTCCTTGAGCTTGGTTACATCCTGCTCCAGATGAGCAATCTGCTGGGCCTGTTCTTCTTTCTGAATGGCGAGCGCGCTAGCGAAATCCTTGGCCTCGGTAATTTCTTTCCGAAGATCATCTTCCACAACGGAAAGTTTAGCCTCGAGAAGTTTCTTGGCATCCCTAAGAAGAAGATTCTCTTCCTTGGTCTTGATAAAATCCTCCTCCATCTCACGGAACTTTTTACTGCCGGCCTCACGCAGACGCTCCATCTCTTCTTTTTCTTTGAGCATGCTCTCGCGGGTGATGCGCTCCTGAGACTCGCCTTCCGCCTTCAAACGAGCTATGACGGAATTGGCTTCAATCAACTGCTGGCCTAGTTCTTTTTTAATCAGGGATACTTGAGTTTCAAGCTGGGATGCCTTGGATGAGCTGAGATCCAACTGGCTTTCCAGGATCCCGTTCCGCTCTTTTAACTGGACGAGAAACTCGGCGGTCTGAGCGTCCGGCGCGCCGGTCGACTGGTTCATCTTAATCTGGGTGTTTTCTCTCATTAACTCTTCGATAACCCGTACTGCTTCTTCCGCCTGCTCGATCGCCTTTTGACTGATCATAGTGACCTGAGATTCAAGCTCTTTGACTTTTTCAAGGAGACGAGCCTCGGTGGAATTAGAAGCTACGCCGGAGACAGGCGGTTCGATAAGACTTCCGGAATAATCGGATTTTGCAAAAGAGTTTATGACAGAAAGTTGAGGGCCTGCATGCCCGGCCTCAAGTTCGGCAAGTTTGGATTTAGCACTCGCTAATTCATCCGGAGAACCGGATCGGGAACGGCCAGGGAACTCATCAGAATAACCGGTGCTATCAATGCTGGCTTCGGTCGATAGACCTTTAATTTCGGAAACATCCGTAATCGGAACGGCTTCACCGTTGGCCGCCCGGTCAGTTTCCTTACCAAGAAACAGGCTGACAACCACGATGAGCGCCAGTAGAGTAACACCACCTAAAACCCAAAACATCACCATAGTTCCGGTTCCCCTATTTGATTACCAATGGGATTTATTTTTTAAATATTGAGAGTAATCTTTGACCGCATCTTCCAGACTTGTAAAAGGCTTTGTATATCCAACGCTGCGCAGCTTGTTGACATCCGCCTGTGTAAAATACTGATACATCCCCCGCAGGATTTCCGGCATTTCAATGTATTCAATATTGGTATTTTTACCGACAGCCGCAAACAAAGACCTGGCCACATCATTCCACGAACGCGCCCGGCCGCTCCCGACGTTAAAAATGCCGTTGATGTCCGGATGGTCGAAGAAAAACATCACCACATCCACCACATCCTTGACGTAAATAAAATCACGCTGCTGTTCACCGTCGGCATAATCTTTATGATAAGACTTGAAAAGCGAAATCCTGCCTTCTTTAACGACGCGGTCGTAAGCTTTGGCCACGACGCTGCGCATATCACCCTTGTGATATTCATTGGGGCCGAATACATTGAAAAATTTAAGACCGACAACTTTAGTCTGCAAATCGCGATCGAGAATCCACTGGTCAAATTTATGCTTCGAATCGCCGTAAAGGTTCAACGGTTTGCAACCTCGCGTCGAAACATCGTCGTCACGGTAATTATTGACGGCAGCGCCGTAAGTTGCCGCCGAGCTCGCATAAATCAGCCGGGCCTTGATCTTTGTCGCCCATTCCGTCATGTGACAGGAATACTGAAAATTGTTTTCCTTGAAGTAATTCTCATCCTGCAGGGTTGTTGAACTGCAGGCGCCCATATGAATAACGGCAGTGACGGTTTCCTTAAACTTGCCGGAACGGATTTCATTGAGAAAATCGCCCTTGTCAAAATACTCCTCGAATCTCTTGCCGGTTAAATTGGCAGGTTTGGGGTCACCGTCGCCGTCCAAATGATCAACAAGAATCAGATCGCGCCGCCCAAGCTCATTTAACCTAGCAACAATGCAGCTGCCGATAAATCCTGCAGCACCGGTCACAACAATCACAGCCGAACTCCTTTATTCTTTATCCGCCGTTTGAGGCATCCGCAATGAAACGTCCCAAATCCTGGCCCATCTGATAGGCAATTTCCAAACCGTCCCGTTTCGGATCCGGCATAGTTTTGGTGTTTTGAAAAATCATGACCCGTTCTTTGGTGCCCGACATAACCATCTGGCCGGTAATATGCAAGGTCGTCTGCTTTTGACGGAGAACTAAGCGGCCAACTTTCCCGGGACTGTCTATGTCTTCGATATAGCCTTCAATGATCAGATCGGGATTTCCCTGGTCCTGCGTAGTCAAAATGGTAAACGGCGTTTTTTGTTCGACCAAATAATCGATGGCGCCTTTGGCGATCATCATCGACATCCGGTCCATTTGCTGATTGGCGCTGACGCCTACTCCAGCCTTAAAAGGCAGAACAACCAGTGTTCCGCCCTTACTAAAAACCTCGCGATTAACAATTTTTCCCGTCGGTATTTCTGTCTGTTCCGTCACGACGGGAGACGCCGCTTTGGGTACGGAAGAAAAACAGCCGGAACAGCACAAAATTATGGAAATGAATAATATAAATCGACGGGTATACATTGCGAAAAATCTTAACACAGCCGCTAGACGAGCTCAAGAATTATCCGATAAAGTTTCGCGTCAAAAGGAAGTCATAAATCAATCCAGCAAGAAGCGAAAACCCAATGATCACAGCCAGGTAAAGAGCCATGACCTTGTTACCGAATTCCTTGCGGATGACGAGGAGCGTCGCATAACTCGTAATCGGCCCCATAAGAAGATACACCATGGATTTTCCATATGCCACCCCCGATTGCACAAGAGCATTGGCTACCGGAACGCTTCCGGTGGAGCAGACATAATCGACAAGACCGATCACAATCAGAATGAAATACCCCTTCAATCCCGAAAGCTGGGTTCGCACAAAATCGCGCACGGGTTCGAACGACACAATGACGCTCGCCACGACAGCGCCCATTAAAATTTCGAAGCCGATCTTACGGGGAAGTTCAATAAATGCGTAACGCAATGCGCGTTCGATACGCTTGTCCAAAGGACCGGGCGAGTGGTCATGCGACTCATGGCTTTCACCGCAGCAACTCGAACGAGCCTCCCCTTCTTTAAAAAACGTCAGTTTTACCGCATTGCCGACAAGACCCATAACAAACCCCATAACAATGACCACCGCTGCCATGAAGACCGTATACGTCGCCCCCATCAGTTTCCAGCTCGCCAAGAGCGCCGGCGCTGAAGTGGCAGGTGTCGCAACGAGAAATGCCAGAACGGGACCTAGCCTAGCCCCCTTTTTGCGCAGAGTCACCGCGATCGGCAAAGAGCCCATGCAGCAAACGGGAAGCAGCGCGCCCACCCAGGTCGCTGTAAAAATAGACCACGGGGAATCATCGCCTAAATATTTTTGAACGGATTTCTCGGGGACAAATTCATTGATGAGCCCGCTGAAAACAAAACCCAGAAGGATCGGGACAAAAAGCTCCCGCGCATACCCGAGCAAGGAAAGTGTGAACGCGTCGATGTGCTCCATAAAATTTATTGTACAGGGGAGCAGACGAATGAACAAATTATTAAATGAAATTCACGGGGAGAAAAACGGAAAAAGTGCTGCCGTCACCGATTTTACTGGCGACGGAAACTTTTCCTCTGTGTGCTGAGACAATGTGTTTAACGATGGCAAGACCGAGGCCTGTTCCCCCGAGTTCACGGGAACGGGCTTTGTCGACACGGTAGAAACGCTCAAACAATCTGGGAATATGTTCGGAAGCGATCCCTATACCGTTATCGCGAATATCCACGCGGATAAAATCACCGTCGCGAAGCGCATGCACCAAGATGCGCCCGCCCTGAGGAGTAAATTTAACGGCATTATCCAAGAGGTTTAAAAACACCTGTTCAATGCGCTGGCGGTCGACATGAACCAGAGGCAGATCACTCGAAATCTGAACATCGAGATTATGTCCGCCTCGTTCAAGCTGAGATTTATGAAGATGAATGACGGATGAGAGAATTTTATCAACCCCCTCCTGCCGGTAATCCATGGGCATTTCCTGCGATTCCAGCGACGACAATGTCAAAAGATCATTGACGAGATTTTCCAGACGGCCGGTCTGTTTATCAATGATATCCAGAAAACGTTTGGCGTTCTCAGGGTCCTTCAAAGCGCCGCCCTGAAGCGTTTCGACAAAACCTTTAATGGATGTCAGGGGGGTTTTTAACTCATGCGACACGTTAGCCACAAATTCGCTTCGCAGACGTTCAAATTTCTTGAGCTCGGTAATGTCGTGAAAGATCGCGACCACGCTTAAAAGATTTTTTTCATCGTTCATGACCGGAGAAACCTGCATACTGAAATAAACATCCTGCGGCCCGATAACGTCGATATTCTTTTTTACGGCAATTTTATGGGCGATGGCTTCCTTGATTGAATCATTGATTTCCTGATTGCGGATGACCTCCCAATACAGACGCCCGTTGGCATCGCGCGAGCGAACATCGAGAAGATCGCAGAAATTCGGACTCAAATACATTACTTTCCCGTCGGCGTTGATGACCACGACACCTTCCACCAGACTCGAAAGGATGGCCTGGACCTCATTCTTGTCGTTGGTTATCGTCTGAATCTGATTTTGCAGGACTTCCGACATCTCGTTGAGGTTCCGCACAAGGTCTCCCAATTCATTATGGTAATGGATATTTAATCGCCTGGAAAAATCGCCGTTTTTAATACGCTGGGTGACGTCGCTCATCAGAAGAATGGGATTGATATAAAAGAAGCGCGTCACGAGAATGACGCACAGGGCCAGCACGAAAGACATCAACAATAGAATGAACGGATTCACAACAGGGATGTGCAAAATCCATAACAAGGATAAAAGACCGAAAAAAATAACCAGCATGTACGAAAATAAAAGCCTTTTAAGCATCTTGCGCAAAGACTGGATCATTCTTCTTCCTTGAACCGGTAACCGACTCCGCGGACAGTTTCCACATAATCGGCGGATTCCCCAAGCTTCTTGCGAAGTCCGCGCACGTGAACATCAACCGCCCGGTCGATTATAAATTTGCCTTCTTTCCACACATTATCCAGAATCTGGTCCCTTGTAAAGACACGGCCCGGGGAACGCGACAAAAATTCCAAAATCGCAAATTCAATAGCCGTCAGTACGATATTTTCACCCTTGGCAGTTATCTTGTGTTTGGGAAGGTCGATGACAATGCCGCCGAAATCACGGACCGATTGGGAAGCGCCGGACGTCTTGACCTGCCGGTCGCGGCGGAACACCGCCTTAACGCGGGCCATCAGAACCTTGATGCTGAAGGGCTTGACGATATAATCATCCGCCCCCATCTGGAGCCCGACGACCACGTCGGATTCCTCCCCCTTGGCCGTGATCATGATGATCGGGATATCTTTGGTGGCGCTGTTCTGCTTCAAAGCCTGACATATCTCAAGCCCATCCATCCCGGGAAGCATCAAATCCAGAAGCACCAGGTCCGGATGTTCTTTCTGGACCAAAAATAAACCCTGACCGCCGTCAAGCGAACGGATGATGTTGAAACCTTCTTTTTGCAGGTTATACGTTATAAGTTCATTAATATCGCGGTCGTCTTCGATTACGGCAATTTTGTTCTTCATAAATTTCTACGCCCTTACCTGTAAGATTGAGTTCACCCAGCCTTCCACCTTTAAACAAATCTGGTCTCTGATTGCACGCGTTCTCGCCATTCGTTCTTCATCAGTACCGTCGAGACTGGAAGGATCTTCAAAACCCCAGTGCAGCTTTTGCGCTTTTCCCGGAAAATTGGGACAACGTTCAGCACTTGCCTCATCACATACCGCGATCACATAATCAAAGCTTTCCTGACGATCGAGGAACGCCGAAACACCCTTGGTCTGATTAGATGAAATATCAATTCCTATTTCCGACATGGCGGCGACTACGAAAGGATTTAACCGTCCTGGCGTCAGTCCCGCGCTTTGCGCTGATATTCTACCTTTGGCGGATTTGTTAACAAATGCCTCGGCCATCTGACTTCGAGCGCTATTATGGATGCAAACAAACAATACCTTAATCATAAATTCTCCGAAACACTGGTAAATTTACAGGGCTGCTGTTAAGTTCCGATGATGAACTTGTTAAGTTCGCATGAAGAGGCCGGTCAAATCCCTTTAGCAGCCGCATGCCCCAGCCATACCGCTCCAAACCCGAGAATACAGTTGGCCAGGACATTCAAAAATGCCAAAGCCATGTGGGACGTTTTCCAGAGATAAAAGGTTTCATAACCGAACGCGGAGAATGTCGTGAAGCCGCCCAGGATGCCCGTAAAAATAAAGACTCGGGCTTCGGCGGTCAGGTTGATTTTATCGGCGGCAAGCCCGCCGATGAAGGCGATAACAAAACAGCCCACGACATTGACGGCAAGAGTTCCGAATGGAAAGACAGGATTAGACAGGGACCGGCCGAGCGCCATCACAACCAGATAACGCGCCATCGAACCCAGCGCGCCTCCGATGCCGGCCCAGAGAATGTTCATCATAAGGCGTTCTTCGGCAGACGCGACTTTTCGATCAGCTTGCGAAGTCGCGGCCAAAGCTCCTCGGACGCGATATACCCCATACATTTATCCGTTTGGCATAAACAGGGATGCTTCTCCCAATCATCAAGATCATATCCGTAGTTATAGCTCAACTCTTCGCCTTTAGGAATGTCTCTCAGGGCAATAATCCATATCTTTCCGCGAATGATCTCGGTTTCGCAGTTCGGGTCGCAGGAATGATTGATGTATTTGGCGGTGTTATAGGAAACGTTACCGTCGATGTCGTAACGTTTGTTCAGAACAAAAATATACACGGCGCCGTGTTCGGCATCGGCCTGGGATGCAAAAATATCGCGGTCCGCGCGTTTTTCGGATTCTCTGTGCGTGACACGTTCCCCGACATACTCAATCACCCGCGCACCTTTGGGAATATCCTTACGGGCATAAATACCAAAACCGTGAATCGACGACCTTCGCTTAATGACGTACGGACTACTCGTCGGTTTTTGAAACACCGGACTCGGGGACGTCATGTTCTGCGACATCATTTTCTCTGACATCGTTTTCTGGGACATCGTCTTCGGCGGCGTCAATTTTTGAAGCATCTGATTTTGAGATATCATTCCTTTGGACATCTGTTTTGATTGCATCGGTCTTCGGAGCCTCCGTCTTCGGGACGTTGGTATTAGGATTAGTCCGCTCATTTTGAGTGTTCAAACAGGAGTTAAGGACTTTTATAAAACGGTCAATGTCGTTGCGGGTATTGTGAATATGCGGAGAGGCGCGCAGCATTCCCTTCCAGAACGCCAGAAATATCCCCATGTCCTTGAGCTTGTTCATCAGAGCCGCATTGTTATGAGGATCCTGATGAGAAAAAACAACCAGGTTCGACCGCGCTGCGGGTTCCGTCGGAGAAATAATCTTAAATTGATTCTTGTCGATGCCGTCAATGATCATGCCGACAAGCTGCTGATTATATTGCGTCACTTTGTCCATACCGATCTTGCCGAGATAATTGATGGACGCGGTCCAGGGCACATAGTTAAAAAAGTTCGCCGTACCGAACACATCGTAATGACGCGCAGTCTTGAGTTCAAAAGAACCGACCGGATCGGTGCTGTTGAGCTGCTGTTCATCGAGAACGGTTTGCCAGTACGCGCTGTTGTACTGAAGTTTTTCGCGGACCTCCTGTTTCATCCAGCAGAAACCGGTGCCGTACGGCCCCAGAAGCCATTTGTATCCCGCGCAAACAACCGCATCCACCGGAAGGGCGGCAATATCGACGCTGAACGCGCCGATCGCCTGCGAACAGTTCAAAACAAAAATGACCCCCTTCTCACGACAGAAATTGCCGATCGCAACCGGATCGATCTTGTGCCCGGTGAATGTATGCACCCAGGAAAGGCAAAGCACTTTGGTCGACGGTGTGACCGCCGCTTTAATTTCATCCAGTGTCAGCACATGGCCGTTCGGTTTCAGTTCACGCACCTGCACGCCTTTTTTCCTGAGCGCCATCCAAGGCAAAAGATTGGTCGGAAAATCATTCTGCATCAGAAGCACTTCATCGCCCTGAACCAGAGTCAGACCGTTGGCCAGAAGATTAATGCCGTACGTGGCGCTGTTTCCTAAAATAATGTCATGCGGATCCGCATGAATCAGGTTACCAATCGCCTGTCTTAATTGCTGCGGAACTCCAAGAAATTTCGAAACAGTCAACTGAAACGGCTGAAGCTTCCATTCAACGGCGTCCTTGAGCGCCTCCATTGCCGTATGCGGCACTGGCCCTTCACTGGCCACGTTGAGCCAGATTTTCCCATCGAAAGGACCGAAGTCTCTATAAGCGTTCACATGATCTCCTTACTTAAAATTTGTCGAGCACCGATTTAAAAAACTCCTGGTCTTTGGGATGGGTCAGCATGTCCGCAACTTTATGCTTGTCCACCCAAACAGCCTGAGGATTGTGAGGATCAATCGGTTTTAAATCCTTCTGGTTTGTCCGAAATACAAAAATATAAATTTTCTTAAATTCGGAACGGTCATCACCTCCATGCTGACCGATCCGGTAGCGCTGGTAGCTTCCCAAATCTTTTAAAAGTTCAATTTGGGAAACGCCTGATTCTTCATAGATTTCCCGACGGGCGGCGGTGAGTGCGTCTTCACCCGGATCGATGTGTCCTTTGGGCAGGGACCACGAGGTGCCGTGCTGGCTGACCACGAGGACTTTGCCTTCATCGTTAAGCACAATGCCGCCGGCGGACTCTGTAATTTTGGCAGGATTTGTCATCTAAACCTTTTCTATGGCCTGCGGCTTCTCCGCCGAGAGAGCCTCTTCCATTTGCTTTTGTTCGCCGAAAGAATAAAATTTTTTACCGATGTCTATACGTGCATCGCCGCGGTTAACCCGATGGAGATTGGTGTCACGCAGCGAATACACACAACCGCAATATTCCTGCTGATAGAATTCTTCGCGTTTGGCGATCTCATACATCCGCTGAGAACCGCCATGCTTGCGCCAGTTGAACGTCCAGTACGTCATGTCCGAATAACGGGCGGCGGCCCTTTCGCCGCAGCCGTTGATCTGTTCCATATTTTTCCAGCGGGAAAGCCCGAGGCTCGATGTGATGACTTTAAAACCATGTTCCGAAGCATAAAGGGCAGTGCGTTCGAACCGCATATCGAAACACATCGTACAGCGCTCACCACGCTCTGGGGACCACTCGAGCCCCTTGATGCGCTTGAACCAGTTGTCGGTATCATAATCCGCGTCGACAAACGGAATGTTCATCTTTTGGGCGAAGCGGATATTTTCCTGTTTTCTGATTTCATATTCACGGCGGGGATGGATATTGGGATTATAAAAGAAAATGGTCAGCTCAATCCCGGAGGCCTGCATGGCTTCCATGATTTCTCCGGCACACGGGGCGCAGCAGGAATGCAAAAGGACCTTACGGTCTCCCTGCGGAGGAATAATCGGCTCGCGCTTTATATATGTTTCCATGGCCAAAATTATGATAACACGGCGGGTTATTGTCAAGCACAGGAACAAATATACTCGACTAAGAGAACCATCCGGAAAACAGACGCCTCCGGCGTTTCCGGTAAATACCCGCGCGATGTCGTAAAAATTTATTCGCTTTTAATTTTCTCTAAGAGATCTTTTCGTTCCGATTTCTGCGTCTCGTGCTGAGAGTGGTTTTCGGCCTTCTGCTGTTCGCGATGAGCCTTGATCGCGGCCTTTCTCTCATCCATCGTCAGATTCGGATCATTGGCAATCTTTGAAAAGAACTCGGCATTTTCCTGATGCTGGCCTTCGCGAAAATCAGCATTTTCGGCATGCTGACTTTCATAAAATTTCATGAGCTCCGCTTTTTCGTCATCGGTCATTTTTGAATTGTTCTCGATCTTCTCGGCGACGAATTCTTTGTTCTCGCCGTGCATCTTTTCGTTGAATTCTTTGCGTTCGCCGAACTGTTCCTCTTGATGCGCTTTGAGCGCCTCCTGCTTTTGCTCCTTGGTCATTCCTTTTAACGACTTTCGAAAATCCTGATTTTCCGATTTTTTCTGGTCACGAAACTCTTTCCTTTTGGACTTCTGCTCCGCGCGAAATTCTTTTGTTTTCTCTCCACGCTCACCGGCCATACATGGAACGGCAACAACCAGCAACCCTGCAATAATGATCAATTCTTTTTTCATTTCAAACCTCCAGGATTTATGAACTAAAAGCTTAATTTAAACCCGGCTTTGACATACATGCCAGACTCAGGTTCGACTTCACCGTTATCATCATCTTCGTAACGAAGCGCACGGCTGAACACACTGCCCACGGAGACCGAGCCGGAAAGCGTCTGCGTAAAATTGTGACGCAGACCGACACCGGCGCTGAACTCCTTGTAAGCCAGTATGCGGCCTTTCTGTCCGTTATATTCCACTTCATATTCATCATTAACGAGGTCGGCCTCAAGAACAAACTTCGTTCTATTGGAAAGAGCGTATGAAACATGAGGACTGCTTGATGCAAAATTAAATTCCAGACGATCATTGGGCCTGTAAATAAATCCGATGAGGGGCAGAATTTTCGCATCGAATTCGGGACGGATGCTTAAACCTGCGAAAACGATAAAATTTTCATCACGACGGTAAATGAGATAGGCGCGGCCGGGAATACGGAAAGCGCTCGACGACGTTTCGTTCCAGTCGTCCGTATACATGGACGGGTACACATCGAGGCCGAAAAAATAGTTATCGGATTCAGTAAACGGCGCCGGAAACTTGACGCCCAGGCCGAGGCTGCGCCCGACTAGTTTGGACGGAAGATACACCGGAGCATCACTGTTGATATCCGTGTGCCTGTTTTTGAGGGAAACGGTGACCGGCATACCGTTTTCGAGTTTAAACTCATGTTCGAATAAAAATTCACTCTCGGCGATTTGCAGCTGACCGCTCTGATTGCCCGCATCGCTTTCCATGATATATTTGGATTCGATCGAGGCCTTGGTCGTTTCTTCCGTGAATGCCTGAGGCGAAGCCAAAGTCACACACACCAATACCGCAAGCCCTCTTAATCCCGGAATTTTCTTCTTCATAATTCCCTTTCGATGTCGTAATGGAAAGGCGTATATATTAAAAAATGAGGCCACGATTTCTCGTGGCCCCGGTCATTACTTTAATTAAAATACTTCATAAGCGATATTAATTGGAAGTCTGTTCGCTCATTACAGAGTTATCAACGCCGAGGATCGGCTCCGTCACCGGTGCCGCGGCAGCCGCAGCTTCGGCAACTCCGGTTGCCAAATGTTCCCCGAGCTTCGCCCATGTTTTCTGGCCTACTTTACCGTCAGCCTTAAGACCGTTATCAGCCTGAAATTTTTCAATCGCACGCTTTGTCTTCGGCCCCACGCTGCCGTCAATCTTTCCTTCGTAATAGCCGGCGCTCTTAAGCGCTTCCTGAATTTGCTGCGGAGTCGGATTTTCGATCACTGCCGTGACCGTTTCGGCAACGGCAGTTGTCGCCACTTCCATAACGGACGGAGCTGCGGAGACAGCGTTCATCAATGTTGTTCCGCTTGCCTCCATGTTGGCGAGCGCAACCGCGCTTGTTTCTTCCGTCACAATGGGTTCTTCAACTGACACCTGCGTCTCTTTCTTTTGACAACCAGACGCCAACATAACCGCCACAAACCCAATCCCCAGTAAAACCGTTGTTTTTTTCATACAATTACCTTTTTTAATTGATTGTTGACGCTAAACTCAAACCTAATTTTCATTATCTTCGTTATCGTCTTTTTCTTCCTTGACCCAAATGGATTCGACCACGCGCGTACCATCCGGCATCGGGGCATATTCGACAAGCGCGTTAAAACCGGGCTGCAGATCGCTGAGCGTTCCCTGGGACATGGCGATATCGATCGTGGTGATATCGGTCACAAAAAATGTGGATGTTTTTCGTTCACGGGTCGGGTCATCCGTTTCATATTCCATATTAAAGCTGAGGCCATCCGGATCGACGGAAACGATCGTTCCTACCTGCTGTAGCGGCTGAACATCGACCTCATCCTTGGCCTGCACCGTCAACGCATGAATTCCAGCCGTTCCGAAGACTAACAAAACTAAACATACGAATAATCTTAAATACCGCATAACTTTATCCTTTCCTAACCGAATTCACTTTCAATTATAAGTAGAATTCCACCAAACGCATTATCATTTTGGTATTTTTTTCATGCGTTTAAATTTACGTTTCGATGTAATCGAGATCTTTTCCATGCGTTTCTTTAAGAAAACTTAATGCAAAAAACGCCAAGAGTAAACATACCGTGGCAATGATTAACGCGCTGTTGATGAGACCTGCCTGTATTTTCAATTGCGAAAACGCATATGAAACCGGGACGACCGACCCGCGCACAAAATTGGGCACGGTGGTTGCTACCGTCGAACGGATATTGGTTCCGAACTGCTCCGCCGCGATAGTCACAAAGACCGCCCAGTATCCCGCCGCGAATCCGAGCGCCAGACAAGTCGTATAAAACATCCCTAGAGAAACACCCTTATTACACAGATAAAACAGGATGCTCGCGCTCATCAGCCCCATAAATATCATGGAAACTTTTTTACGGCTCCGCATAATCTGGGAAAGCGTACCGCTGGCGAAATCGCCGATGGCAAGACCGATATAACAGAACATCACAGCTTTTCCCGCCGCCGGAAGGTCCGGCATAGCAAGAGCCTTTCCGAACTCGGGCGAAAACGTAATCAATATTCCGACGACAAACCATATCGGAACACCGATGAGAATACAGCATAGATATTTCCAGGCGCTTTCCCAGGATTTGAAAACGAGCGAAAAACTTCCGCGTTTGACATTTTTTGATTTAAGAGCATCAAACATGCCCGATTCATAAACTGTAAGCCTGAGCAGCAAAAGAAGAATCCCGAGGCCGCCTCCCACAAAATACGCCGTGCGCCAGTCAAATAAATCGCCGACCAGCGAGGCGACGATCGCCCCCAGAATCCCGACCGTGGCAACAATCATCGTGCCGTAACCTCGTGTCTCCTTGGGCATGACTTCGCTGATCAAAGTAATTCCGGCGCCAAGTTCTCCGGCAAGCCCGATCCCCGCAATAAACCGCAAAACAGCATACGTCGGAACGTCCTGAACAAATCCGTTCGCGATATTGGCAAGCGAATACAAAAGGATCGATCCGTAAAGGACCGAAAGCCTTCCCTTTTTGTCGCCGAGAATCCCCCAAATGACACCGCCGATTAGCATCCCGGCCATCTGTGAATTCAACACCAGAACGCCCTGCGTCAGAAGTTCGTCAGCCCCGACGACGCCGATCGACTTCAAACTTTGAACACGGACGATACTAAAGAGAATGAGATCGTAAATGTCGACAAAATAACCCAAAGCCGCCAGTAAAACGGAGGCTATAACGATCTGATTGTGTTTAAGCGGAGTTTTTTGCGGGGACTTATTTTTCATTAACGAAAAGGATTATACAAATATTCAAAACAGGCATCCAGATATTTAAGGATTTTTCTCGATTGTGAAGCGGCGGCCGTCAATCGGACGATCTTCTGTGACATTGACATTTACGACCGTTTCCGCTCCTTTAAACCCGCATTTGGCAAGGACCCTCATGGAAGGCTGATTAAAATCATAAACCACTGCCTCCAGCCGGCGCAAACGGAAAATATCAAAGGCCAGCGTCAAAAAATTCAAAAGAGTTTCGGTCATGATACCCTGCCCCCAGTAAGGTTTCGCGAGCCAGAAGCCGATTTCATCGGTCCCCTGGAAAAATCCGGCCGTTCCTTTCAGACTGATCATGCCGATCAGTTTTCCCTTTTCGTTTCGGATTGCCCAGTCCATTAACCGCCCAAAACGATGACTGCGGAAACCTGCCTGCTCCACAAATGC
>JACCDG012001823.1_pt1 | contig 16999 bp, 16 predicted proteins | sample 7442471 | NCBI WGS metagenome assembly JACCDG01 (sample SAMN15323444, study PRJNA562643) | freshwater metagenome | isolation source: river surface water | place: USA:Blue River Watershed | collected 2017-08-17 | reverse complement strand
TTGTAGTTGTATTCGTCCAGCACCAGCGGCACATTGCCGCGCAGCAGGCGCATGTAGACCGGGCCGTTGTGGGCCGCGATCTGCGGCACGGCCTGTTCGATGTCGAGCGCGTCGCAAGGGTCGACCACCGTGAGGCCCGGGATGGCGCGCATCATGGCCAGGTCTTCGGTGGCCTGGTGGCTGGGGCCGTAGCCGGTGGTCAGGCCCGGCAGGGCGCAGCAGATCTTGACGTTGAGGTTTTCCTCGGCGATCACCTGGTGGATGAAGTCGTAGGCGCGGCGCGTGCCAAACACGGCGTACGTCGTGGCAAACGGCACCAGGCCGGTCTTGGCCATGCCACCAGCCGCGCCCATGAGCAGCTGCTCGGCCATGCCCATCTGGAAAAAGCGCTCCGGGTAGGCCTGGGCGAACAGGTGCAGGTCGGTGTACTTGGCGAGGTCGGCGGTCATGCCCACCACTTCGGGGTGCTCGGCGGCGTAGGCCAACAGTGCCTTGCCAAACGGCGCGGCCTGCACGCGCTGGCCCTCGCTGGCAATCGAGGCGATCATGGCCGAGGTGGTCAGCCGGGGTTTCTTGTCGGTCACAGCGTTCATTTTTCGGCTCCAGCGGGACAGTTCGCGTCGAGGATTTCAAGCGCCTGCTGCCACTCGGGCGGGTCCACGCGGATGAAGTGGTTCTTCTCGCGCGTTTCCAGGAAGGGCACGCCCTTACCCATCAGCGTGTCGCACAGGATGACGCGGGGCTTGGCGTCGGGCAGCGCACGGGCGGTGTCGAAGGCGCGCAGCACGGCGGGCAAATGGTTGCCGTCCACACGCTGCACATGCCAGCCAAACGAAGCCCATTTGTCGGCCAGCGGCTCAAAGCCCAGCACCTTGGTGGACGGCCCATCGGCCTGCTGGTTGTTGATGTCGACCATGCAGATCAGGTTGGAGAGGCCGTGGTGCGCGGCCGACATGGCAGCCTCCCACACCGAGCCTTCGTCCAGCTCGCCGTCGGACATGGAGTTGTAGACAAAGGCCGGGCTGTTTTGGTGGCGCAGACCCAGCGCGATGCCCACGGCGATCGGCAGGCCCTGGCCCAGCGAACCGCCCGAGATTTCCATGCCGGGTGTGTAAGTGGCCATGCCCGACATGGGCAGGCGGCTGTCGTCGCTGCCATAGGTTTCGAGTTCGGACTCGGGGATGATGCCGGCCTCGATCAGGGCCGCGTAGTGCGCGATGGCATAGTGCCCGTGCGAGAGCAGAAAGCGGTCGCGGTCGGCCCAGTCGGGGTCGCCCGGGCGGAAGTTCATCGCGTGGCCGTAAGCCACGGCCAGCACATCGGCATAGCCCAGGGCCTGGCCGACATAGCCCTGGCCTTGCACTTCGCCCATGCGCACCGCGTAGCGGCGGATGCGCCAGGCACAGCGGGCCAGTTCGGACAGCGTGTCCTGTGATGTCATTGTTCTCTCCGGAAATGTCGGGGGTTATTTGAAGATCACGCCGGGCACGTAGGAAACCAGCGCCAGCACACCAAAGGCCACCAGGTAGAAGGGGCCGAGCTCGCGCACGGTCTGGCCCACCTTGACCTTGGCCAGCGAACTGGTGATGAACAGCGTGGTGCCCACCGGCGGGGTGTACAGGCCAATGGCCAGGTTGACGGTCATCATGATCCCCAGCTGCACCAGGTCCATGCCGATCGCGTTGGCCAGCGGCACAAAAACCGGAGTCAGCAACAGGACGGCGGCGGGCAAGTCAATGAACATACCGCACACCAGCATCAGGGCGTTCATCAGCAGGATCACGCTCCAGCCACTGGACAGGTTGGCCTGCGCCCAGGACACCACGCCATCGGGCATGCGGTCAAAGGTCAGCAGCCAGCCAATCGCGGCCGAGGACATGATCACCAGCAGCACCACGCCCGTGGCCAGGCCTGCATCGACCACGCAGCGGTGCAAACGCTGGATGCCCAGATCGCGGTAAACCACGGCCGACACCACGCCAGCGTACAGGGTGGACAGCACCGCCACCTCGGTCGGCGTGGCCACACCAAAGCGCAGGAACACCACGATCAGCACGGGCAGCACCAGTGCAGGCGATGCGTAAAGCAGTTGGGTGCGGAACACGCTCCAGTCCAGCTTGTTGGTCTCACGCGGGAAATTGCGGCGACGGCCCACCCACCAGCACACCGCCATGAAACCGCCACACATCAACAGGCCCGGCAGGATGCCCGCCACAAAGAGCGCCGCCACCGAGGTGTTGCTCGACAGGGCAAACAGGATCATCGGGATGGAGGGCGGAATCAGGATGTCGATGGTGGCCGCCGCTGCCAGTGTGGCGGCCGAAAACGCGGGCGGATAGCCCAGGCGCTTTTGCCAGGGAATCAACAGCGAACCAATCGCTGAGGCATCGGCCACGGCCGAACCCGACACGCCACCGAAAATGGTGGACGACAGCACGCCTACCTGGCCCGGGCCGCCATGGAAACGGCCAATCAGGCTGGAGAGCACGCCGATCAGCGCCTCACCCAGCTTGCCGCCCATCATGAGCGAGCCAGTCAGCATGAAAAACGGGATAGCGATCAGTGGAAAACTCTGCACCTGCGCCACCATCTGCTGCACCAGCAGATCGAGCGGCACGCGGTCGGAGGTGGCAGCCGCTGCCATCGCGGCCACCAGCAGCGCGTGGGCAATCGGCACCGCGATCACCGCGGTCGCTAGGAAAACGAGAAGGATCAAACCGGTCATGTCAGGCTTTCTTTACCAGTGCACTTCGGTGGAAGCACCGACCTGCGGGGGCTGGCGCCAGGCACGCCAGGCCGACACCAGGGCCAGAACAGCCAACATGCCCATGCCGCTCATGACGCAGGCGTAAGTGACCGAACCCGGGATCTGCAGGATGGGCGACTTCTCGTCGTGCACGATCTCCAGCATCAGCCAGGTGGCGCGAGCCAGCGTGGCGTAGAGCGCGCAGACCAGCAACCAGCCGAACACGGCGCACAGCTGGCGCATGCCCTGCGGGAGTTTTTCCACCAGAAAGCTGGTGGTGATGTGCGCACCATGCTGCGCCGCCAGCACCACACCAGACATGACCAGCCACGGAAACAGCAGCTCGGGCACTTCGTTGGCCCACTGCAGGCTGGCGCCTGTGGCATAGCGCAGGATGGTGTTGGCCACCAGGATCAGGAAGATCACCGTGGTGCTCAGCCACAGCAACACCTGACACACGGTCTGGATGACCCGTTCAAGAACATTCATGGGGAGACTCCAGCCCGCGCGACCGAACCGGCCGGGTGCGCGCGGGCACAGGGACAAACGATCAGCGGGCAGCCGCGATCACTTTTTTCAGGAAGGGGCCGATCGGTGTGGCCAGCCATTTGTCGTCCACGTTGGCGGTGGCTTTGGCAAAAGGCGTCTTGTCAACGGTGTTGATCTGAACGCCTTTGGCTTTCAGGTCGGCCAACAGTTTGTCATCGCTTTCCTTGGACAGCTTGCGCTGCAGCTGGGTGGCTTCGGTCGCAGCTTCCTGCAGAACTTTCTTGTCGGCGTCAGACAGACGGTCCCAGCTGCGCTTGCTCATCAAGAGGGGGGTCATCTCGTACTTGTGACCGGTCAGGCTGATGAACTTGTTGACTTCGTACAGTTTGCTGGCGTGGATGTTCATGAGCGGGTTTTCCTGCCCATCGACCACGCCCTGCTGCAACGCCACATACAGCTCGGCGAACTTGATCTGCTGCGCCTCGGCACCGAGGGACTGCATGATGTCCACCGTCACCGCGTCGGGCGGGGTGCGCATCTTCAGGCCCTTGAGGTCTTCAGGCTTGCTCAGGGCGCGCTTGCTGTTGCTCATATGGCGGATGCCGTTGTCCCAGTAGCCCAGCACGACCATGCCTTTTTCGGCTGATTTGTCGGCCAGCTCCTTGCCCAGCGGGCCGTCCAGCATCTTCCAGACCTGCTCCAGGCTGCTGAACAGGAAGGGCATGCCAAAGGCGGCGTACTCGGGCACGGCATTGGCCACTGCGCCTTGGGAGTTGGCGCTGATGTCAAGTGCGCCGGTGCGCAGCGCCGTCACCATGGCGGCATCGTCACCCAGCTGGGCCGAAGGGGCCACCTGGATCTCGATGCGGCCGTTCGACTTGGCCTTGGCCACTTCGGCCATCTTCACGGCCGCTTCGTGGCGCGGGTTGCCCGGCGCGGCGCCGTGGCCCAGCGTCAACTTGACGGTTTGCGCAGCGGCCAGGCCCGAGGCGGCCAGCAGGGCGGTCGCCAGCACGGTGCGGCGGATCAGGGAAGTCTTCTTCATGGTTTGTCTCCAGTGTTTAGAGGTGTGGAAAGGAACTGCCGGAAAAATCAATGGATCAGCATGCCGCCGTTCACGTCGAGCGTGATGCCGGTGCAGTACTTGGACAGGGGGCTGGCCAGGAAGACCACGCAACCGGCCACGTCGTTGGGCTCGCCGATGTGGCCCAGCGGGATGCCGTCCAGAATCGCCTGACGCTTGTCGTCGGGGATCTTGCCCTTGTTGATGTCGGTGGCGATAAGGCCGGGCGTGACGCAGTTGACGCGGATGTTGTTGCCGCCGTATTCACGCGCCATGGCGCGGGCCAGGCCCAGCACGCCGGCCTTGGCCGCCGAATAGTGCGGGCCGCCCAGGATGCCGCCGCCGCGCTGTGCCGACACGGAGGAAATGCAGACAATGGAGCCGCTGTTTTGCGCAATCATCGTGGGCAACACGGCTTGCGAGGCGTAGAGCGTGCCGCGCAGGCTCACGTCCAGAATGCGGTCGTAGTCGGCGCCGGTGATGTCCAGGAACTTGACGGGCTGGGTGATGCCCGCGTTGTTGACCAGCACATCGATGCGGCCGTACCTGGCCTTGATCTGGGCCACGGCGGCTTCGCACGAGGCCTTGTCGGTCACGTTGGCCACCAGGCCCAGGTGTTCGGCGCCCAGGCGGGCGGCAGCGGCCTGCGGGTCGGCCTGTTCGAGGTCGAGGATGACGACCTTGGCGCCCTGCTCGGCCATCATGCGGGCGGCCGCGAAACCCAGGCCATTGATGCCGGCGCCGCCGGTGATGACGGCCACTTTGTCCTTGAGCAGCATGCGTGTCTCCTTGTGCTTGCACTGCGTTGATCGGGTGGCGCGATTGTTGGATGGACATGGCGTGAATTCAAACGATATAAACTCACCGATGATTCAATTTCATTCATGCTGCAACGCAATAACTGAACGGATTTCACGCCATGATCCCTCCCCTGGCTGCCCTGCAAGCCTTTGAAACCATTGCCCGGCGCAAGAGCTTTGCGCTGGCAGCCGAAGAACTGCACCTGACGCCCTCGGCGGTGAGCCACCAGGTGGCCAAGCTCGAAGGCATGCTGGGCGTGCGCCTGTTTGAACGCTCGGCACGCGGGGTGGAGATGACGCCTGCCGGGCAGCAGTATTTACAGCGCGTGGCCAGTGCGCTGGGCGCCATCAACGCCGCCACCGAAGACCTGCGCCATGGCGTGCAGGACACGCTGTACGTGCACAGCAGCCCCAGCTTTGCCAGCCTGTGGCTGATGCCGCGCATCGCCCGCTTCACCGAGCAGCACCCCCACATCTCGCTGGTGCTGTCGGCCTCGCACGTGCATTCGGACTTTCAGCTCGGGCAGATGGACATCGACATCCGCTACGGCCTGCCCAACTGGCCCCACCTGGAGGTGGAGCCCATCTTCACCGAGCGCATCCAGCCCCTGGCCAGCCCGGAATTCATTCGCAACCACGCACTGCACGAACCCGCCGACCTGCTGCGCGTGCCGCTCATCCAGTCGAGCGTGAACGTGGCGCAGTGGCCTGACTGGTTTGCCCGCTTTGGCGGCCAGCTGCGCCCCGAACGCATGGGCCTGCGCTTTGACCGCGCCATGATGAGCCTGGACGCCGCCGTGCAAAAACTCGGCGTGGCGCTGGAAAGCGCCAGCATCGGCCAGTCATTGATCGCCAGCGGCAAACTGCAGCCCGTGTTCGAAGACCCGCTCAGCTTGGAGGTGCAGGCGCATTTCATGGTCTACCCGGCGCGGCACGCTTCGCGGCCGGAGGTGAAGTGTTTTGTGGAGTGGTTGCGGGGGGAGGCGGGGCAGTAAGCCAGGCGCTCCAAAACTGCCGTCCCAAAATGCTCGCAGCCGATAGTGGTGCGCTTCCGGAACAGAGGGTTAGGTCGGAATTACGCTAGGCCTCACTCGAAGAAGCTCTTTTTAACACGCAACGAAATGGGTGTATCTTGTGCTTTTCGTCCGCATAGGAAGCAAAGAAGCCTTCGAAGCGTGCCCCATTTGCCCGAAGCATTATTGAGAAGCTGCCTCGGTCAATGTTCTGGCGGTTTTCATTTTCGTAGCTGCCGCAAAGGATCAAATTTTTGAACAGACCTTCAACGAAATACGTATGAATGTTGCTCGCTCCGCCGATCTCAAATAGTCGGCCAGTAACAGCATGACCCGTTCTCCAAAACTCGGCGCGAATTATGATCGGTTCAGCACTGAGCGTAATAGAAATCGACCTCTTCTTCCTTTGAGTAGCTTCCGCGCCAAGCGCATCAGTGGATGTGCGTTCAGGAATTACTAGCTCAGCACCGCTTGGGTTTCGCTGTCCGTCTTCCGAAACTTCAGTTGACTCGACCGGGATAGATTCTTGGGCCTTGCCAGTTCGCTTCGATTTGTTTGCGCCTTCTTGCATAAAGGTTCGCCAGGCCGCTTGCACCCTTAGTCGATCAATTTCTTCGATTCCCATATACGGCACAAGAAAGCCTGTCCAGACCCCTTCAATCTTGGCGTCTCTGTAAGTTAGGTTCTCGAACCAAGGCGTGATGTTTGAATGCCAGAGGCGTGTGAAGACGAGAAGCAGTAGCGCGGTTACCACTCCTCCAACGATGCCCTCAATGACTGGCTTCAATGTGTCAAAGTTTTTGGCAAGACTGTAGTCAAACCATCGCCAGACTAGGATTGCGATACCAACGATGAAGAGCCAGTGAATGTTTGCGAGAAGTTTTTTCATTACTGCATAAAGTCTACGTAAGTCGCTGACCGCAGGCCAGTCCAATTGACTATGGAGTTAGCCGTCTTATGATCGTCCACGAGCCAGCCAGTCATGAAGGGAACCAGGTATCGAGCTCGCGGAAGCGAACGGCTTAAACGGGGCGAACTCCTGAAAGCACTTGAAGGGCTTGAATTGCTTAAACCCTTTAAAGGGTTCGAACTGAGCGAACACCGGCAAGCTGGCTTTGATGTACCCTGCAGCAGAGCCAGAATGATCTCGAAGAATCCCTTGCTCGAACCAGCCAATGTGTTTGCCATTGAATCCATAGATGTGGTCTGCTTGGAGATAAGCTAGCGGCTCGCCGGCAAACGAATATATGGTGGAGTCGTCGTCGTAGTCGATGTACGCAATCGCTGCACCGGTGACGTCAAATAGCGATACCTGACTCATGTGTTCTCTCCCTTCTTGAGTGGCAACAAACAGATAACTTCGATGTATCAGACAAGTCAGCCAATAGCACTGAAGGTTGTCAAATAAGATGACCACTGGGTAGGCGAAAATTTCTCAACATCATTGACTTACCCTTAGGTGCTGTACGCACGCACAGCTTTAACAAACCCGAAAAAGTCGCCGTGCCGCCTTTGGCTTCCAGGCACCTGCTCAATCATCTGCGCGAACGCATGCGTTGCATTGACTATATCCTCAATACAGATACTAAATACCTTAATTAATTTGATTTTATACAAAATTTTCAGGAACAAATTTCTATATTCATAACCCAAAAAACTGGAATAAATCAAACCCCCATCACCTGAACCACATTCATCCAACCCTGAATATTCATCGCTTGTCTTCATGTATGGGGCTGGCAAGAATCTCCGGCATTGATTGACCCTCACCGGAGACAGGCGAGCACCAAGCCCACGGCCCAGGCGCTCGCCCATGACATGAGCACACACCCCCAGCAAGCCCTGGCCCACGCCGTCCGTTTTTTGTCCATCGACGCCATCGTCAAGGCGCAGGAGGGGCACCAGGGCGTGCCGCTGGGCATGGCCGAGATCGCCACTGCGCTCTACACCCGGCACCTCAAGTTCAACCCGCAGGACGCGGGCTGGTTTGACCGTGACCGGGTGGTGCTGTCCAACGGGCACGGCTCGATGCTGCTGTACTCGCTGCTGCACCTGACGGGCTACCCCGAATTCCCGATTGAAGAAGTGCAGCGCTTTCGCGTGTTGGGCTCGGTCTGCGAAGGCCACCCGGAGCGCCCGCACGGCGCCGCCAACGGCATCGAGGTGACCACCGGCCCGCTGGGCCAGGGCATTGCCAATGCCTTTGGCATGGCGGTGGCCGAGGCGTATTTGAACGCCCGCTTTGGCAGCGGTCTGGTCGACCACTTCACCTATGCATTTGTGGGCGACGGTTGCCTGCAAGAGGGCGTGGGGCAAGAGATGATTTCGCTGGCCGGGCACCTGCGCCTGAGCAAGCTGGTGCTGCTGTGGGACGACAACCAGATCACCGACGACGGCAGCACCGCGCTGTCGATCAGCGAAGACGTGGCCGAGCGCTTTCGCGTGGCGGGCTGGCATGTGGTCGAGGTGGACGGGCACGACATCGAGGCCGTGTCGGCCGCACTCGACGCCGCCCGCGCTGACCCGCGCCCATCCATGCTGGCGTGCCGCACCGTGATTGCCAAGGGCATTGCCCGCCTGCAAGGCCAGCGCGGCGGCCACAGCGGCCGCCTGTTTGAAGAAGACGCCCAAGCCGCCCGCGAACTGCTGGGCTGGACGCACGGCCCGTTTGAAGTGCCTGCCGATGTGCAGCAAGCCTGGCGCGCTGCGGGCCAGCGCAGTGCAGCCGAACACGCCGCCTGGCAGGCGCGTGTGGCCGCCCTGCCCGCTGAGCAGCGCGCCGAGTTCCAGCGCGTGGTGCGCGGCGAGCTGCCCGCCGGTTGGCAACAGGTGCTGATGGACTACAAGCAACAAGCCTTGCAGGCGCCCACCGCACCGAGCGGCATCTTCCTCTCGGCCGAGATCAACGACCTGCTCACGCCCGTGCTGCCCGAACGCATGGTGGGCTGCGCCGACCTGGAAGCGCCCACCAGCCACAAGCGCGGCCTGACGGCCTTCACCGCCAGCGACCGCTCGGGCGCCTACGTGCACTGCGGCGTGCGCGAGCATGTGATGGGTTCCATGACCAACGGCATGGCGGCGCACGGCGGCATCATCCCGCTGTCGGTCACCTACCTGGCGTTTGCCGACTACGAGCGCCCCGCCATGCGCATGGCCGCGCTCATGGGCTTGCCGGTCAAGTTCGTGTTCAGCCACGACAGCATCGGCATTGGCCGCAACGGGCCGACGCACCAGCCGGTCGAGATCATCGCCTCGCTGCGCGCCATGCCCAATATGTGGGTCATGCGCCCCGCCGACGCGGTCGAAGCCGCTGAATGCTGGCAACTGGCCCTGCAGCACCAAAGCGGCCCGGTGAGCATGGTCTATGCACGCCAGGCCTTGCCGCTGGTGCGCCACACGCACACCGATGAGAACCGGTCGGCACGCGGGGCCTATGTGCTGCACGAAGCCGCTTGCGGCCCGCGCCAGGTCACGCTGCTGGCCACCGGGTCGGAGGTGCTGCTAGCGGTGCAGGCCCGCGAGGCGCTCGAAGCCTCGGGCATCGGCACCGCCGTGGTGTCGATGCCTTGCTGGGAACTGTTTGACCAGCAGGATGCCGCTTACCGCCTGAGCGTGCTGGGCACCGGGGTGCGCGTGGGCGTTGAAGCGGCTGTGCGCCAGGGCTGGGACGCCTATCTGGGCAACGACGGCGGCTTCGTCGGCATGACGGGTTTTGGTGCCAGTGGCCCGGCCGACGAGCTCTACAGGCTCTTCAACATCACACCCGAAGCCGTGCAAGCCCAGGCACGGCGCTTGCTGGCGGTCTGAGCTGACGCAGCGCGGACACTGTCCGTGCATCGCCAATGCAGAGGCAAGGGACAATCGAACGATGCCTTTGTCTTCCGATGAATCGCGCCAGCGTCTGGCGCTGACTCTGCTCTGGATCGCGCCCGCCCTCTGGACCGTCAATTACCTGGTGGCCCGCACCGCGCCGGGCGTGGTGCAGCCGCATGTGCTGGCGCTGGGACGGTGGGCGCTGGCCGGTGCCATTCTGGTGTTCATCGCGCGGGGTGAGTTGCTGCGCCAGCGAAGCCATGTCCTGCGCGTGGGTTGGCAGTACCTGGTGCTGGGCGCGCTGGGCATGCTGGTGTGCGGCGCCTGGGTTTACCGGGGCGGGCAAACCACCTCGGCCATGAACATCGCGCTGATCTATGCCGCCTCGCCCGTGCTGATCGCACTGGGCGCGGTGGTCTGGCTGGGCGAGCGGTTTTCGTGGCGGCAGGCGCTGGGTGTGCTGATCGCCATGGCGGGCGTGTGCCATGTGGTGGTGCAGGGCCAATGGCTGCGCCTGTCGCAGGTGCAATGGGTGGCTGGTGACGCCTGGATCGTGGCCGCCATGGTGGCTTGGGCGGGCTACGCCTTGCTGCAAAAGAAGTGGAGCAGCCCGCTGGGTTCAACCGCACAGCTCGCGGCCATCTGCGCTGGCGGTGTGCTGATGCTGATCCCCTTTGCCGCGTGGGAATGGCAGCAGCCCGAGCGCCCCGCATGGAGCTGGGCCGCCACCGGCCTGGTGCTGGCTGCTGGACTGATCCCGGGGCTATGCGCCTACTGGGCCTACGGCTTTGCGCAGAAAGTGCTGGGGGCCAGCCGCGTGGCCGCCACCTTGTATCTGGGGCCGCTGTACGGCGGCGTCACTGCCTGGCTGGTGCTGGGCGAGCCCATGGGATGGCACCATCTGGGCGGTGCCTGCCTGATCCTGCCCGGCATCTGGCTGGCTTCACGCAAGGCGCCCGAAACGTCTGAGCCATGAAAAAGGCCACCCGAAGGTGGCCCTGAGCGATCGTCGGGAGCCGGTCAGATGTAGTACATGCGGTCGCGCAGGATGCGGGCGACGCGACGCTGGGTCAGGTCGAGCAGATCTTTGGCCGGAGCGGCACCGCTGCGGTCGAGGGCCGACTGGAGATCGGCCATCAGACGTGGGTCGGTCTGGGCCATGCTCCACAGGCGCTCGTCGGCGCGGCGCTTGGCCATGCCGGCAGACCACTGGTCCAGCGCGCTCATGGCCTGGCGGGCGGCCATGCGGGTGATGCCACGCAGCAGCACGATGGCGGCCACGGCAATGCCCCACAGCACCAGCCAGGCGGCGATTTCGTGGCGCTCGGCCCAGGACTCGAGCAACTGGTCGGCCACTACCACGAGGGCGGACACGCCAGCGGCCAGCAGCAGGCTGGCCAGCGCACGCGAAGAGGTGCGCTCGGTCGATTGGATGGTTTGTTGAACTTGTGCAGTCATTTTTTCTTCCCTTCAATTCAGATGAATTGGTTTTGTCAAAGCGACTGACAAAACCACGAAGCGAATACTAGGGTTTTTACGGGTGTTGTTCAACTTTATATTGATGATGGCAGTCATTCATAATGGTGATGAATATGTCTGTCCGTCCGTCTTTCTCCTTCCGTACCCTGGACCTGAACCTGCTGCGGGTCTTTGACGAGGTCATGGCCGAACGCAGCCTGACGCGGGCGGCGCACAACCTGTCTTTGACGCAGCCGGCCGTGAGCAACGCCCTGCGCCGGCTGCGCGACACCCTGGGCGACGAGCTGGTGCGGCGCTCGGGCCAGGGGGTCGAGCCCACGCCGCAGGCTCTGGCGCTGTGGCCCAGCGTGCGCCAGGCCTTGCGCCAGCTGCAGGCGGCCATCGTGCCCAGCAGCTTCGAGCCGCAGGAAGCCACCAGCACCTTTGTGCTCGCCATGGCCGACGCCACCGCCGCCGAACTGATGGGGGGCCTGGCCATCCGCCTTCAGGAAGCGGCGCCGGGCGTATCGGTACGGGTGGTACCGCTGACCACGCGCGACCCACGCCGCCTGCTGGCCGAGGGCACGGCCGACCTCGCACTTGGCTACTTCCCGGCCGTGCTGACCGACCTGACCGCACGCGCGCAGACCGGCGAGCCGGTCAACTTCGCGCACCAGCGCCTGTACGCCGGCGAATACGTGTGTGTGATGCGCAAGGGCCACCCGCTGGCCGACGCGCCGCTCACGCTCGACACTTATTGCGCCGCGCGGCATCTGCTGGTGAGCTTTTCGGGCCGGCCCTACGGCTATGTGGACGAGGCGCTGTCATCCATGGGGCGCCAGCGCCGCATCGTGCTCACCGTCAACCAGTTCTTCACCGCCGGCCGCGTGGTGGTCAACTCCGACCTGCTGACCGTGCTGCCCTGGCACTTTGTGCCGACCACCGGCATGAGCGAGCAGCTGGTGGTGCGCCAATTGCCGCTGGAGGTGCCGCCGGTGCATGTGGAAGCGCTGTGGCACGAAAGCCAGGATGACAACCCTGCGCACCAGTGGCTGCGCCAGCAGGTGCTCGAAGTGGCACAGGCGGCTTTCGGCAGCGGGCGCACGGCAGAATTGACCTCATGAAACTGCAGCTGCTGTCGGACCTGCACCTGGAAAGCAACCCCGCGTTCGTGCCCGAGCCCGCGCCCGGTGCGGACCTGCTGGTGCTGGCCGGCGACATCGGTTCTTACCAGGGCGGCTCGGCCCTGACCGATCTGGACGACAAGGACTTCGGCCTAGGCCGCTTTTCGCCCTTGCGCGGCTGGCCGGTGCCGGTGCTGTTTGTGCCGGGCAACCACGAATACGACGGACTGGACTTTGACGAAGCCCATGCGCGGCTGCGCGAGACCTGCGAGCGCCTGGGCATCACCTGGCTGGAGCGCGAGGCACGGGTGCTGCAAGGGGTGCGCTTTGTGGGCACCACGCTGTGGAGCGACTTCGATGCACTCGGGCCGCTGGCCGGGCAGGCCATGCCCGATGCGCCCGCGCAGCACGCCATCCCCGCCGGGCTGACGGCGCAGCTCAAGGCCCGCGAGAAAGCCTTTCGCGCCGCCAACTGGTACCTGCGCAAGACCGGCACCACGCGCGGGGGCGAGCCCTGGCTGGCGGCGCAGGTGCGCGAGCAGGCGCTGCTGTGCCAGCAGTGGCTGGGCGAGGCGCTGACGCAGCCGCACGATGGCCCCACGGTGGTGGTCACACATTTCGCGCCCAGCCTGCGCAGCGCCGACCCGCGTTACGGCCTGGTGCCGGGCACCGCCGGCTTTTGCAACGCGCTCGACGCGCTGCTGCCGCAGGCGCAGCTGTGGCTGCACGGGCACCTGCACTGCCCCAGCGACTATGTGCACGCGGGCTGCCGTGTGGTGGCCAACCCGCTGGGCTATGCGGGCAAGGGCGAGCAGCTGCGCTTTGTGCCCCAACACACGCTGCAGGTGTGATGCCCCTGGCATGACGGGCGAATCTTGACCGACGTCAAGAGCTGCTGCCCGCCAATCCGCTACAGTCGATTCAGGTTTTAACTCTAGGAGACCCCCGAATGAAGATCCTGCTCGCCGTCGATGGCAGTACTTACACCAAGAAAATGCTGGCGTACCTGGTCACCCACGAAGAGCTGCTGGCGCCCAGCAACAGCTTCACGCTGCTGACGGTGCAGCCCCAGCTGCCTCCCCGTGCACGCAGCATGGTCGGCAAGGACGCGGTCGAGACCTACCAGCGCGAGGAAGCCGAAAAAGTGCTGGGTCCTGCCACCCAGTTCCTGGTGCGCCACGGCATCAACCCCAAATCGGTGGCCAGGGTCGGCCATGCGGGCGAAACCATCTGCAAGGTGGCGAGCAGCGGCAAGTTCGACCTGCTGGTCATGGGCTCGCACGGCCACGGCGTGTTCGGCAACCTGGTGATGGGCTCGGTCGCCACCCAGGTGCTTTCGCAGAGCAAGGTGCCGGTGCTGATGGTGCGCTGATCGTTCGCCGCAGGCGCCTGCTCAGACCGCTTGCACCCCTGCGCGCCCGGCCAGCACCTCGAAGCGGGCCTGGTCGCGCAACACGCTGTCCGCTTGTGCCGGAAACGGCGTGGCCCGGAAGGTGGCGCTGACGCCACCGGGGCGAATATCCAGCAGGGTGTACCCGCGCTCATCCGCACGCGCATGGCGGATGTCGGGGTTGTTGTCCCGGATGGTGGCCAGCAGCGCCTCGCCCATGCCGCGCGACGTGACCGAAGTGGTCACGATTTCGCTGGCCACCACCGGTGAGCGCTCGTCGTTGGGGCGCGCGCGCAGGTTGGCCGCCACGTTCATGTGCACATCGCCGCCCAGCACCAGCACGTCCTGCAAGCGGGCTTCGGCGATGCTGGCCAGCAGGCGTTCGCGCGCCAGCGGGTAACCGTCCCAGGCGTCATTGAAGCTGCTGCGCCCCAGCGGCGTGGGCACGCCGGTGGGGCTCATCTGGGTGGACTGGGCGATCAGCTTCCAGCGGCGCGTGCTCTCGCCCAGGCCCTGCGTGAGCCAGGCCTCCTGCGCGCTGCCGAGCATGCTGCGGCGTGCGTCCTGCAAGGCATCGCAGCCGACCACCACACGCGCGCCGCCCCGGTTGGGGTCGGGACAGGCCTGGTGGTCGCGGTACTGACGGGAGTCCAGCGTCCAGAGCTCGGCCAGCTGGCCCCAGACCATGCGGTCGTGGATGCGCATCTGGTGGGGCGCCGCCGGGTCGGGTCCGATGCGCACCGGCATGTGCTCAAAGTACGCCTGATAGGCCGCTGCGCGACGGCGCAGGAACACCGCCGGATCGGTGTACTGGTTGTCCAGGTCGTTGGCGTAATCGTTGACCACCTCGTGGTCGTCCCAGGTCATGACCCAGGGGTGCGCCGCATGGCAGGCGCGCAGGTCGGGGTCGCCCTTGTACTGCGCATGGCGCTGGCGGTATTCGTCGAGGGTTTTGGGCACGCCGCCCTGGTGGGGGCGGATGCGGTAGCGCGGGTTGCTGCTCTCGTAGATGTAGTCGCCCAGGAACAGCACGAAGTCCAGGTCGCGCTGGGCCATCTCGCGGTGCGCCACGTAGTGGCCCTGCTCGAAATGCTGGCACGAGGCCTGGGCAATGCGCAGCTGCTGCACGGGCGCATCAACCGCCGGCGCGGTGCGGGTGCGGCCCACCGGGCTGCTGGCCGTGCCGCAGACAAAGCGGTACCAGTAGGTGCGTCTCGGCTGCAGGCCACTGGCGATCACATGCACGCTGTGGCCGCGGCGCGCGTCGGTTTCGGTGTGCCACTGGCGCACCGGCTGGCGCAGCGCCTCGTCGGCAAAGACCTCGCACAGCACCGTCTGCGCCTGCGCCTGCAGGGGGAGATCGGCTTCGGCAAACAGCAGACGGGTCCACAGCACCACGCTGTCGGGCCGGGGCTGGCCACTGGCCACGCCCAGCGCAAACGGGTTGGCCTGCCAGGCCGGACCACTGGCGCGGCGGCCGCTGGCGTGTGCCGGACCGACCTGTGCCCAGGCCGACAGGGCCCAGGCCAGGGCCAGCCGGTTCAGGTCTCTTCTTTTCATGCCTCTCCCGCTTCCTTCAATGCAGCCACAGGTCGGAACGCTCGTGCAAAAAGTCCAGCACCAGCGCATCGAAGGCATCGGGCGCCTCCAGGTTCTGCCAATGGCCAATGCCGGGCATCTGCACCCAGCGGCTGCCCTGGATTTTGCCCGCCATGCGCTCGATGGCGGCCAGCGGTGCGCAGCGGTCGTGCTCGCCGGCAATCATCAATGTGGGCACATGGATGTGGGCCAGCGCCGCGTCGCGGTCAAAGGCTGCCTGCGCCTGCAAAGCCAGGCGGTAAGTCACCGGAGACAGGTGGCCCATGCACTGGCGTGCCAGCTTCACGCCTTCGGCCAGGGCCAGCGGGCCGGTGAGCTGGGGCAAGACCGCGTCAGCCAGGCGCTGCATGTTGTTGGCGGCGTCGTCGAGCCAGCCGAGCTGGCGCTGTGCATCGTCAATCCAGCCGGATTCCGGGCCGCTGGTGCTGCCGCTGAGCACCAGGCGGTTGACCAGATCGGGGCGGCGCATCACCACCTCCTGCGCCACCATGCCGCCCAGGCCGTGGCCCAACAAGGCGACCGAACGCTGCGCGGGTGCGGCATCGGGCGGCAGCAGCGCCTCGATCAGGGCGATGCAGCTTTGGGCCAGGCCGCGAACCCCGTAGGGCTCGACCGGCGCCGACAGGCCATAGCCGGGCATGTCCCAGGCCACGGCGCGCCAGCCACGCATCGCGTAATGCTCGACCTGAGGCGCAAAGCTGCGGTAGCCACCGGCGGCGCCGTGCAGCATCAGCACCGTGGGGCCCGCGCCGAGCGCGGTGAAATGGGGCAAGAACATGCGGCCATGTTAGCGGCACCCGGATGACAGCCCTGGGCCGCGAGTCGCTTCACAATGGCAGGATGAATCCTGTCCAACGCAAAGAGCATCTGGACGGCCTGGCCGTCGGCATCCTGCTGGCCTGCTGCATGTTCTGGGGGCTGCAGCAAATCCTGGTCAAGTCCATCATGGACCAGGTCGATCCGCTGTTCCAGTCGAGCCTGCGTGCCATGGGCGCCACCGTGCTGCTGGTGCTGTGGTGCCGGCTACGGGGGGTGCCGCTGTTCGAGCGCGATGGCAGCCTGTGGGCCGGCCTGCTCGCCGGTGCCCTGTTTGCCGCCGAGTTCGCCTGCATCTACCTGGGCCTGCGCCTGACCAGCGCCTCGAGGCTGACGGTGTTCCTCTACACCTCACCGTTCTGGGTGGCGGCGCTGGTGCCGTTGTTCGTCAAGTCAGAGCGCCTGCGGGCCATGCAATGGCTGGGCCTGGCCTGCGCCTTTGTGGCGGTGGCCTTTGCCATGCGCGAGGGCCTGGGCGGCGGCAGCGCCAGCGGCGACTTGCTGGGTCTGGCAGCCGGCGCCCTGTGGGGCCTGACCACAGTGACCATCCGCGCCACCGGCCTCACGCGCATTTCGCCCGAAAAGCTGCTCTTCTACCAAATCGCTACGACCGCGGTGTGCATGCCCTGGCTGTCGTTGGCGCTGGGCGAGACCTGGTCATTTCAGTGGAATGCCCTGGCCTGGGGCT
>JACCDG011600045.1_pt1 | contig 17002 bp, 9 predicted proteins | sample 7442471 | NCBI WGS metagenome assembly JACCDG01 (sample SAMN15323444, study PRJNA562643) | freshwater metagenome | isolation source: river surface water | place: USA:Blue River Watershed | collected 2017-08-17 | reverse complement strand
CCCAGGAAATATTCTCGGGTGCTGCCTTGCAAGTCTTTGACGCTATGCCCGATCCAGGTGACCAGTGCGAAATAGGCGATGACGATCGCCCAGTCTAGGGCGTGGAAATAAACGCTACCCACGCGCGACTCGTTGTAGCGTCCGACACGAGCCGCGCCCCGGATAAACCCGCCCATTGGCTCCGGGATACGCATAGCCATTGATCAACACGCGGCGCGGCACAGAAGAGTCGTTCGAGGTGCTGCCATGAATCGCGTAGGGACCGAAAAACAGTACCGAGCCGGCCGTCCCTGTCACCGTAACGGCTTGCGACTCATCGAAGAGCGCGGGTGCCGTGCCGGGTGTCATCGGCTTGCTGTAGTCGTAGGAGTCATTCGATAAGCGAATTTGGCCTTCGCTTTTTACTGCACTACGCGGGATGAACTTGAGTGGACCGTTAAGCTCGGTCATGTCGTCGACCAGCATGATGGTCTGAACGTAAGAACCACGGCCATTGAGGTCGCGCCAGGTCCCGGGGCCTTTATCGCGATGCTGAACGTCTTGATGCCAATCGAAGGACACTCCATCCCCCGGCATCTTGAAATGCGCCTGACACAGTAACTGCTCGCAACGATCACTATCGAGCAACTGCAGTGCAGGCTCGACAAGGCGAGGATCAGCGCTCAAAGACAGTAGATCGGGCTCTGCACCGCCCGCCCACACGACCCTCTTGACGATGACGTCACCCGCGGGCGGAGCGTCGAGCACAAAATAGGCGCCGTCGTGATCTTGGGTGGTGCGCAAGTGTTGAGCCGCTTGATAAAGCCGCTCGAATGCTCGACGAGCCGTATGCATTTCTTCGACCGAGAAAAGACCGGGGATTACGGTCCAGCCCTGCTCGAAAAACTCTCGGGTCTTTTCCTCTGACAGAGTCATGAGAGTCGTACTGTAGCCGATCCGTGACGCCGACCGCCACGTTTCAAGATTGCTATGCTTCGCGGCATGAACACGAAGTCTCTACGCGCTTGTGCAGTGATCGCGGTTTTCTCGCTGTGCTCTTCACTCGGGCTCGCGACTACGACCCCGAAGGTCGCTCTCGGTATCGATGTCTTGCTCGAATCGAATAGCCCTTACATTCAACTCGTTTCAGGAAAACGTATCGGCCTCGTCACGAATCAGTCGGGTGTCGATGGGTCACTCGTCCCGACAGTCGATCGCCTCGCGAACGATCCTCGTATCTCGCTCATTCGACTTTTCGGACCTGAGCACGGCATTCGCGGCGAAGTACCGGCTGGCGAAAAAGTGGGCGACGGACGAGATCCGCAAACTGGAGTACCCGTCGTCAGTCTCTATGGCAAAGATCGAAAACCCTCGAAAGCGGCTTTAGAGGGAATCGATATGCTGATGTTCGACATCCAGGATGTCGGCTCACGAACCTACACCTATATCTCGACGCTCGGCGAAGTGATGCGCGCCTGCGCGGAGACTCATATCCCGCTCGTCGTGCTCGATCGTCCCAACCCACTGAGTGGCATACATTTCGAAGGCCCGATAATCGAGGATCGATTTCGTAGCTTCATCGGTTGGGGTCCGATGCCCGTGACGCACGGTATGACGCTCGGTGAGGCCGCACGATTCTTCAATGATCGCCTCAAGATCGGTTGCACGCTGCATGTGGTACCGATGCGTGGATGGAAGCGGTCGATGGTCTGGGACGATACAGGTCTCACCTGGACCATCACCTCACCCCACATTCCCTCGGTGACCCAAGCTTATTTGTACGCCACGACAGGCATGGTGTCGGCCACGCTTCAGGGCGTTAACGATGGCGTCGGCTCTACGATGCCTTTCGAAGTGATCGGCGCGGAGTTCATAGACGCCCCGAAGTTCGAGCAAGCCCTACAGTCCATCGGGCTCCCAGGCGTTCGCTTCCAGACGATTTACTACAAGCCCTTCTACGCCTCGTTCAAAGACAAGCCGCTACGAGGTGTACGCCTGAAGCTCACCGACCCCAAAGCCTACCGCCCGATTCGAACATCGATCGCCATCCTCACGACTCTTCGAGCCATGTATCCGGAAAAATTCCTTTTCAAGGAAGAGCGTCCGGTCGGCATACATTGGGGGAATACCGATCTTCGAAAGCAGCTCGAATCCGGGCTTGGCGCGAACGCCATCATCGATTCGTGGAGCGAGGGGAATGCGGAGTTCAGTGCGGCGCGCCAGCGCGCGCTGATTTACGACTGAGCGCGCAGAGAAAAGAGCCCGAAGCCAGTGTTTCAAGTACCAGCCCTGATGATCCCTTCACCATCAGAGTAGTGGACGAGAACCGCCCACCGCTTCGGGCTCGGCGATTCGCGATTGTCCCCAAGGGGCGGAACGTTCGCGATCTCGACGGAAGACAGTCTCTCGCGAATACGTCGCGCCGTCGGCGCGACGTCGCACGAAAACCCTCGAAGTCTGCCCTTAGCCCTTTAGCGCGACGAAGACCTCGTCGAGCATCTTCTTCGCATCACCGAATAACATGCGATTGTTTTCTTTGAAGAAGAGCGGATTGTCGACGCCCGCATAACCCGAGGCCATCGAGCGCTTCATGACGATGGAGGTCTTCGACTTCCAGACCTGCAGCACCGGCATTCCTGCGATGGGACTCGTCGGATCATCTTCGGCAGCCGGGTTGACGATGTCATTGGCCCCGATGACGATGGAAACGTCGGTGTCAGGGAAATCGTCGTTGATCTCGTCCATTTCTAGAACGATGTCGTACGGCACTTTCGCTTCGGCGAGCAGCACGTTCATGTGCCCGGGCATACGACCTGCGACGGGATGGATCGCAAACCGAACGTTTACGCCCTTTTCTCGCAAAAGCTTGGTGATTTCATAGACGGTGTGCTGCGCCTGCGCGACGGCCATACCGTATCCCGGGATGATCACGACGCTCTTGGCCGAGCGAAGCATCTCGGCAGTTTCGACTGCGCTGACCGCAACGACTTCACCCGCAGGCTGCTCACCCGACGCAGCCGGCGCGGAACCACCGCCCGTACCGAATCCGCCGGCGATCACGCTGATGAAGTTGCGATTCATCGCGCGGCACATGATGAACGACAGGATGGCGCCAGACGAACCGACCAATGCACCGGTCACGATCAGCAAATCGTTGGCGAGCATGAATCCCGTAGCGGCAGCAGCCCAGCCCGAGTAACTGTTCAGCATCGAGACTACGACCGGCATATCGGCGCCACCGATCGCCATCACCATATGAATGCCGAAGAGCAGCGCGATCACCGTCATGATCGCAAGCGGCACCATGCCCGCGTTGACGTCGGGTGCCGAAACGAACTGCACGCCGTACCAAATGACCACGAGCAATCCGAGCAGGTTTAACGCGTGACGGGCGGGCAGCAACAACGGCTTGCCACCGATTTTTCCGGATAACTTGCCGAAGGCGATGATCGAGCCCGAGAACGTGACGGCGCCGATCAGGATGCCGATGTAGATCTCGACTTCGTGAATGGCTTTCTCGGCGCCCGTATAAACCACCGACGTGTCGATGTAACTGGCAAAACCGACGAAGCACGCTGCGAGACCCACCAGGCTGTGCATGAGTGCAACCAGTTCGGGCATCTGAGTCATTTGGACCTTACGCGCAGCGTAAAGACCAACGGCGCCACCAACGGCCAGCGCGCCAATGATCCAGGGCAGTCCGATGACGAGATCGACTCGCGGACCGAACACGGTAGCAAGCACGGCGATTGTCATGCCGACCATGCCGTAGAAATTGCCCCGTCGTGAGGTCTCGGGGTTCGATAACCCGCCGAGACTCATGATGAAGAGAATGGCAGCGCCGAGATATGCAACAGTCGCGATATTGTCTGACATGGCGGCAGCCCCTTACTTACGGAACATCGCAAGCATGCGACGGGTGACGGCGAATCCGCCGAACATGTTGATGGCCGTGAGCGCGAGCGCCGCTACGGCTAATCCGAGAATCAGCGTATCAGGACGATCAGCGCCCGAGCCCGCCAAAGGCGGAGCAACCTGCACGATGGCGCCCACGGCGATGATGCTCGAGATCGCGTTGGTGACGCTCATGAGCGGCGTGTGCAGCGATGGCGTCACGTTCCAAACGACCATGTAACCAATGAAACAGGCCAACACAAAGACCGTGAAATGCCCGAGGAACGACGCCGGCGCATAAGCACCAATCAGCCAGAACAATGCGGCCGCCACGGCGAACACGATCGTCAACGTCTTGGCCGACATCGGCTCTCCGCCACCGCCATGACCATGCGCCGATTTCTTTGGTGCGGCAGGCACTGCAGCCGCCGGTTTCGCTTGGGGCGGCGCTACGGACAAACGAGGGGCCGGAGGCGGCCAAGTGATCTCGCCTTCCTTGACGACCGTCGCACCCCGAATGGCTTCGTCCTCGAAATTGACGTTGATGAGGCCATCTTTCGTCTTGCAGAGCTCTTCCGTGAGACGCAGCAGATTGGTCGCATAAAGCGTCGACGCCTGCTTAGAAAGTCGGCTCGGCAAATCGGTGTAGCCGATGATGGTGACGCCCTCACGGACCACCACTTCCCCCGGAACCGTCCACTCGCAATTTCCACCCTGCTCTGCCGCGAGATCGACGATGACACTACCCGGACGCATGGATCGAACCATCTCGGCCGTGATGAGTTTCGGCGCCGGCTTACCCGGAATCAGCGCGGTGGTGATGATGATGTCGACGTCTTTCGCCTGTTTTGCGAAGACATCACGCTGAGCCTTTTGGAAGCCTTCGCTCATGACTTTGGCGTAGCCGCCGACACCAGCGCCTTCTTCTTGATAATCGACCGGCACGAACTCCGCGCCCATCGACTTCACCTGATCGCCCACTTCGGGTCGCGTGTCGTTAGCGCGAACGATTGCGCCGAGGCCCACTGCTGCGCCCAAGGCCGCAAGCCCCGCCACACCCGCGCCGATAACGAAAACTTTGGCGGGAGGAACTTTTCCTGCAGCGGTGATTTGCCCCGTAAAGAATCGGCCGAAGTGATGTGCGGCTTCGATGACGGCGCGATAGCCGGCGATATTCGCCATCGAGGAGAGTGCATCCATTTTCTGGGCGCGCGAGATACGCGGGACGCTGTCCATGGCCAGAACGGTCAGCCGACGCTCCGCCATCTGCTTCATGAGTTCCGGATTTTGCGCAGGCCAGATGAAGCTGATGAGCGTAGTGCCAGCGCGCATGGCCGCCACTTCAGCCGTTGAGGGTGCGCGAACTTTGAAGATGAGATCGGATACTGAGTAGAGCTCTGCGGCATTGGCTGCGATGCTCGCGCCAGCCGCCACGAAGGCGGAGTCGCTGAAATTCGCCGCGTCACCCGCGCCGGACTCGATACGAACCGAGAATCCGAGCTTGATGAGTTTTTCGACCACCTCGGGAGCGGCAGCAACTCGCTTCTCGCCAGCGAAGGTCTCCCGTGGAACGCCTATGGTCAGGGGCATGGCAACCTCATCATTAATGTCAGCAGGGCAGGAAGCCCGGGGCCCGAATGATACTCGAAAGACCTACCTTTATAAGGTCACGGCCAGCAGGGTCGCTTGGCGGATGGCCCGCTTGGCGTCGAGCTCTGCAGCCACGTCCGCACCGCCGATCAAGTGGACCGAGATCTGGGCTGTCCGCAACGCCGTTTCGAGTTCCCGACGAGGCTCTTGGCCGGTGCACAGGACGATGCTGTCGACTTCGAGGGTGCGCGGCTGCCCGCCCTCCAGGATGTGCAAACCGTGATCGTCGATGCTTAGATATTGTGCTCCCGCGATCATCTGAACCCGCTTCATCTTGAGCGCAGAGCGGTGGATCCAGCCGGTCGTTTTACCCAGACCGGCACCTGGCTTACTCGTCTTGCGTTGCAACAAAAAAACCTCGCGTGACGGTCGCGTCGGCGCAGGCGCGGCGAGTCCACCGCGGGCGACCGCCGGATCCGTCACACCCCACTCTTTCATCCAAAGATCACGATCGAGCGCGGACGATGCGCCCTCGTGGGTGAGGAACGTGGCAACGTCGAACCCGATTCCGCCAGCACCCAAGATCGCCACTCGGCGACCGACTTCGCGCCGACCGGTCAGCACATCGAGATAGCTCATGACCGAGGCGTGCGACTGCCCGGGTATCTTCGGATCGCGCGGTACGACACCCGTTGCAATGACGACTTCATCGAACTTGGCATCAATGATTTCTGATGCCGTCACGGCGTGACCCAACTTGAGCTCTACGCCAGTTTCGCGAAGCCGCTCGCCGAAATACCGCAGGGTCTGCTCGAACTCTTCTTTACCCGGCACGCGCTTGGCGAGGTTGAACTGCCCACCGATGCGCGAGTCAGCCTCGAAAAGCGTCACGTGATGCCCGCGCTCAGCAAGTGTCGTGGCCGCAGCCAGACCCGCCGGCCCTGCCCCGACGACTGCGACATGCTTAGCGACTCTTGCAGGGCGAATGACGATTTCTGTTTCGTATGCCGCACGCGGATTGACGAGGCAACTCGCGATCTGTTTTGAAAAGGTGTGATCGAGGCAAGCCTGATTGCAGGCAATACATGTGTTGATGCTCGAGGCCCGGCCCTCAGTCACTTTTCGAACGAAATCGGGATCGGCCAGCAACGGCCTCGCCATCGACACGAGATCTGCATCACCTGCCGCAAGAATCTGCTCAGCAGTTTGCGGATCGTTGATGCGATTGCTGGTACAGACGGGAATGGAAATCTCGGTCTTTAATTTTTTGGCGAGCCACGTGAATGCACCGCGCGGCACCGACGTGGCGATCGTCGGGATGCGCGCTTCGTGCCAACCAATGCCCGAGTTGATCAAGGTCGCGCCCGCCTGCTCGATGGCCTTGGCGAGCATCACCACTTCTTCCCAGCTCTGCCCCTCCGGAATCAGGTCGATGAGCGATAAACGATAGATGAGAATGAAATCGGGCCCGACGGCCTCGCGAATCCGTCGCACGATCTCGACGGGCAACTGCATGCGGTTTTTATAGTCTCCGCCCCACTGATCTTCGCGTCGATTGGTCGCGCGCACGAGAAACTGATTGATGAAATAGCCTTCGGAGCCCATGACCTCGACGCCGTCATAGCCCGCCTCGCGTGCAAGCGTTGCGCAGCGGACGAACGCTTTGATCTGCCGCTCGACGCCTGCCGTGCTTAGCGCGCGAGGTGTGAAAGGCGTGATCGGCGATTTGATCCGGGACGGCGCGACCGTGAGCGGATGGTAGCCATAACGTCCCGCATGAAGGATCTGCAATGCGATGCGCCCGCCTTCGGTATGCACCGCATTAGTAATGAGGCGATGACGCTCGGCCGCTCGCCGCGTTGTGAGGCGCGATGCGAATGGAGCGAGCCAACCCTCGATATTGGGTGCGAAGCCACCCGTGACCATGAGGCCCACGCCACCGCGGGCACGGGCGGCAAAATATTCGGCAAGGCGTGGGAAATACTCCGCGCGATCTTCGAGACCGGTGTGCATGGAGCCCATGAGCACCCGGTTCGGCAGGGTGGTGAAACCGAGGTTGAGTGGCGCGAGGAGGTTCGAGTACATGACGACGGATTGTGTCACAACGCACCGCGGATTCGGCGGGATGCTTTTACGATTTGAGCATGAGTTTGCTCCCGCGTTTTCGGATCACCCCTCTTGCGACTCCACCTATTTTCGCGTTGGCTCTTCTCGCTCTGGCTGCCTGCAATAGTGGAAATGACGATCGCTCAAGCAGCATCGCTCCGGATAGCGGATTTTTGACGGTCGCGCTCACAGACGCTCCGGTCGACGATGCCGTAGAGGTGATCGTCGTTTTCACCGGTATCGAGTTGCAGCGCGGCGCGGCCAGTTCGATCAACATCGACTTCGACACGCCGCGCTCGATCGATCTGCTGTCGTTTAGGGACGGCAAGACCACCAATTTGGTGGAGGGCACATCGGTGCTTCCGGGGGACTACGAATGGATTCGACTGAAAATTCGTGCCGAAGAGAATCTGCAGAATGGCTCTCGAATTCGGTTACGTGATGGTCGGCAGTTTCCCCTCTATATTCCGAGCGGCTCGGAGTCGGGGCTGAAACTCAATCGACGGTTCCGAGTAGCCCAGGGCGCCACGACTCGACTACTCATCGATTTCGATCTTCGGAAGTCGGTGGTTGCCCCTCCGGGTCAAGGCTCGAACTGGATCCTCCGACCCTCGTTACGACTCGTCGATCAGCTGGAAGTCGGCAATCTCACAGGCACGGTGGATATCGCAGGCCTCGCCTCGGCACAACAACTGGCGTCGTCTCAGTGTCGTGCTGGACTTTATGTCTATCGAGGTCTCGATATCACGCCGGACGACATGGATGGGGATCCGACGGATGGCGCTGATCCTGTCGTCTACCAGCCTTTGTCCCCGACGGCACCGGCGACGACCGTGAACTACACCGTACATTTCTTGGAAGCGGGTGACTACACCGTGGCGGCGACATGTCAGTTCGACGTGGATGCCGATCCGTCGCGCAATGAATACGACCCTACAGCGACCGTAGCGCCCGGAACGCTCCCGAGCATGCGATTTCTGCGTAAGAACGCGCGGATCCTGACGGGGACAACGACACGCACGGATTTCCCGTAACGCCCCGCTCCCTCGCGCTCCGACGCGGGATATCATGCCCGACGGCATGACCTCGCCCCGTCACCCACAACTTTTCCTGCACCTGTCGAACCGTCTCGAAGTTCTGGCAGATCGACTTGCGCATGATCTTGCCGCAACGAGGGCCGATCCGATGGCGCTTCGTACCGTCGTCGTCTCGAGTGCCGAGACGAGCCGCTGGCTGTCGATGCAATTGGCAGACCGTCAGGGTCTTGCAATGGGCGTCAGGTATCCCTTCCTGCGTCGGGTGGTCGATGAGCTCGCTACAGCGATGCTCGGTGGTCAGCGCCGTTACTCTCCGCTATTTGCTCGAGAAGCCATGGCTTGGTGGTTCTTCGACAAGCTACCCGAGTTCGTCACTCATGAAGACTTCGATCTCGTTCGTCACTACTTGCGAGAGGGCTCTGCACTGCGGCGCTTCGAACTTGCTAGGCGGATCGCTGATTTATTTGATCAATATCAGGTGTATCGGCCGCAGATGCTCAAACAATGGGACATCGCCGACACGGAGGGCGGCTGGCAAGGGGTGTTATGGCGCGCGTTACGCAGCGACCTCGTAGGACAAGAGTCTTTCGTCGATCTTCATCACGCGCTCGGCGATCAAGACGATGACTCGGTAGTGGCCTCTCGCCTGCCGACCTCGCTCGCGATCTTCAGTCTGAATACGATCCCTCCCGCATTTCTCGATGTGCTCCGAAAAGCGTCGGGGCATCTGAGAATAGACCTCTACCTACTCACTCCGACCGATGAGTACTGGAGCGATCTCCTTACCAAGAAGCAGCAACTGAAGACGAAGATCGATGCCGACGACGTACGCGGCAATCCTCTCGGAATCTCTCTTGGGAAGCTGGGCCGCGATCTGCTCGACCAACTGATCAATCGGGAGGCCCAACAAGCAAGTGAACACTTCGACCACCCGGCACGACCGACGTTGCTGGGTCAGCTTCAAGAAGACTTGCGGAGTCTGAGGGATCGCAGCACAGAACCCGCGAAAGACTCTGTTTCGGAGGACGACACCTCCATCGAGATCCACTCTTGTCACGGACCGATGCGCGAAGTGGAGGTGCTTCACGATTATCTGCTCGGGCTCTTCCAGGAGGATGCCACGCTCAAGACGCGAGACATCATCGTCATGGCACCGAATATCGACGCCTATGCGCCTTACATTTCTGCGGTATTCGGCGCACCAGAAAGTGAACTCTCGCACATACCGTACTCGTTGGCAGATCAGTCCGCTCGTTCCGGATTCGGAACCGCCGACGCCTTTCTGAAACTTCTCGCTCTCGGATTATCGCGCTTCGAGTCCACCAGAGTTCTAGGCCTGCTCGAAACTGAGGTATTCAGGCGTTGCTTCAGACTGGACGCGGGCGACTTGGAGCAGATTCGTGTCTGGATCAAAGAATGTGGCACCGTCTGGGGACTCGATGCGGAGCACCGCGCGAGACTCGGCTTTGGCGACAGCGACGATTTTACTTGGGCACGCCTGGAAGCCACGCTTCTAGATGGATATGCCCTCAATGGCGAAGGCTCGAGGCTGCTCAATGGCATCCTGCCCTACTCCGATCTTGAAGGCGATCATCTCGATACGCTCGAGCGATTTTTATCGGCGTTCGATGCGCTCCGTTATACGGCACAGCAACTTCGCGGCAGCCGGACGCGCTCAGCATGGGCCGAAGCGCTTCGGCGAATCTTGCTGAGACTGAAGGCCGATGACCAACTTCCGGCGGTAGAAGTTCGATCGATTCGAGACGTATTGAATGAGCTCGAGCAAAGCGAGAGGTCGGGGCCGTCCGAGGAGATCACGGCCGACGTGATCACTGAATTTCTCGATTTGCGACTGCGTGAGACACCCGCCTCGGGTGGTTTTCTCGATGGTCGCGTGACGTTTTGTTCGATGAAACCGATGAGAGCGATCCCCGCGAGAGTGATTGCTTTGCTCGGTATGAACGAAGCGGACTTTCCACGACAAACTGTACGCCCGACCTTCGACTTCATCTCGATGGATCCCGCTCGGGGTGATAGATCGCTGCGTGATGACGATCGCTATCTATTTCTGGAGAGCTTGCTCAGCGCGAGAGACCGCCTGTTCATCAGTCATGTTGGTCAGTCGTATCACGATCCGAGAACGTCTCCGCCTTCGAGCGTCGTGATCGAGTTGATCGATTACCTTTCTCACGGGTTTGTTTTACCTAAGTCGGTCTCGGAACGGCTCAATATCCAACACCGCCTGCAAGCCTTCAGTCGCCACTACTTCGAGCCCGGCAGTCCGCGCAGCTTTTCGCAAGCCAACGCGGAAGCAGCAGCGATTCTGACCCGTAAGTCTCCCAAGGCGTACGAACTGTTCACGACACCGCTCGGAGAGCCCGATCTCGACGCGCGCCGACTGACACCGACTCGCCTCTGCGAGTTTTTTGTCAACCCTGCGCGTCAGCTCTGTGAGCAGCGCCTGGGTATTCGTCTTGAACGCGAACAGGACGGACTGCCCACTCACGAACCGATCGATCTCGATGCATTGGCGAGTTACCAACTTCAGCAAACGCTCGTCGAATCGATGCTTGGCAACGACGATCGCCCCGTTTGGGATGCTGCTCGTGCACGCGGACGTCTTCCGACGGGTCCGTTTGGCGATATTGCACAAGAGGTGATCGAGCAAAAGGTGCAGCGCTTCGTCGAATCGGTGCGCACGCAGGTCGGTCAACACACACGCGAACATCGCCTCGTCCGCTGGGAGAGCGCTCCCTGGGCGATCGATGGACGTATCGACGGACTCTACGGCGGTCAGCTGTTGCGCGCGCGGTGTGCCGCCCTTAAAGCCAAGGACCTCGTCGCAGCGTGGATCGAACACCTCTTAGTGAACCTCGTCTCACCTGGAACCGCGACTCAGCTCGTTGATCGGGATGGGGTGTTATACGTCTTCCGCGCACCGTCAGAGATCGAGATCACAAAAAGCTTGGTTGAAGATCTGCTGGCACGGTATTGGTCAGGGCTCACGCAGCCGCTCAACTTTTTTCCGCAAACCTCACTGGCCTATGCCGAAGCGGCGCTCAAGGCGGGAGAGCGTGCCCGCTGGAGCGACGATGGGCTGCGCGCCGCGCTTCGAGCCTGGCAGCCGAATGATTTCTCCAACTCGACGAAAGACAGCGAAGACCCCTGGAACGTACTGGTCTATGGCGAACGCCTGCCGTTCGACGACCGCTTCCGCGACACGGCGATCGCATTTTTTGAGCCGCTCATCGCGCATATGGAAGGTGACCTTCCATGAGCGCCCCGACCCCATTCCGCCTACAGTCGACACCGCTCGATGCGGGCGTCACGCTTCTTGAAGCCAGCGCCGGCACGGGCAAGACATTCACCATCGCCGGAATCGTCACTCGGCTGATCGCGCTCAACGACTTACCGATCAGAGAGATTCTGATCGTCACCTTTACCGAGGCTGCAACGCGCGAACTTCGCGATCGAATTCGGAAACGACTCGCGCTCGTCTCGAAAGAGCTGGCCGATAGAACGGGATCCGACCCCGTCACAGAAGCCCTGCGGAATTCGGGAGTCGAGATCGAGCTTCTTCGTCGACGTCTCGACCTTGCCCTCGCCTCGTTCGACGAATCGTCGATCTCGACCATCCACGGCTTTTGCCAACGCATTCTTCGTGACCACGCGTTCGAGGGTGACGCGCCATTCGAGGCAGAGATTCTCACCGAGACCTCTGATCTTTTCGTCGATCTTGCTCACGATTTTTGGCACCACACCCTGCGCCCTGCGTCGACACTCCTGGCGGCCTCGGTCGAACAACAAGGCCTAAGCCCCGAGTATCTGGCGAAGCTACTCGTGCGCCTGTCGCGCTACCCCACACTCACCATTCTTCCCTCAGAGATAAAGCCTTTCGATCAGACGAGCGCAGCGATCGAGAAGGCTTTCGAAGCAGTCACCAACGCGTGGAAGACAGAAGGTTCGCGCCTCTGCGCGCTAATCGCCTCTCACAAGTCGATCAGCAAAAACAAGAAAGATGGTTTTTCGGAGCATCGCCTCGCCGCGTTCCGCAATGCGCTCGATCGCTCGATACGCTGCGGCCTCGCCACCGAAGTCTCACTTGAGGCGATCGAAGCGTTCTCCGAAGAGGCGGTCGACGAGCAACGACTCACTAGCAAAACCGCTCTAAGCAATCCCTTTCCGCATGATGCGTTCTTTTCGTTGTGCAGCCGATTCGTTTCAGTTAGAAAGGAATGGATCGCATCGCTCAGGGCCGAATGGCTGAGGTTCGCGAAGTCCGAGCTGCCGAAGATCAAGGCTTCGCGTCGCATCATCACCTTTGATGACATGCTGACGTTGACACATTCGGCCTTGCGAGGCCCCCAAGGCGCGGCACTGGTCACTGCAGTTCGCAGACAGTATCGGGCCGCGCTCATCGACGAGTTTCAGGATACTGACCCGCTGCAGTACGAGATCTTCAAACGATTTTTCGGCGCCCCTCCTCACCGGCTCATGCTGATCGGTGATCCTAAGCAGTCAATCTACGGATTCCGTGGCGCAGATCTCTTCACGTATCTCGAAGCGCGAAAGGACGCTGAGCGCGCCTCACAACCCCGTGTTCATACACTCGATACGAACTACCGATCGGCCTCGAATCTTGTCGCAGCGGTCAATGACCTCTTCAGTTTCAAACCTGACTGTTTCCTGCAGCATGGCATGACGTTCACTCCCGCGGAGTCAGATGGCAAAGCGGCAGAAAAATCGCCTTTGCAGAGCGGCGATCGTCGTTCGGCGCCACCTATGGTCTTGGTCGAGGCGGCCATCGAAGGTCGCGACGACCAAGTCACCGAGCTTCGTCATCGAATCGCAAAAGACATCGCCACTGAGATATCGAGGCTACTGAAAAGCCATCATCTCGGGCAGCGTCCAGTCACGGCTGCAGACATGGCGATCCTCGTGCGCTCACACCGTGAAGCGGCCTTGATCGAAGACGTTCTACGTAGCGCGAAGATTCCGGCGGTCAGACATTCCGACGCAAGTGTTTTTCATACGGTCGAAGCGCAAGAGTTGCTGCGTGTACTCAATGCAGTGCTCGAGCCGGCGAATGAACGCGTCGTTCGTGCCGCCCTCGCCACCACGTGGCTTGGGCTCTCCGCATCGGAAATCGCGCGACTCGAAGACGATGCGGCTGCCTTGGCGCGTTGGCTCAATCTTTTCTCGGAATTGCGTCAGCGGTGGATCACGCGTGGATTTTCGACGATGTTCCGGCACGCACTCATCGTCGAGCATGGGCGACGAAAATTGGCGGAGCAGGTCGGGGGCGAACGCAAACTCACGAACCTGCTGCAGCTCGGCGAGCTTGCGCAGCACGCCGAGCGGCAACTCCGGTTGTCTCCAGTCGGCGTGATCGAGTGGATACGCGAGCAACGGCGCAGCGAGAAAACGACCTCCGACGAACACGTGCAACGCCTCGAGAAGGATGACGATGCCGTCAAGATCGTCACGATCCACAACTCGAAAGGGCTCGAGTACCCGATCGTCTTCTGCCCCTCTCATTGGGCCGACAAAAAAGCCAAGGAAACCCTTTTTCACGATCCGGGTCACGACTCGCAACTAACGCTTGATTTGTCTGAGCCTCCCATCAACGAACATGTTGCTCTCGCGGCACGCGAAGCGCTCGCCGAAGAGGTGCGGCTGTTCTACGTGGCCGTCACTCGGGCCATACATCGCTGTTATCTCTACGTACCTCAACGGAAAGACCCGAGCAAAACGGCGCTCGGCGTCGTGCTGGGTAACAACCTACGAGGCGCCTGCCAAACCCTCGTCGATACGGCGCCGTCACGATTCGAACTTCGGCCGTTGCATCCGGTGCAGGAGCGGTTGACGGAGGTCATGTCCGACGATCATCCCGCGTTACGCGCGCGCGAGCTGAGCCGTCGGCCAAGTAGTGAGCGAATGATTGGCAGTTTCAGTCAATGGGTTGCAGGAGTCTCCGAAGAGGCGCCCCAGGATCATGACGAGATCGGCGAATCCAGCGTGACCCGTGATGATGTTTTGGTCGACACGACGCCCCTCGCGCGACTGCCCCGAGGCGCGGCAACGGGTATCGCATTACATGCCGTGTTGGAGCATGCAGATTTTCAGCGCGTCGAGACGCTTCCCCCTCTGGTCGCGCAACACTTCGGCTCGATGATCTCAGATGCCCAAGTGCTCGATGCCGTAACGCAACACCTGAGCGCGATGATGACTCATCCGTTACGCGCCGCAGCGCACCAGCTGCAACTCAAAGACGTTGCGCTCACCGATCGCCTGAATGAGGTTGAGTTTTACTATCCGATCAAGCAATTTGATCCCAAGGCACTCGCCTCTGCGACCGCGATCACCTCGAGCCGCTTCCAATTCAGCCCTGTCGACGGCTTTCTACGCGGGTTCATGGATCTCGTGTTTCGACATGACGGCAGGTATTACCTCCTCGATTGGAAGTCGAACTGGCTCGGACCAAAAACCAGCGCCTATTCTCGCGATCGACTCGACCAGGCGATGAACCATAGCCTGTACTCTTTGCAGTCGTGGCTCTACGCACTAGCCCTCGATCGCTTCCTTGCGCAACGAGTTCCCGACTATCGCTACGAACGCGACTTCGGCGGGATTTTCTACATCTTCGTACGTGGCCTCGACGTAAAAAGCCCAGAGCATGGCGTGCACTTTTCGAAGCCCGAGCCGGCGTTCATTCGGAAGCTGGGTGATACGCTCCTTCGACCAGGAGCGGTGCGATGAAAGTGCCGACGCTCAGCGCCTTTCTAGAACATGAGGCGTTCACTACGCTCGATCGGCATTTCGCGATTCGAATTTCGGAAAACGCCAAGCCGGGTTCAAGGCTCGCAGGCCATGCCGCCGCAGTCGTGAGCGCGATGCTCCGACGCGGACACCTCTGCGCCCGCCTCGACGAACACCCCGATCTCGGCAACGAACTCCCTCCTCTCACGGAGAGCTGGCCGAACATCGAACAATGGAGAGTCGACCTCGAGGCGAGCGGACTCGTAGCACTCGATGGTACGGGTTTTCTTCCTTTAGTGCTCGATCGTCAAGGGCGTCTCTACCTACACCGATACTTCGAGTATGAACAACGCCTCGCAGACGCCTTGCGGGCGCGCGTATCGAACGGTCGTTTCAAGGTCATCGTCGGCGGCCCCGGCACCGGTAAAACAACGCGCATCCTCGAAGAGCTCACGACGCTGCAAGGTCGATCACCGCCGCCGCGTATCGCACTCGTCGCGCCGACCGGGAAAGCGGCGAAGCGGATGGAGGACAGCGTCCGCTCCGGTGCTCCAGACCTACCCAAGACGGCCTCGACCTTGCACCGACTGCTCGGCGCTCGCGGAGACTCGGCGTTCTTCAAACATCATGCAGGCAATCCGCTAAACGAAGACATCGTGATCGTCGATGAAGCCTCGATGGTCGATTTGCCCCTGATGGCTAAGCTGCTCGACGCACTCAAACCTTCGGCAGAACTCATTCTGGTTGGCGATCCGGATCAATTGGCCTCTGTCGAAGCGGGCGCAGTGCTCGCTGACATTGCGGAGGCCGCCGCTCTCGAGCACAACGCCGCGACACCGCTCGGTGCGTCGATGGTGACGCTCAAAACTCAGTATCGATACGGCCCGCAGAGCGGCATCGGTCAACTCTGCGAGGCCATTCGGATCGGTGACGGAGATCGTGTCATCGAACTCCTCGACGACACCCGATACGCAGATATTCGCTTGCGCGCCCTGCCCTCGAAAGACGCGCTCGACGCAGCGCTTCAGCGCACACCGGCGATCTCAGATCTTCGTAATGCGCTCGCGCTCGATGAGCCAGGGGAAATCTTGTCTGCGCTGGGGCGCTGTCGCGTGCTCTGCCCCACCCGACAAGGTCCCTACGGGCTGGACTCGATCAATGCGCTGATCGAAAACCAGCTCGCGAGCGCTCGCCGAACGAGGCCGGTCGTGCTCACCCGAAACGATTACGCGCTGCAACTCTTCAATGGCGACAGCGGATTGGTCATGACCACCGTAAAAGAGGGTGAGTCTTGGGCGTGGTTTCAGGGGCCCGAAGGATCACCTCGAAAATTTCCATCGGTACGACTCCCTCCGCATGAAACGGCCTATGCCATGACCGTTCATCGAAGCCAGGGGTCGGAGTTCGATCGAGTGCTCGTCATTTTGCCGAGCGGAAAGAACGCGGTCGTCACTCGAGAGCTGCTCTACACGGCGGTGAGCCGCGCACGGCGCGAGGTCGAAATCTGGAGTGACCCTCAGACGCTTCGCGAGGCCTGCTCACGAAAAGTGACGAGGCACTCAGGCCTCATCGATCGCTTGCGTTAGTCCTTCGCCCACAATCGTGCCGCACCACGCACGCCCGAAGAGTCTCCCCAT
>JACCDG011933933.1_pt1 | contig 17003 bp, 15 predicted proteins | sample 7442471 | NCBI WGS metagenome assembly JACCDG01 (sample SAMN15323444, study PRJNA562643) | freshwater metagenome | isolation source: river surface water | place: USA:Blue River Watershed | collected 2017-08-17 | reverse complement strand
GATCAAATAGCGGATCTCTCAAGACAATGGAGGAAAGAAGTGCTCATCGCACAACGCCCCGTACTGACCGAAGAAGTAGTAAGCGATAACCGTTCACGTTTCATCATCGAACCGTTGGAGCCAGGTTTTGGTTACACCCTCGGAAACTCACTGCGTCGTACCCTGCTCTCATCTATCCCTGGAGCGGCTGTCACAAGCATCCGCGTAGCAGGCGCGCTTCACGAGTTCACCACTCTTGAAGGCGTAAAGGAAGATCTCACCGATATCGTCCTGAACATCAAGAACCTCGTTCTCTCATCCGACAACGATGAGCCAACAGTTGCTTACATCCGCAAGAGCGGTTCAGGCACTGTCACTGGCGCAGATGTCGCGGTTCCAGCAGGAGTTGAAGTACATAACCCTGATCTTCACATCGCAACACTTAACAGCAAGGCTAACCTCGAGATCGAACTTACGATCGAGCGCGGTCGCGGTTATGTAACTGCGGTACAGAACAAGCAAGTTGGAGCAGAAATCGGACGCATTCCGGTTGACTCCATCTATTCACCAGTTCTTCGCGTCACTTATAAAGTTGAAGCGACTCGTGTCGAACAACGCACAGACTTTGATCGTTTGATCGTTGATGTCGAAACCAAGAAGTCCATCTCACCACGCGATGCAGTCGCATCTGCTGGTAAGACACTTGTTGAACTCTTCGGCCTCGCACACGAACTCAACTACGCTGCCGAAGGTATCGACCTCGGCCCATCAGTTCAGGATGCTGCTCTCGCTGCAGATCTCGCTCTTCCCATCGAAGATCTAGATCTCACAGTCCGCTCCTACAACTGCTTGAAGCGTGAAGGAATCCACACTGTTGGCGAACTCCTCTCACGTAGCGAAGCTGATCTACTAGATATCCGTAACTTTGGTTCAAAATCAATTGATGAAGTTAAGGCGAAGCTCGTCTCCATGGGCCTTCAACTTAAGGATTCACCAGTCGGCTTTGATCCAACCAAGCATCAGAACTACGGCGTCGATTACAACGACGACCAGGCTTAAGGAGAGAGTCCATGCCACGTCCATCTAAAGGCCCGCGTCTCGGAAGCGGTCCAGCGCACGAGAAGTTGTTGCTCCGCACACTTGCAGAACAACTCTTCGAAAACGGCAAGGTACGTACCACCGAAGCCAAAGCACGTCGTCTCCGCCCACTTGCAGAGAAGTTGATTACCACCGCTAAGAAAGGCGACCTTGCAGCACGTCGCCAAGTAATGGCATCAATTGCAAATAAGAGCGTCGTACACACTCTCTTCACTGAGATTGCACCACGTTTCGAATCACGCAATGGTGGATATACACGTATCACCAAGATTGGTCCGCGCAAGGGCGACAACGCCCCAATGGCGATCATCGAAGTTATTGCTGAAGGAACTCCTGCCAAAAAAGCAGTAGTTGCAGAAGCAGAGAAGGCAGCAAAGAAAGCTGCCCCTAAGAAGAAGGCTCCAGCCAAAAAAGCTGAGTAGTACCTCCTTCAATATCAATAACAGCAGATAGAACTTAAGAATGGAACCCACTCTCAATCCCGAGAGTGGGTTTCTTCGTTTTCGGATTGACTTCACTTACGACGGTACAAACTTCAGTGGTTGGGCGAAACAACCTGACCAAAGAACTGTGCAAGGCGAGATGGAGAGCGCACTCTCAGGGCTTACACGCAACACCATTGATCTGATTGTGGCCGGTCGGACTGATGCTGGTGTACACGCCAGCGCGCAGGTCGCACATTTTGATATCCCTCATCTCGATAAATATGGCAATGCTTGGAATACACAAGATCTGGTTTATCGCATCAACCGGATGCTTACCGAAGAAATCCGGGTTAGAGCAATCAAAGTAGTGCCCCACGATTTTCATGCTCGCTTCTCAGCGCTACGCCGCACTTACATTTACAAGATCGCTGATGGCCAACGCCAGATCGATCCATTGAAACGTTTCGACATCATGCCGTGGTACCGCCATCTTGATTTATCGAGACTTAATGAAGCGAGCTCACGTTTGTTGGGCGAACATGACTTTGCAACATTCTGTAAGCCCGGTGGCTCAGGAACCACAATTCGCCGTCTTGAGAAATTCCATTGGGAGCGCATGGCCGACGGAACTCTGCACGCAACCGTCACCGCAGATGCATTCTGCTACTCGATGGTCCGTAATTTTGTTGGCGCAGTCGTATGCGTAGGTGAGAGTCGATACGAACCAGAATGGATCACAACGCTGCTGACAAATAAGACTCGTGTGAGTGACAGTATGGTCTTTCCAGGGCGCGGTTTAACTCTTGTTGCAGTTGAATATCCAGATGATTCCCAACTTAGATCCCGTGCAGAGATCACAATCCGTAGACGAGATGAAGAGTAAATGGGCCAGATAAATGTAGTTGGGATCGAGTACGCGCTCTCTGATGGACGAGTGTTGCTTAATGATGTTTCATTTCGCGTAGGCGAAGGTTCTAAAGTCGCACTCATTGGACCTAATGGTTCCGGCAAGACAACTCTCTTTCGCATGATTGCAGGTGACCTCCAACCTGATTCCGGCCAGATCATCATTACCGGTGGACTTGGAGTAATGCGGCAGTTCATTGGATCAATTCGCGATGCCTCAACTGTGCGAGATCTTTTGGTTTCTGTCTCGCCCCTGCGCATAAGAAACGCAGCTAAAGCACTGAAAGATGCAGAAGATGCGATGGCAGCAAGTGATTCAGAGAAAGAACAAATGGCGTATGCCCAAGCGCTCGCTGATTGGGGAGATGCTGGGGGATATGACCAGGAAGTGCTCTGGGATATCGCCTGTTCTAACGCGCTAGGAAAGACCTATGACCGCGTTTCACATCGAGAGGTCAATTCACTCTCTGGTGGCGAACAGAAAAAGTTGGTGCTCGAGTGCCTGCTGAAGGGCCCAGAAGAAGTCTTGATTCTTGATGAACCTGATAACTATCTCGATGTTCCTGCCAAGCGTTGGCTAGAGCAAGAGATTCGTGATTCCAAAAAGACCATCCTTTTCATCAGCCACGATCGCGAATTGTTAGCTGCCACCGCTACAAAAGTGGTGACTCTCGAACAAGGAATTAATGGCAACAGCGCTTGGATTCATGGTGAAGGTTTTGCTACGTGGCACAATGCGCGTAAAGCCCGCAACGAGCAGTTCGCTCAAGTACTTGAGCGTTGGGAAGATGAACATAAGCGTTTAAAAGAGCTTGTGCTTACTCTCCAATGGCAGGCTGCAAGCTCTCCTGATATGGCTTCACGTTATCGCGCGATGCAGACTCGTTTACGAAAATTCCAAGAGATTGGTCCACCACCACCTCCACCTGTCGAACAAGATGTGAAAGTTACCCTGAAGAGTGGAAGAACTGGTGAGCGCGTTGTGACATGCGAGAATCTCACTTTAGAAAATCTCACCGAGCCATTCTCATTTGAGATTTACTATCAAGATCGCATTGCAATTCTTGGTAAAAACGGTACGGGCAAATCACATTTCTTGCGGAGAATTTCTGGCGACGAGACAGTTCGATATACCGGAACTTTCAAATTAGGAGCGCGAGTAGTTCCTGGTTTCTTCGCTCAAACACATGCGCATCCCGAATTTGTTGGAAAGACTCTGCTAGAAATTCTCTGGGAAGAGAATTCTCTACAACTCGGCGCAGCAAAGAGCGTTCTGGGTCGATACGAATTAGCGCAACAAGCTGAACAACAATTCACATCGCTCTCTGGTGGCCAACAAGCGCGCTTCCAAGTTCTCCTGTTGGAGTTAGCCGGAGATACCTTGTTGTTGCTTGATGAGCCGACAGATAACTTGGATCTTGCTAGCGCTGAAGCTCTCGAGCGCGCGCTATCGAGTTATCAGGGGACAGTCATCGCGGTGACCCATGATCGCTGGTTTGCGCGGGGCTTCACTAGATTCTTGATTTTTGGGGCAGAGGGGCAGGTCTATGAGAGCCCAGAGCCCGTTTGGTCCCATTAAATAGGCCCGATTTTGACCCCTTTCCCGCATGCGGGTAACCTTCCCCTTCTGCCTCCGCAGTATCTGGAGCCGCTCAACCGAGTAGCAAGCAGAGAAGTAATAGAGAAGTAATTCAAGAAAGCGAGTTTGTCGTGCGTACCTTTAGTCCGACCCCGAGTGATGTATCGCGTAAGTGGTATGTCATTGATGCAACCGATGTCGTACTCGGTCGCCTTGCAAGCCATGCTGCTGTCCTTCTACGCGGCAAGCACAAGACAACATTCGCTCCTCACATGGATATGGGCGACTTCGTCATCGTCATCAACGCCGACAAGGTAGTTCTTACCGGCTCCAAGATGGCAGACAAGTTCGCACACCAACACTCAGGTTTTCCAGGTGGTCTCACATCACGTAGCTACACCCAGTTGATGGAGAAGTTCCCAACCCGCGCTGTTGAAAAAGCAATTAAGGGAATGCTCCCAAAGAATTCCATCGGTAAGCAGATGGCATCAAAGCTCAAGGTTTACGCAGGTGCAGAACATCCTCATGGTTCACAGGCGCCAATCGCGTACACATTCACACAAATCGATCAGACCAAGGTTGGTAAGTAATAATGTCAGAAAACGAAACAACTACTGCGTATAGCTCCAGCACTCCAGCTGCTGCAACCAACCGTTCTGCTGTAATCGCTCCAGGTGCTGGCGTTGGTCGTCGTAAAGAAGCTGTTGCTCGCGTCCGCCTCATCCCAGGTACCGGACGTTGGACAGTCAATAGCAAGAACCTCGAAGTTTATTTCCCAAACAAAGTTCACCAACAAGCTGTCTCTGAGCCGCTACGTACTGTTGGCGCAGAAGGTAAGTACGACGTCATCGCTCGTATTGATGGTGGCGGAATCTCTGGCCAAGCAGGCGCACTTCGTCTCGGAGTAGCACGCGCTCTCAACGAGATTGATGTTGACGCTAACCGTCCAGCTCTCAAAAAAGCAGGATTCCTCACACGCGATCCTCGCGTTATCGAGCGTAAGAAGTACGGCCTTAAGAAGGCACGTAAGCGCTCGCAATACAGCAAGCGTTAATTCGCGTCGCGGATCTATCGATATAGATATGGCGCTCTTTGGCACCGACGGTGTCCGAGGCGTCGCTAATGTCGATCTCACAGCCGAACTCGCACTTGATTTAGCCGTTGCGGCTGCCCATGTTCTGGCAGATCTCGGTGAATTCGCCGGCCATCGACCCAAAGCAATCGTTGGACAAGATTCACGCGCCTCAGGTGAGTTTCTTGAATCTGCAGTCTGCGCTGGATTAGCAAGTGCTGGAATCGATGTTTATCGCGTCGGAGTATTACCTACACCGGCTATTGCATTTCTTGTAGCAACCACTGGAGCTGATCTTGGCGTGATGATTAGCGCTTCGCATAATCCGATGCCCGATAACGGAATCAAGTTTTTTGCTCGTGGCGGCGGAAAATTAGATGACGCACTTGAAGCAAAAATTGAAGCGCGACTTGGCGAACCATGGGATCGACCAACCGGTAAAGAAGTCGGTCGCATCATCGTCGATGAGTCTGCCCGCGAAACATATATCTCCCACTTGTTAAGCACTATCAATTCTAATTTTGCTGGCTTGAAAGTTGTGGTTGATTGCGCCAACGGTGCAGCATCCTTTGTCGCTCCTGAAGTATTGAAGCGCGCTGGAGCTGAGGTAATTGCAATCTCTGCTAGCCCTAACGGCCTTAACATCAATGACGACTGTGGTTCTACCCATCTGACAAATTTGATTACCACCGTAAAGGCCGAGAAAGCAGATCTGGGCATTGCACATGATGGCGATGCCGATCGAGTCCTTGCGGTAGATCAAGATGGAAATATCATCGATGGCGATTTCATACTTGGAATTCTTGCTGGCCACACAGACCTGCCAACCAAGACTGTCGTCGGAACTGTGATGACTAACTTGGGATTAATTCGTGCACTGGAGTCTCAAGGAATCTCCTTTGTCGCAACACCTGTCGGGGATCGCTATGTACTCGAAGAGATGATGGCACAGGGCCACACTTTGGGCGGAGAACAATCTGGGCACATCATTATGCGTAAATACGCGAATACCGGTGATGGTTTGTTGACCGCTCTGCACTTGATTTCCCATGTGGCCACCTCAAAAAAGAGCTTAAAGGAACTGTCATCGTTTATGACCAGATATCCGCAAGTTTTGATCAATGTTGGTGGAGTAGCGCGAGATAGATTGAACTCCAATAAGAAGGTTCAAGAAGCGATAACAGAAGTTGAGAAAAGTCTTGGAAACAAAGGACGAGTATTGCTCCGCGCCTCAGGCACCGAACCGCTCATCCGTGTAATGATTGAAGCCGAAGATAGCGCAGCTGCGACAAAATTCGCGGAGTCACTTGCTGCGCTAGTAAAATCAGAACTCGCACTCTAGAAATACTGCCGCTAAAGGAGCTCACAGATGTGTGGGATTGTCGGATACACCGGTCCGAACCCCGCGCTATCTCGAGTGATAGAAGGTTTACGCAGACTGGAATATCGCGGATACGACTCAGCCGGCGTGGCACTTGTAGCAAAGCGTGGCGAAAAACTCCTCGTCGCCAAGAAAGCTGGAAAGCTCACTAACCTTGAAGGCGCACTCACTTCGGCAGCTAATAATTCTGAACTCAATGGCGCTCTCTGCGGAATCGGCCACACCCGTTGGGCCACACATGGCGGACCGACTGACACAAACGCCCATCCTCACATTTCAAATGATGGCAAGCTCGCTGTTATTCACAATGGAATTATTGAGAATTATGTTGAACTTCGTTCTGAATTAGAGCGACGTGGATACACATTCTCCTCAGAAACCGATACCGAATCAGTTGCGCACTTACTGAGCGACGAGCTCAAGCGAACAGAGAATCTGACCTCAGCAATGCAAAGAGTCTGTTCACAGTTGCGCGGCTCTTTCACTTTACTTGCGATTCATAGCGATTCACCAGAAACCATCGTGGGTGCCCGGCGAAATTCACCTTTGGTTGTTGGCGTGGGTACAGGTGAAAACTTCTTAGCCTCTGATGTCTCTGCTTTCATTTCGTACACTAAAAACGCCCTCGAACTAGGCCAAGACCAAGTCGTAGAAGTAACCCCCACAAGCGTCACTGTCACCGATCTCCAAGGCAATCCCGTCACACCGCAAGCTTTTGAAATCACCTGGGATGCCAAAGCTGCCGAGCGTGGAGGCTTTACACATTTCATGTTGAAAGAGATTTTCGAACAACCCAAAGCGATTTCAGATACCTTGGTTGGACGATTCTCTTCTTCTGGTGAAGTAACGTGCTCAGAGTTAGCAAGCCTTAATCTTGATGTTGATCGAATCCTCGTGTTGGCATGTGGGACTGCGTATCACGCAGGACTAATTGGTAAGTACGCGCTAGAAGAGTGGACCAAGATTCCAGTTGATGTTGAACTCGCATCCGAATTTCGCTATCGCAATCCAGTACTCTCAAAAAAGACACTCGTTATCACCATCTCGCAATCTGGCGAGACGATGGATACTTTGATGGCGCTACGTCATGCCAAAGAACTTGGCGCGCAAACTTTGGCGATCTGCAACACGATGGGCTCGACTATCCCACGTGAATCTGACGCTGTTCTCTATACCCATGCAGGTCCAGAAATTGCAGTCGCCTCAACCAAGGCGCTCTTAACTCAGATTGTTGCAATTCAGTTGATTGGACTCTTCGTTGCACAAGAGCGTAGAACGCTTTCACCAAAATCGATTGCAGATTTCAGAGATGAGCTACTTTCTCTTCCCAATAAAGTAGAAGAGATTCTCGAGACGGTAGAACCACTTCGAGAGATGACGCGAGGATTTAAAGATGCGACCTCCGTTCTTTTCTTAGGCCGCCATGTGGGCTATCCAGCCGCTTTAGAAGGCGCGCTGAAGTTAAAGGAATTGGCGTACATGCATGCTGAAGGATTTGCTGGGGGAGAGCTCAAGCACGGACCAATCGCGCTCATCGAAGAGGGCACTCCAGTAATTGCGGTTCTGCCCCCATTTTCAAGCGAAATCTCCGAGAAGATGCGTAGCAATATCCAGGAAGTGAAGGCTCGTGGAGCGCGAGTCATTGCAATAGCTGATGCATCAACTTCCATTGATGTGCCTTACCTGATTCGTATTCCACAATGCCATGAGCTCCTTCAGCCCGTGCTATCAATCGTGCCGCTCCAAGTCTTTGCATATGAAATGGCCGTTGCGCGCGGTAATGATGTTGATCAGCCCCGTAATTTGGCAAAGTCGGTGACGGTCGAATGAGTACAAGATCAGAAGATCGTTTTGACGATGTTGTCGATCAGAGAATTGAAGTTCGTCGCCACGAGATGAATGTCGCCCTTCGTTGGGCTGCAGTTCTGACATTTGGATTCATTCTTGTCACTCTCGACATCATCAACCAAGGTCTGCTCTATAGATTCGATCAATTTGTTGCTGATATCAATCGACCCAAATTGACTGGAATGACGAATTTTATTGTTCTGCGTATTGATGATTTGGGACTGCGCTGGATTACAGCCACAATTCTTCTGATTACAGCAGCATTAGTCAGCAGACGCTTTAAGTCATGGCGCCCACTCAACCTCTCTCTTCTCTCATTGATTTTTCTTAACCTATTTGTCGGTGCTGCAAAGATCGGTTTTGGTCGTTGTAAAGCGCGCGAGGATTTCGATATCTGCATGTTCACTGATGGCATGGCTTATCCCAGCGGCCATATCTCAAATGCCTTAGTGACGTGGGGGCTATTTGCTTACATCATCTTCCGCTACACACATCGAGCGCCCTTTGAAGGTTTAAAGTTGTACTGGTTAGTTGCAGTCGCAACCATCGCAGTCGGACTAGTCTCGCTATTACGCAACACCCATTGGTTTACTGATTTATTAGGCGGAATGTTCTTGGGCGGTGCGATCTTGGTTCTTGTTGTGGCGATTGATCGTTTCATTCCTTCTAGCCGCCAACCCTCGTAGGGTTCATCCTCATGAGCACCCAAAATCGCGCCGAGGCGGTCATCGATCTCAACGCTATTGAGGCGAATATCAAATTTCTGATGGCGAAATCAGGCAAGCCTGCGCTCGCTGTTGTTAAGGCCGATGCTTACGGACATGGGTTGATTCCAGTCGCCCAGCGAGCCCTTAAGGCAGGAGCAACATGGCTAGGTGTCGCCCTATTAGACGAGGCGATTGCTCTGCGCGCAAGTGGGATCAACGCACCCATTCTTGCGTGGCTCACTCCTATTACTGATGACTTCTCATCTGCTCTCGAAAACGAAATCGATATTGCAATCCCATCTATTGCACACTTAGAAGTTCTTTTGGAAGCCGCAGAAAAAAACAAGAAAGTTCCACGGATTCATCTTGAAGTTGATACTGGAATGAGTCGCGGTGGAGCATTGCTCGAATGGAATGAATTAGTAAGCGTGGCAGGTGCAGCAGAAAAGAATGGATCTCTCAAAGTAATTGGAATCTGGTCACACTTTGCACGCGCCGACGAACCAGGACATGAATTCAATCTGCAACAACGCGAAACTTTTGAACGCGCTGTTGCCTCAGCTCGTTCACTAGGAATCAATCCAGAAGTTGTTCACCTCAGCAACTCTGCAGCAACCATCAATGACTCCGACTCTCACTTTGATCTCATCAGATTAGGGATCGCGATGTACGGTCTATCGCCTGATATAAAAACTATGGGAGGTTCTCGCGAACTTGGACTCATCCCTGCTCTACCCCTGAGAGCGCGATTGCATTTAGTTAAAGATGTCCCAGCCGGTTCTAAGGTTGGGTACGGCGGAACTGCAGAAACAAAAGTTGATACAAAATTAGGAATTGTTGCGATGGGATATGCCGACGGCGTCCCACGTAATGCAACTTCAGAAGTAGGCGTACTCGTTGGTAACAAAATGTCACCAATTATCGGTCGCGTGTCAATGGACCAATTCGTTGTGGATTTAGGAAAAGAGTCACAAGCGCGCGCGGGAGATTGGGCGTTTTTGTTCGGGAGCTTGATTGGCAACGACAAGGGCGACAGTTACACTTCCGACAATTGTTACACGGCAGACTCATGGGCTACCGCGTGCGAAACGATCAATTACGAGATCGTGACACGTATCGGTCCGCGAGTAAAACGGATCTACATAGATTAAGGAGCGCACGTGCCAAATCCTTTGGCAAACGATGACACTGTGCTCTCGGTCCATAATCTTTCGGTTAACTTCGGAGGACTCAAAGCTCTCAATGGAGTGAATCTCGAACTCAATAGAGGCGAAGTTCTCGGACTCATTGGTCCCAATGGCGCCGGCAAAACGACTGTCTTCAATGCGCTCTGCGGAATCGTTACTCCAGCATCTGGCTCACTCAATCTTTATGGCAAAGATGTCGCATGGCCAAAGCCATATCAATTAGCGCGCCGCGGAATCGCGCGCACACTGCAAGGCGTTGGTTTATTTCCTGATCTCACGGTCTCAGACAATGTGATGATCGGTGCGAATCGTTTTGCTGAATCTGGATTGATTCGCGCATCTCTTGGCACTAACAGCAAGGATGAGAAGCGCCTCCGTGAACGCGCACAAGCAGCTCTCGAACGTGTCTATGTAGGTGGCGTCTCTGAACGTCGCGCAGATACTCTCTCTTACCCGGATACAAAACGCGTCGCTATCGCACGTGCTCTCGTAGCCGAACCAGAAATCCTATTGCTTGATGAACCAGCAGGTGGACTGGGCGCTCAGGATATTGAGTGGCTCAACAGCTTGATTAATAATCTCAAAGCTCGCACTTCAATCATTATCGTCGAACACCACATGGATGTCGTTATGTCAGTCTGTGATCGAATCTATGTCCTTAACTTCGGAGAGATCATTGCATCTGGTACGCCGCATGAAGTGCGAAATAATGAAGCGGTTATTCAGGCTTATCTCGGTACACACTCAAAGGCAAAATCATGAGTGGACTTGTCGTAACACGCCTCAACGTCTCTCACGGCGCAATTCATGCGCTCCACGATATTTCCTTTAGCGTCGAACCTGGACAATTAGCCGCAGTTATCGGTTCAAATGGCGCGGGAAAAACTACTTTGTTGCGCACACTCTCGGGCTTAAAGAGCGCATCATCCGGAACAGCACAATGGGACGGCCGTGAAATGCTCGGTAAGAAACCCGAAGATCTTGTGCGGCGAGGAATCTCTCATGTCTCGGAGGGCAAATCAGTAATCCCAGAACTCACAGTAAAAGAAAATCTCGTTCTTGGTGGAATTTGGCGAGCGGACAAAACCGATACCGCAAATGCGATAGAAGAAGTTGTTGAACTCTTCCCACGACTTGGTGAGCGGATGTCCCAGAGCGCAGACACGCTCTCTGGTGGAGAGCGACAAATGTTGGCGATTGGTCGAGCTCTTGTGTCTCGACCAACCCTTTTGCTCCTTGATGAGCCTTCGCTAGGACTAGCTCCACTTGTGATTGAGCAAATCTTCCAAACAATTGATCAGCTACGACATAAGTTGGGTCTGACTGTCGTTTTAGTAGAGCAAAATGCGATGAGCGCTCTCGAAATTGCTGACATTGGAATCATTATTAACCTTGGAAGCGTCGTAGCTTCTGGAAAAGCTTCTGAGCTCATCAACGATCCGGCGCTGCGCGCTGCGTACTTGGGGTACTGATGCAGAGCATTATTGAAACTCTACTCATTGGTCTCTCAAATGGAGCTGTTTACGCTCTCATTTCGTTAGCTCTTGTGCTTGTTTGGAGATCGACTCGAGTCGTTAATTTCGCTCAAGCTGGCCAGGCCATGATTGCCACATATGTTGGATTTGAGATTGCTTCAAGATCTCAAGTTTTCTGGCTCGCAGTCCTTTTTGCAATTGTTGCGGGTGCTCTTATCGGAGCGGGCGTTGATTATTTCTTCATGCGTGTGCTCTTCAAGCATGCGACCGAAGGTCCCGCGGCGGTAGTTGCTCCAGTAATTGCAACACTTGGCTTATTGGGAGTTATACGCGCAGTCGTTGGGCTGATTTGGAGCAGTGAGTACCGATTGATTGAGCCGCCGGTGTCCCGCAACGGATACACAATTGGCGAGACGACGATTCCATTCTCCCCACTGAACACGCTCATTATTGTGACTGTCTGCATTGTTCTTATCGTTATTTCAATCATTTTCCGTCGCACCAATCTGGGACTTGCTCTACGGGCATCGGCTTATGCGCCCGAAATTGCTCAACTTGCTGGTGTGCGTACTGCGCAAACAAGAACTATTGGATGGGCGATTGCGGGGGGTATTGGGGGAATTGCTGGAATGTTAGTTTCCTCAGAGAACTATCTCTCACCATACTCACTCGATCTACTTCTTGTCTTTGGCTTTATCGCAGCCGTAATTGGTGGTTTAGAGAGCATGGTCGGAGCAGTTGTCGGGGCACTTCTCCTTGGAGTTCTCTTATCGCTTGTCCTCAATGTTTTTGGTACCTCTGCAACGTTTACCAGCGCATTCCTCATTTTGATTTTGGTACTTCTCTTCAAGCCAGATGGAATCGTTGCTTCAAGGAAGGGGCGCCGTGCGTAAGCGATTGCTCTTCTTTATTCTTTTGGGCTGGGCACTACTTATTGTTGGCGATCGCGTCAGCAATGTAAGACTCTTTCAGGGCGCTGAGATTGCAATGTTCACCATTGCACTCGCATCAATTGTCTTGCTGACTGGGTATTCTGGCCAGGTTTCACTGGGTAGTGGAGCGATCATGGCTGTTGGAGGTTATGCGGCAGCGCTAACCATCACAAATCTTCAAACTCCCATCTGGTTTGCGTTCTTAATGGCAGTTTTGGTGTCGGCAACATTTGGTGCAATTTTGGGAGCGGCAGCGGCCCGATTATCTGGACCATATCTGGCAGGTACAACACTTGCACTTGCGGTTGGAGTACCTGCACTAGCAAATCAATTCAATTTTCTTGGTGGCGAACAAGGAATTTTCTTTGACGTCGGATTCCCGCCGGAGAGATTCGGCTCAGACTTTAGCCAGGATAAGTGGTTCTTCTGGATTTCTTCATTTTTAGCGCTGGTTTCAATTTTCATTACCTCCAATATTCTGAAGTCGCGATTCGGTCGAACCTGGCAGGCGATACGAGCTAACTCCCTGGCTGCAGAATTGGCTGGGATTCATGCCAATAGAATGAAGATTCTGGCGTTCACTCTGAGTTCCGCGTTAGCAGGTCTAGCTGGGGCGGTCCTGGGAATGAACTTAAGCCTTGTCGCCCCAGGCGCGTACCCGCTCAGCCTCTCTTTTGCCCTAGTGACCGGCGCGGTTCTGGCTGGCATTTCGAGCCTCCCAGGTGTGATGCTAGGGGCAGTGATTTTGGTGGCGATCCCTGAAATTGCTGATCTCGTCGCAGGCGGGCTTGGCGATTCAGAGAAAGTAACTACACACTTGCCGGGACTTATCGTCAGTGTATTGCTGATTATCTCAGTGATATTCACGCCGAACGGACCTGGTGAAAACATTCGCAGAATTCTGCATAAGAAATCTGCGCATTAACCAAACCCTCGATGGAAGGAAAATGATGATAGGAAAGAATCGTAGGAAGCGGACCTGGTTCGCTGCTGCGGTGCTCGCTGCTGGCAGCTTGTTTGCGACGTCAGTTCCGGCAAATGCAAACTCGACTGGTGTGTCTAGCTCAGAAATCAAGCTAGGCATAACACTCCCGCTCACCGGTGGAGCATCTTTTGGATATAAGAAAGTCGGAGACGCCATGAATGCGTACTTTCAGTACGTTAACGAAAACGGTGGCGTTTATGGTCGTAAGATCAAGTTGATCATTAAGGATGATGAGTACTCACAGGTCAAGGCTATTTCTGAAACAAAGAAGCTTCTTGAATCTGACCGAGTATTCGCACTAGTAGGTGCGCTCGGAACAGCGAACCACAAGGCGGTAGCGGCGCGATTTGGTCTCCAGAGAAACAAGATTCCAGATCTCTTCATCAATACCGGATTCAGCGGATTTGCTAATCGTGCTCAGTACGGCACGACATTCCCAATCCTTCCTTCATATGCGATGGAAGGCAAAATCCTCGCAAAATACCTCAAGGAAAAGTACCCAAATAAGAAGACTGCTCTGATTTATCAAGATGATGATTTCGGTGCAGATGTTCGCGTTGGATTTGCCACGGGTGAATACAAGTTCACTCAAGAGGTTGCATACAGCACAGCTACCATCGCAACAGATGCGGCAAAGATTGTCTCTGACCTCAAGACTCTTGGTGCAGAAGTGGTTGTTACCTTCGGAGTAACCCAGGCCACAGGCGCAATTCTTGGCGCAGCAGCTCGCGTTGCTTTCGCACCACAGTGGGTATTGGGATCAGTTGGATCTGATGCGACCACACTGCGTTCTCTCGGTGTACCTGCACAAGTAATTGCAGGTGCTGAAGGCGCGTCGTTCCTTCCATCACCAACTGACACTTCAGATGAATACGTAAAGCTATTCCAAGAAGTTAATACCAAGTACAACAAGAACGTAAGTTTTGATAACAACGTTCTCGTTGGAATGAATACTGCGATGTTGACTGTTCAATCTCTCCGTGCGGCTGGTAAGAACCTAACCCGTGCGCGTTTGATTAGCGCAATTCAATCAAAGGGAAGCACATTCGCCAGCGCAGGACTAGTTCCTCTGAACTACTCACGCACCAGCAACGTTGGATACAACGGTTACTGGATTGGTAAGTATGACTCCAGTTTGGTTATGAAGCCTGTTTCAGGAACTTTGGAAGTCTGGACAACTGACTCTGCAAAGGGTCCTGTAGTTAAGTCCAACTTCAAGAGACCAGCAATGCCAGCGAAAGGATTGCCTACAAACTCATGAGAATCTCTAAATTGAAGCGAGTTGTCACACTCGTAGCGTCAACATCGCTACTTTCTTTGACAATTGTCGCAATCCCAACAGCGGCTCGTGCTGCTGATCCAGTTTGCACAACTGCAAACTTCATCCAGACATGTGTTGGAACAACTTCTGACACTGCTCCGTACATGATGATGGTTCCAGCGAACTTCAATGGAACCGTTTACCTCTATTCACATGGATATCGGCCAAATGTTCCGGTTCCTGCCGGAATTCCTAGCCTCGGTGGCTACACAGTCACCAATACTCCAGAGCCAGTTCCTGGGGGAGACCAAAGAGTTGCTGCCGCCCTTCTTGGTAAGGGTTATGCGGTCATGGGATCTGGCTTTGCAGAGCAAGGTTGGAATGCAAACTCCGCTGTGAAAACAAACGTCGAGCTCATCTCGGTCTTCAAGAAGAAGTTCACAAAGACCACAGATGTCATCGCATGGGGTAGTTCACTTGGTGGACATATCACTCAGGAACTAGCAGAGGAGCATCCTGATTTGATCAGCGCTGCTGCACCTCTCTGCATGGCCAGCGACATCGTTCCTCTTGCAACTATGGCAGGTGACGCTGTCTGGGCGATCAAGACATTCTTTGACCCAACAATCAAGGGCGGAAACTACTCAGCAGGCGCAGCCGGTTACGGCGAAGCGATGTTGGATCTCCAGAAGATTCTCCTGGTCGCCGACTCTTTGGGTAAAGCTATTGCTGCAAACGCAGCAGCACCAGCATGGCCAGCAACCTCTAAGGTTCCTGATCAACTCAAGGCTCTTCCTTCACGAAGTGCAATGGTCTTGGTAGCTCTGCTAGCGGGACTACCACTTCAATCCGCACACTTTGACTCGGCTTCAGCTCCGGCAGTTCTGCCTGAAGCAAGCCGAACCTCCTTCCAGATTGCAATCAATCCTGCACTTGCAGCAATCGAGAACGTAGCAAACGCTGCGATTCTTGGTGTTTTGATCATGCATGATCTAGAGAAGCAAGCAGGTGGTCAGTTCTACGACAACACTGCGACCAATTACAGCAGCCGAGTTGCAGAAGATGCTGCTGTTTGGAATGCGGCGCTATCAGGAAATAGAGGAGTCGAAGGACTTCTTGGCTATCTTGCAGTAGCACCACGCGTTAAAGGCAATGCAGCAGCTGCTGCAAAGCTTGCAACTTTGGGTGCGCACACTGGAAAGGTTGATGTCCCAACAGTTCTCTTCACCGGAACAGCTGACCCAATAACTACAGCAGGAAATCAACAATCCATCGTTGATCGATATTCTGCTTATTACGCTGAGAAGTGGGCTGATGCTAAGGCCGAGAAGCGTAAGTCTGGCAACTACAAGAAGCCAGTAAACAACCTTCTCGTGCTCTGGAACTTCCCACCAGAGAAGTACACCAAGTTCACTGCTCTAGGTACCCCAGACACAACACCTGCAGCAGCAACTGGAACAAATCACTGTAACTTCACCTCTGCACAGCTCATAGCAGTAACTGAGCTACTTGCTTATGCAGCAGAGAATGAAAAACACCTTTCAGGAGGAGCGCTGCTAACCAAGCTACGTAAGGCTGGCAACATGACTCTTGATCGTGGATACAGTGCTCCAAAGTTGAAGTACTACGGAGAATAATCCGCAGTAATTCACTCAAGTAGTGAGAGAAGAGGGCCCGGGAAATCTGGGCCCTCTTTTTTTGTCAGATTAAGCAAACGTTCACTCAAACACCCTAGATTTATCAGCGAATAGCGCTATCTTCCTCGTTATGGCGACTGTTGCAGAACGACGCAGAATAGCCAGATTAATTCATCGTTTTGGCTTTGGTCCTCGCCCCAATGAATTTAGCGCTCTTCTTTCGGCCGGATTTAATGGCGCGGCCGAGAAGATACTTAACGCTCCTAAGACCGATGCGTTTGCTGATTCACAAACCCCTCCAAAAGTGAGTGATCAAGGGAAGCGGCCAGCTCCCAATAGCGAAGGAGTTGTTTCGTATGCCACAGAAAAGAGAGCGCAACTGAGTTCATTGATGCTCTGGTGGCTCGATCGGATGGTGCTCTCTGAGCATCCGCTACGCGAGCGTATGACCTGGTTCTGGCACGGCCATTGGGCTACCTCGTATCAGAAGGTTGATGACGCTCTACCGATGTATTTGCAGAATCAAACGTT
>JACCDG011709270.1_pt1 | contig 17006 bp, 27 predicted proteins | sample 7442471 | NCBI WGS metagenome assembly JACCDG01 (sample SAMN15323444, study PRJNA562643) | freshwater metagenome | isolation source: river surface water | place: USA:Blue River Watershed | collected 2017-08-17 | reverse complement strand
TTCTTCACTGCGTTCTTCGCCGCTGCCTTCTTCTTGGCAGCCTTCTTGGCGACGGGCTTCTCTGGCTCGATGTACTTGGGTAGCACAACGTCGGCCGCACGCTTGGTCACGTCAGCAACGCTGACAGACACATGCTGCTTGGCCTTGAGCACGTTGAGAGCATTGAGGATCTCAGTCGGCGTCGGGTTCTCGACATCGCTGCGATCGATCTTGTTGAACGGACGCATGTGTGGGTCGTCGTACGTTGCACCGTACTTGCCGTACATGGCCATCTCGAGGGTGAGTAGGGGACCACCGTCGTAGTGACGCTTCTGGCTGTCCATGCCCTCGACCTGGATGGGGATCCAGAGGTCGGGGTTCATGGCCCAGGCGTGGCCCTCCTTCTTCGTCTTGGCAGCCCACTCATCACGGTCGCAGATGAAGTGAGGCTTGCCGTGGTCTGCGTAGAAGCGAGGCCCGTCCGTCTCGGACATGTTGCCATCGTTGTACGCCTCATCGCCAGACATCCTGAGGATACCCCAGTTCATCTTCTCAGCGATGGTCTTGTAGGCCTCGGGGGTCTGGTGACCGTAGAGGCACACCCAACCAACACCGTTGTGCGTTCCGTAGCCACGGCAGTTGGTGTTGGGAAGGTTCACGTGGTAGAGGGGCTCATCGCCACGGAAGATCGACTGCATCGTGTAGAAGTGTCGACCACCAATGAACCCGTTGTTCGGGGAGTAGTCCAGAATGAAGATGCGGTATGGCTGTGCGAGCATGACCTGCACAGCATCTTCGGAGCCTTCGTAGTCACCCCAGATGACGTAGTTGCTACCCGGTGCTGCTTGGTAGACTACCTGGGTGTATCCCAGTGCCGCGCGGATCGAGACAACGCCCGAGCCATCGACAGGGATGAGACCTGAGTTGAAGTACCCGATCTGCTCAAGGGACTGAAGGCCCTCGGTCAGGTTGGTACCCAGGTCTGTGATCTTTGGTTCATCGAGGCCTGGCACCGTCACGCTACGGTGGATGCCAGTTTCATCTAGGACTACTGACTTGGTCATGACTCTGTTAGTTCCTTAAGGTCAAGGTCGTCCGGGATGGCGGACTCGATCTCGGCAGAGAGATCAGCAAAGGCGGAAGCGAAGAAGGTGGGATCCGTCTTCGCGTACTGCAGAATACTCTTTCGAGTCTTCAGTGCATCCAGTACCTGGATGAGATCAGCGACCCTCTCGAGCCCTACTGCTACTGCTTTTAGTTCGTTCTTGTCGTGACCGCAGTTGAGCACCGCGCCGATCACCTGCATGTCACCTACGGTGAACTCGCGGACGATCTTGTCGATACGGTGCTCGAAGCGTGCGATCTGTTCCTCGTTGTGCATGTTCGCTTGTTCGACGTTGTCGAAGCTGAACTTGAAGCTGTCGCGAGGCTTGCTATCCGAGGGGAGGACCTCCGGATGGGGCTGTAGATCCGACATTGGCAATGATCTCCTTAAAGGACTGGCGGCTTACAAAGTAGTCGTAGAGTTCTTTGAAACTCCATAGGGCAGCGCAGACGTTTACGATGACATTGGTCAGCACCTTTACGAGAGTGCTGTCCATCACCGCCTTGCCTATGTCTGCAGCTGTGCTTGCGCCAGGTACTGTCTGGAAGTCAAAGCTTACTCTCTCGAACCATTCGGGGATTGCTTGTGCGAATTGTGTTGTATCCAACTGAAGTACATTCTTGCTCGTTTGCGGGTTCGGTCTCTTGTGTTTGGTGCAGAAACTGGAAAGAGGAACCGTGCTCAGCTAACAGCTCGGCTATCATCACCTTCTTCGCCCGCAACTCAGTGCGCTTGCGAAGAAGACGTGCGCCGATGCCAACAACAACAATTAGACCTAGCATAACTTACCTTACTGTGCAGCGGTGGAGATGTGATCAGATGCCACAGCGGAGATAATCTCCATGAGCGAGTCGTCCCAGAATTCCTTCGGGTTGACCATGGACTGGACCATGCTGATCAGATCCTTACGTTCTATCTCTGTCGTTCCACCCCACACTCCCTCGGTTTCCTCACCGAGGAGCGCAAGCTCGAGGCACTCTTGACGAACGCTGCACTGACCACACACTTCAGCAGCTATCTCGATCTGCTTCTTGGCTGAGGTCTTGTACATCTCACCAGGGCCGAGCGTTACACACGCAGCGTACCGAGCCCACCGGCTCTTGAGAACTTGCTGGTCTGACTTGAACCGCACAAAGGCTTTGTAGTGCTCGTTAGAGCTGAGACTTGCCGCCAAACCTTACCGTCAATCCACTTCGTCGTTGTACGCCATTGGTTCTCCCAGGAACATCTTGTCCCAGAAGCTTCGGGTGGTCATCACACCGGACTCCACGAAGGTCTCGTCGACCTCACGGTCCAGCACAGCTGACCAGTGTCGGTACTCATCTACTGCCTCGTCACGAACGAAACAGGTGTACTCGTAGTGCAGGTCCAGAAAGACGTAGAGCTCGTTGATGTAGTGAGTCGTGTCGTCTGGGTCCAAGATGTCCAGGATCATCGCGAGGTTACGCTTGATGATCGAGGTGAACACGATGCGTCGTCGAGCGTCGTGGTACTTGAACAAGTCCTTCATCACACCGTCAGTCAACTCATCGAGGAGTTCAGCTAGCGAGATGATCGCCGCGCCACCTTGATTATAGTTGCGTGTGGAGCTCCAGTAGTCCAGCAGCTGGCTGGTCATCCGGAACTCAGTCGGGGTGTGCGACTCCAGGGTGGCACGACGTGTGTCTACGTAGTCACCCAGCGCTCCGTGGAGCTTGTCGTGTAGGTCTTCTCCGTCGTGTCCTTGGACACCAGAGATACTGCTCTTGCGCTTGGCCTTGTCCTTCTGAGCCGCCTCGAGAATATCGTCGTCGTCTCCGTACAGGTCAGCAGCATCCACAGTAAGTCCTATTTCGTTGGAAGCGAGTCCTTCGCCTCTTCGAGTTGGTCTAAGAATTCGTTGGCATACATGTCAGCCAACGTTATCCCCCTTACCTTCCTCGACACCTGCTCAATGCGGAAGCGGAACTCAGACTGGATTGTCTGGATGCTCAGCAACAGAGGGAGTAACTCCTCGTTGCGGCACGCCCACTTACCGCTGACCTGGTTGGCCACGACAGCAGAGTCGGTATAGATGATGGGGTCGGGTAGATCTGCCATCGAGCAGATCAACAAGGCAGTGATGACTGCCTCGTACTCAGCCTCATTGTTCGTGCGCTTGCCTAGGCCACGTGCATAGCGTGCAACTTCCACGCCGTTGCGAAAGATGACAGTCGCACAAGATGCTTCCACCTTGTCCTTCTGTCCCTGACCTCGTGCAGCGCCGTCACAATAAGCTTGGATGAGCATTCAGACTCCTATAGATAGACCTGCTATCCATAGTAACCCAATGCTCCATCCTTAGCCAATCGCAACGATGTCTTCATCTCCGAGGACTTGAACGTTGTTCTCTTCCTCGTGTGCTCGGGCTAGCTGCTCCTGGATCGTCTTGATGCGACTGGTCCTGATGTGAGGCAGCTCGGGGTGGTAGAGCCACAGCTTCCAGTGCTCGATCAGAGGTTCGATGACCTCTTGCACGGCAGCGGGTGCGTCCGCATAGAAATCCAGGACGGTCTTCATCTCGTGCTGGCTGGCAGCGTTGGCGAAGGGACCGTAGCCGGTGTTCATCCAAGAGATCACCGAAGCGATGCGGATGTTCCAGTACGATTGCGATGCTGGCACGTTGGGATCCACCCAGTTAAGGAGGATCTTGTTGTAGTACTCCCACCACTCACCGAAGAGCTCTGGGTCATTGGAGAGCGCGAGACGCTTCTCCTCGTCCTCATCAGTGGGGGACCAGAACTCGACCGACGTTCCGCCGATCGCCTTGGCAAGCTCTTCGTCAGTGGGGTTAGACATTTGATCGTACCAATCGTAATCGTAGGGCATCATGCCGTGCATGGGACTTCCCTAGCTGATAGTAGAGGCCTGCGGTACTGGCTGACGACGCTGCCTGGTTGCAGACTTGCGCCTTGATCGCAGGGTGTGGAACTGAGGCTCAGGGCGAGCCTTCTGGATCTTCTGCTGCTCACGCATGTGGTCAGCCGCCTTGACCATACCGTTGGCTCGCTTGGTCAACTTCTTGGTTGCCTTGGCGAAGGCTCGTGACAGGGCCAGGGTCTGGCCTATCTCCAGATCGAAGTCGTCGTCGGGCTCTCGCTTGGCGGTGCCAGTCCAGGTGTGTGCCTCACCATCGATGATCATAGAGATCGATGCGATGGTCGCTTCCGAAGACGTAACAGTCTCGACTGCTATGTCAAATGCTGTGATGTCAAAGATGGACTTGGCCATGCGTTGGGTTCCTAAGCTAGTGTGGTCTCTGCCGAGGCTGCCATGGGAGCAGCAGCGGCCATGTCTGGGGGTTCGGGTACGGGCATGCCCACGGCTTCGTCGAAGCTGATGGCGCCCTCCGCTGGAGGAGCGGGGATCTTGGTGCGCTCGGACTTGAGCACGAGCATGCGGATCTGAGAGGTCACCATCTCGAGTGCGCGACCCATTTTGAACTGCAGAGGGTCGATGGTGAGGTTGTACTCGCCCACGTTTTCGGGGAAGGTGATCCAGATCTCGGTGTCGGAGTAGCCAACGGTGAAGCTGAAGTCGTGGTTGACGAACTCGAGAACACGCTCGCGATAGGGGATCTCGAAGCCCAGCTTGGTCGGCGTGAACTTGAGCTCCTGGGTGTGCTTGTTGGTCTCCCACCCGTAGTCCTGCTCCTGGATCTTCCAGTGCTCGGTCGCGATGTAGAGGTTGTCGAAGATGTCCTTGGCGAGCTTCTCCGCGGCGGCGTAGGAACGCTGGTTGTACGGAGGAGTCTTGCCTGTGAGGCCAGGCTCGATCTTGGTACCAGGTGCCCATACCACAGGCTCCATCTCCAAGACGGGCTCGCGGATGGTGGCGAACGCATCAGGGAGGTTGGCAACGTCGCCGGTCTCGGCCAGGGTCTCGAGGACCACTGGGATCTCAGCGATTGCGCACTTGAACTGGCAGTAGTAGCCTACGTTGAACCCCGAGTCAAGGTCATGGATAGTGACCGTGAGCTTCGGCGGATCCATGTTTGCCGTGCAGTCCTTGCAGGTACCCTTTATGGTTTCAGTTCCTTTGTAGTTCTAAGTGAGAGTTACTTGACGGAATCAGCCACTGGCCGTGCTTCATGGTAGTATGGGAATTCGTTCTCCACAATACCATTTAGGGGCCTGACTGAGTTGTCGATGATGTGTCTGATGCCACCCTTCTGAGCTGTCTGTGGCTTGTGCCAAGCATCGCCGGTCTTACCACAGGTCTGGCATTCGTATCGGAAGGTGTGGTATCCTGAAGCGGGCAGCACCGTGATCACTTTGACCCGGTGCGCCCCCTCGGGGAGCTCGCGGCTCGCAACCCTGGAGGAATAAGATATCATGGCTACCTTACGTAGGTGATATGGTCGGGATGGCGGGACTCGAACCCACGACCTCCTGCTCCCAAAGCAGGCGCGCTACCAACTGTGCTACATCCCGGAGATGTATGATCCTATAGTAACATGAAACTACTGAGTAGCTAGAATCAAACTGCTCAGTACGGGTGACAGGACTCGAACCTGCACGGGGTTGCCCCCACTGGGACCTAAACCCAGCGCGTCTACCATTCCGCCACACCCGCTCGGACTATCTATAGTAGCACACCTACGCAGCGTCTACCACTCATTGTCCTCTTCATCGCCATATTCGTCGTAGCGATCCTCTTCGTACTCATCATGTTCGATGATGTCAACGCCTGCGCCGAGGAGTCCAGGGGTGTCTGCGTAGTTGATAACACCTACGTTGACAGAGATAGGCTTGGCAGCAACCTTGCCCTTCTCCCCCTTCTTTGGCATCTTACCTACCTGAGGAACGATGACTGACATCGCGGCTGACGCCAGATTTGTGTCGTAGACCCACGGAAGAGCTAGGGTCTCATCGATACTCAGTTTAGACCAGGCCTTCATCTGCGCTTTGATGCTGGCGAGTGCAGAACTGTGCTTCTTGACGCCCAGATGCTGGTGGATCATCTTCCAGTTCAAGGTGCCGCGTTCGGAACCTTCGGTATTCGAAGACTGACCGTGCAAGTTTGCCACAGCGAGCGAGCAGATCGCAAGGCGACCTGCTGCGGTCATTGCGTTGGGATTCTCACCCTCTGGGTAGGTCCATGCGTTATGACACGGCGCTGTACCCAACATGTTGGGAAGCGGCACACGACAGGCACGTGCATCATGGGTCATTTCTTTGACCTTGAAGCGCTTGGGAGCACACAAGATATGAGACACCATCGTTGATGCTAGACCGGTGTAGTAGTCGTCCTGTACCCTGATCTCATAGGAGTCCACATATACTACGCGGTAGTACATCCAAGGAAGCGGGACCAAAAACTGATCACCATTCTTGAAGTACACCAGCTGGTAGTGAGGTGGCTGCTCCAAGATGATGTCGAAGCCCGATCCTGGGATGCCTAGCTCGCCGCGCTGTTCTGTGTACATCACCTTTGGCTGGCGCCTGGACCAGTCTGTCATTACATTTCCTTAATGATCGGGGACTGCATGAACGATGCGGTGATGAGAGCAGCTTGGTCGCCAGCCATGTTAGACTTGTCGCGCAAGCGCTCGAAGAAGATGATCGCCATGTCTGCGAAGGAGTGGACCATCAGGGTCATGATCTCTGACTTCATCATCTCCTTGATCTGCTCGGGAGACATGACGACAGCGGGATCGAATTCTTCTGGCATGTGGTGACTTTCTGGTGATGAGTTCGCTCCTCCAGAACACACTCATCCGGGAATTGAACCCTCAATCGAGCTAACAACCACACATGGTACCAGTGTGCCAAGCTTGGCATGAACTGGAGGAGTGGAGACGGGGAGAATTGAACTCCATTACAGACCATCACGCTCTCTGTGATGTCTCCGAATGTGACAGTTCGCACAACGAACTTCACACTTGTTTATTTCTTCAACAATCTTATCTATTCCGTAGCTTTGAACCATGTCAGCGACGCAGCCCACCTTAGTAGACGGATCTCGATGGTCGAACTGTAGAACAACAGGATCTATTTCAGAACAATCCAAACAAGTATGTGTCTGGAAGTATTTCAAAACGTAAGCTTTATTCTTGGCTACTCGTTTGACATCATAGCCTGCTAATTGAGTCTTACGTTTATCTTTATTCTTTTGGTACCACTCTCGCTGATAGATCTTGTAGCATTCTTTGCAGCGATCGGATACACCATCGATCCTACTCTTATTAGAGTTGAATCGGTTCAGCGCCTTTGGAGTTTTACAAACGGAACAGGTCTTCATGTTCTATTAGTAAAGCTTTGCAAACCAAAAGCACATTTCGAGTGGAGCTACGGGGATTCGAACCCCGGACCTTCACCTTGCAAAGGTGTTGCTCTACCGGGCTGAGCTATAGCCCCTCAAGAAACCTACAGGGTACTACGTGCCTTCCTAGTAGCCCTGGAGCTCCGAAGATCACCAGGAGGACCGACCATTTCCCCTGTAGATTTCATCCCATGACCTACGGTCCAGAGGACAACCTCACCAAAACCTAGCCCGATGGATGTTAGGGGAATCTCCTACCGCAAGCGGTCTCTATAGGAATAGAGTTCAGAGACGACAGCTAACATTGGCATCGAACCGGCGGGCTCGCGAAGCCTCAGGACTAAAGCCTGGGGGTTGCACACCTTCAACTCATCGTTTCAGTCTAATAGAAACGCTTGGAAGAAGGCTGAGGGTAACTGAATCCCTCGGACTTGACTTACTGTACGCTTATCTTCAATGGTACTGCATGTCATTTCTTTTCAGTGTATTACGACACAGTCCATAACAATTTAGGATTGGACTGCCCTGCACCATCCCTTGTGTATGCCTACATAAATCGTCACATCTATGCAGTCGGTGCGAGATCTTTGTGTAGCGAAGGTGGGTCTCGATCCCACGACCTGCGGATTATGACTCCGCCGCTCTTCCAACTGAGCTACTCCGCCTTGTGCTTGTCCCTACCTATCCTGTTTCGGTAGACACGATTGGGAACTGCATACAGGACCCTCCTACTTGCTCAGGTAGATCTCCTTAGCGGTGCAGGAGCGATGAATCGCTTCAAGTACCACACCTATTGCAAGACCGTACACCTGTCACTATAGAGACTTAAACAGCGTTTGGTTTTCACCGGCTCGGTCGGGAGATGACGTCTGCTTTGGCGGAGAGTAGGTCCCAATTCCTTTAGGGACTTTGCCTCCCGGACAAGGAGGGGATCTCAACAACCTTACTACTGCTGGCTGTTCGCATTGAACTGTGTAGAACTTCCGCAGTTTCACCACGTTCCCGATCCAGCCGGAGAGGTCTGGCCACGGTACTAGGGGGCTACGCTACTTGCACTCAGAGTTTGGACCTCACTATTGTGCTTGTTCCTGTTGCCTATGTCTCAGTGATACTTACTGTCATTCTTTTGTTAGGTTGTCGCTGTAGGATTTGTTGGAACTGATTTGCCCTCTGATATTTTTCCCTAGGTTTTACTCTAAGGGGGCAAGAGAAGAGAGGGATCTCCCCAGAGGAAGGTACCAAGTCCTGGCACCCGATACCCTCGAAAAGGGAGACCCCTCAGGTCATAGAGAGAGCGAGCGCTTTGCAATCCCGCTGCGGCGTTTAACCTATCTCTCTAGATGGTGGCGCGGGAGGGATTTGAACCCTCGACCTTCGGATTATGAGCCCGACAAGCTACCAGACTGCTCCACCGCGCAAACCTTGAGACTTTATGTGTGTGCTGTACCTATAGTAGTAGCGAGAATATTGCGAAAGTCCGTCTCGCACTGCCATGTTAGGTGATCCAGGAGGCCGCCGTCAAGTTGTTCTTTAGCATGCGTCTCAGACGCTGCGTCGACCTCGACGGTGCACTCAGTAGGCACAACCTGGACGATCTTATACCTTGGCATCTCTTACCAACGCCCATTCTTCTAGTCCGAAGTGCTTTGCAACCTTGTTGTTCCGACGTGCCAGCTCATTCGCCAGCACAACTGAGCGGTTCTTGCCGCCAAAGCACATGAAGACGACGCTGAAGCCATCGTTGTGAGCCAGCTGCGCTTCACCAAGGAACTCCTCGGCTAGCGGCTGAGCCATCACGTACTCGATGACGTCTAGATCCAACCCGTTCTCCCCTATCCCCTCTCCTTCAGGATCATCGAGGCTCCTGACGTCTAGCATCAGGGTGCGGAGTGGGTTAGTCATCTCGAGGATGTATCGAGACTGGTTGAATACAACAGCGCCTGACGCTATCACTTCATCCTACTTTCGATGTAGTCCCACTCATTGCCCATGTTCATTCGCGCCTGGGGTTCATAGTGTGCACCCCAGCTTGTGAAGAATCTGGTTTGAGGGTCAATCCTCTTCAGCATCGGGCACTACCTCGTACGTAACTGAGTGGACACGAGTGCCTTCACCACGAGCGCTGCCATCAGTTGCTAGGTGCACGAAGTCCACGATGATGTTGGGATTGCGTTCGTAGAGACGACGCTCTAGCTCAGCGCACTCCTCGGCTGTCTTCTCCTGGCTATAGCCAGAAGATCCAGGTGTAGCAGGCCATCGCAGCTTGATGGTTACTTCTATCTCGCTCATGGCTTGGCGCACTTTCGGCAGTAGAACCACGGGGACAGCTTCATCTCACGCCTGTACCAGGCGGCCAGCTGTCGGTCTTTCAGCTCTCCAGACTTGACTAGAACGTGGGAGCTATGGCACTTGACGCACTTACGGGTGACACTATTCAAGTGCTGCTACTTGAGAGGTAGCGAATCTCGTGTTTGGTTTTGGTAGTGGAGCAGGCGGGAATCGAACCCGCGTCCTAAGTAACTTACTCTCTTCGTGCTACAACCATTCCCGACTCACAGTGCGGGTACTGTACTGCAGGGCCGCTGGTTTTAACACCAGTCAAATCCACCAGGTCGTCTTTCCGAACCAGTCAGCTGTCTATTCCAGCAGTCTTCCCACTTGGATGAAGAGGTGTGGGAGACCCAACTTCCTGGCCTAGACCAGTGCACCCTCGAGTGCATCGAGCTCTGCCCAAAGGGCGTCGCTCTCGAAGTCAGCAGTGTTATCCTCTGCGTTTAGGATTCCCATAGCCGTTTAGCCAGTCTGCCATGGGTTAACTGGGGTTGCACTTAGAGCTTCCGTCCCTAGTCGAGAACCGGTTCTGCCCCGTACACATGGAGGGGCTCGAACCCCCGACATCCACTTTGTAAGAGTGGCGCTCTGCCAACTGAGCTACATGTGCTCGCCCTGAGTTTCCTCAGGGTCTGAATCGTCTTCCATTATAGTAGACGATTCGGTGGTAGGCAACACAGTTTCATAGAGTTGATCTATGAAGTCTTGCGCTGCCTTACTTTCCTTTTCTGCCTTCTTCCTACTCTTCTTCTGCATCAGTAGATTCGGCGTCCTTCAGAGCCTTGAACGCGATCGCCGCCTCGATGCCATCCAGAACCGAAGCCTGTATGTGTTTGCCGTTATCGAGCCGTACCAGGTGATCCATGTCGCCATAGGTCTGAGCGAACTGCTCCTTCTTGACCGCACGATGCAGCCTCCGTACTTCCTTGCCCCTACGAGAGTTCTTAACGGACACCTAGTGCTTCTTTCGCTAGCATGAGACCGATGATGGTCTTCGAGTCGACAATCCATCCGTTGAGGATGAAAGTCACAGCGTCTTTGAGGTCTACCTGTACCTCTTCGATGTATCGTTCTTCTGCACCGTGACGATCGGTCCCTTCGAACTCAACGTCTTCGGCCAGATAGATCTTGACCAGCTCTTCAGCAAAGCCTACAGCCGGTTTGTAGTCTAGCAGGTGTGTGAACTTGGAGTGGGGGTCGATGACGTAACCCAACTCCTCTTTCAGCTCACGCTTGGCAGCATCTTCTGGGTCTTCGCCCACGATGTCTAGCTTGCCCGCTGGTATCTCATAGAGGTAGCCGCCATGGCTTGCGCGCCAGTGCTTGCACATCAGAACGGTGGTGCCGTTAACGATGGGCACCACAGCTACTGCATTGCCTGTCACCACAACTTCACGGTGGAAGACCTGGCCATCAGGGCTCATGTAGGAGCGGCGCTCGACACGAAACACCACACCATCAAAGACCGTTTGGGTTTGGAGATGCTTGAAGGGCTCACCACGAACGACATGCTCACTCCCACTGGGCGATGTAGTCGTCGTTGTCTCCTCGGTCGATCCAGTCTCCGGCATCGTACTCATCGTCGTAGAATCCTTCATCTATGACCGTCGAGTCGTGCTCGATGTCAGGTTCTGGTTGGTCTTCTCGAAGCTGTCGCAACAGCTCAAGAGCGTCTTCTTCTGGCTCCTCTGGATGGAGCAGCGCTCGTTCTTCTAGGATGTCGTCATCATCCATCATCCATACCCCCGCATGAACGCTAGGGCCATGGCATGTGCGTCCGGCTCATTGGGATCGAAGTCGAAGGGATCCCATTCGTCACCGTCGTCACCGAACTGCTCCGACAGCAAGATCTTGCGCTCGAGTGCATCGGCTGTGATCTGCTCGATCTCCGCTTCGACTTCTGCTTCGAGCATCAGTTCTTGGTGGCGCTCAACTGCCTGTTCAGACAGGCGCACACCAAAGACATACTGCTCGGGAGAGTCCTTGAGATGTGCAGCTGCGATGTCGTGAGCTGTCTTGAGCTCCGACGCTGCACCAAGGACATAGCCGCCAACCTCATAGAGACTGTTGCGGTAGTTCATTGATGAGTCACGCGCGGTGATGCAGTAGGCACTGATGCCCTGACCCACACCGATCCAGATGTAGTCGAAGGTCAGCGGCACCTTAAAGCTACCTAGCATTGCCATTGTCTTCCTTCATTGCTCGGGGAGGAGGATTCACCCATCTGTTGTATGCGATAAAGCATAGCTAGAGTCAGGCCAGCTAAGCTTTGCGGCCTCGGACATATCATAGAGGGCGCCCTCGATGGTCTGGCTGTTGCCGAAGCGGGGCTTCTCGTCGGTGTGGTGGGCCTTGGCCGACTCGATCTGGCCTTCGGTGCTGGGCGCGTTGCCGAGGAACCAGTCGATTCCGCCGTCCCAAAACCCAACGAGGACGAAGTCGATCTCAGAGTCGTACATAGCCTGGGCGGTCTGAAGATGATTCATGTGTGTTTTGCCAATCTTGTGTGTTACTAGCTGGGGAGGTGAGCCTCGAACTCACAAACTCCGGTTCCAAAGACCGGTGACTTTGCCAATTTGTCTACTCCCCAAGGAATTTTATGCCTAGTATACTTCGTAATGAAGAAGCAGTTCGTAAAGCAGTTAGTCAGTCCAACTCTATCAGGGAGTGCTTAGTCGCACTCGGCCTTCGAGGGGCAGGAGGAAACTACAAAGCTTTACGACAGGCATGTGAGCGCATTGGAATAGATGTGCCAGTTTGTACCGGCGACAACCAGACCGCTACTGCTCGTAACTCTAATCGAATACCTCTTGAAGAGATACTAGTAGAGCACTCATCTTACACCAACAGAGCGCAGTTGAAAAAGAAACTAGTTTCAGCTGGTTTGTTGGAGTGGAGATGTCATGGGAAGAATTGTACAGTTGTTGGTGAATGGAATGGAGAGCCCATCATGTTGCAGCTCGAGCATATAAATGGCACTTGGAATGACAACAGAATAGAGAACTTGACGTTCTTATGTCCTAATTGTCATTCTCAGACAGAGACGTACGCTGGTAGATCCCTTAAGCGGTCTTAACCAAGCGTTCTGCCAGCTGAACTATCCCCGAAGGTACTATAGGTCCACTTGTCCACGGGCATATAGTATCAGAGAGGATCGCACTTCACTAGCTATCGCGTCGAAGTAGTCCGATCTATCTAGGTCCGGGTGAAGCCGCAAGGCATCCACCAGTGCGTACAGGTACTCTATACCATCCTCTACTCCATCGAAGCCGTTGTTATACAGCCTCAGCACTGCTGAGTAGAGACGGTCAAGAGCATCGCAGCACTTGGGCAGAACATCTACCTTACGTGCGAGGATGTAGGCCCACTCCTGGTAGCTGAACAGTGCCTCGATGGGGAGGGTAAGGTTCAGCGTTGGAGGGACCTGGGACTCCCAGTTGGGTGGTACGATGAGCGGACCTGGCTGTGGGTTCAACTCCGCTGAGATTCTCGGAACCATGTCTCTCCTGGTAAATTCGAAATGGAAAGCCCTAAACCAAAACCCTCCAATTGAATTTTTCCCCCATTTTAGGCTGGGGGGGTAAATCCGCTCTGGGGCTTGATGGGCGGAGCGGGCGGAATGGCGCCAACCGACGCTGGGGTCACGATCGACGAAGGGGAAAGAAGGAGTGATTCGGAGGAAACGACCTCAGGGGCCTCTTCCTCCAAAATGCCCGTATCGGTGATGAACTCGTCCTCGGCCTCGATGACCCATTCGACCAACGGGCCTTTGGTGATCGAAGTGGTCGAATCGCTCCAGGTGTTGATGTACATCTCAGCGCCATTGACGGCCGTAGGCGTAGAAGACACCAAAGTCGGATTCAGCTCATCGAAGGTCCTGGGGACTTCTTCGACATCGAGCGGAATACTGGCATAAGGCTCATGGGCCATATCCGCCGCTTTGGCCTGATCGAGCTCTTTGAAGCTCAGGTCCTCGATCGGCCCATTGAGCTTATCGGCCTTTTTGCGCTGCCAGGCGGAATACGCCGAATCGGCGCCAATCCAGATGACAGCGATTATGCACGCTCCGATGATTATCGCGAGTACATCGACCATTGCTACTTCTCCTGATTTGTGGAAAGCGCGAGGTTCACTCCGCTTTGGATCATTTCCAACATTGCGCCCTGAAGCGTCTCTTGGGACACCCAGGCCGTAAGGTCGAAAATGAGGGTAGTGTTAAAACCGGCTTTTACCGCATCCAGACAAGTTGCCTTGACACAGAAGTCGGTTGCGATGCCGCAGACATCGACGTCAGTAACGCCGTAGTTCAAAAGCAGCGATTCGAGCGGTTCGTCGTCAAATGGGCTCAGATCGTCCATGTCGTGATCTGCCACCAAGAACAGTTCCGACGAATCGACGATTCCTTCGAATGCCGAGTATGCAGCGGCTTCCTGGCCCTTTCGGACCAAATAGACGTGCTCTCGGTGATCGCCCCAATCCCAGATATCGAGAGTGCGGTGGAAATCGGCTCCCATAGTGTCCGCAACACAGTGGTCGGGCCAGGTGTCGACGTAGTTGGGCTCGGCGTCCTCGAAGAACGATGCGAAGTGGTTTCCGGGGTTCTCGTGCCAGTCCTGGCTGAAAACGATCACGTCATAGCGTCGGTCCGCACGAGCACGGGCACCATAGGAGGCGATCAGCGCAGCGGTGAGAGCACCGGTCTTGACCGCGAGAGAACCACCCTCGCAGAAGTCGTTCTGCACGTCCACGATAATCAGTGCACGTGTCTTGGGCTCTTCGTCGCTCATATCACTCCCTTGATTTCGAACGCTGTTTCCTCGGTCGTACTCACGAGGAGAGGGCGCTTGGAATACCGGACATTTTCGATCCCTTCCATGCGCTCACGGTGCAAAGCAACCGCATCCTTGAGGGTGGGCATGGACTCGGGATTGGGGGTTCCGTGGCACATGTGGACCTGAAGGACCTCTCGGTCAAAGCCGGTCTGGTTGATCGGAGCCTCAGCTGGATCTTCGATCACGTACAGGCGCTCGGCCACGGGAAGACCAGCAAGGCTGTAACGCATTGCCAGCTTCCTTCCACCCACGTATCCCTTCTTCGGGTCTGTCTTGCTTACGGCTTGTCCGTTGGACTCCACCATCTTGAAAACAAAGCCACAAGTAGGGCTACCACCACCAGTAATGAGATCAGTACCCACTCCATAGCCACTTATCCATTCCGAGTATCGGCTGACCTCGTGAGGAAAGCCTGGTGCAGTCTCCAGTGAGAAGATGGCCTCGTAGCTGAGGTCACCACTGAAGAGCAGTTCGACGGTGTCTTCTTTGGCACAGAATTCGCCGCGAACCTTCTTGTACTGGTTGATCCTCTCGATGTGGTCACCCGAGTCGATACGGATCTTGAAGCTGTAAGGCTCATCGGGTCCGAACACGTTGCGGAACGCGATGAAGGCGTTCTTCATGCCCTGAACACAGTCGTAGGTGTCGACCAAGATGACCGTGTCGGGTCCGTAGTTGCGGAACCACGATTCGAAGGCAGCTAGCTCGTTTTCGGGGCCTCCGAAGTGGAGGACCCAGTTGTGCGCCATGGTTCCTGCCCAAGGGACGCCATAGATTGCTGATGCTGCCATGTTCGAAGTAGCACTAAAGCCTCCAATGAAGGCGGCTCGGGCAGCATCGATTGCAGCTTCATCGTGACCTCGTCGCGAGCCCATGTCAACGAGGCGCTTGTCACGAGCAGCGACTCTAATACGACTGGCTGCGCTAGCAACGGCGCAGTCAAAGTTGTAAATGCTGAGCGCAAGGGTCTCAACAAGGAGCGCATGGCCATAGGTTGACCTCACTGTCAGGATGGGCGATCCTGCGAAGAACAGTTCGCCATCGGGGTAGCCGATGATGTCACCCCGGAAACCGGGGAAGTCGTGCAGCCACTTGAGCGTGGCGTTGTTGATGACCTTGGCATCGACGAGCTTGTGGATGAAGTTCCAGTCCTCGGGACCCTGGGGGTAGAAGTCTGCTAGCTCCTCTATGAAGCGGCCCGCACCAGCAACCACACCGTAGGGACGGCCACCAAGGTAGTTGGTGACCTCGGTGTTGGCGCCAGGGAGCTTACGGGCGAACAGCTCGAAGGTGACTGGCTGATCTACCGAACCATTGGCAATCGCCGCGTCAAGCAACAGCAGCATCTGCAGGTCGGTCTTGAGGAAACTGCTCATTGTGTTGTCCTTGTTCCACTGTCGTGGACGATAGTGCGAATTCCGGCAGCTCTGGCGATCTTCACCATATGCTCCGTGCCACCTCTACTCAACGTGTGATCAAAGCCGTCTTTGAAAGCTATCACTAGGTCAGGACGGAACTCCTTAAGCATCTGGTTGTTACGGGCTGGACCCGCTCCACGTCCTAGCCCCTTCCAGTTTGCTGGATAAGGATAGACGGCGATACTTGGATGGCGACCGGCCCAAGCACCAGCCAGCCTATCAGCGCCGCGCGCGTCACCATGTGCTAGATCAGTAATACGATCGATCTCTGACAAGACCTTAGAGATGTAATCGAAGTCCGTGTAGTCGCGCGATCCACAAACCAGCACTCTCATGAGTCTATGATCTTCCTTTCGTTGGCACGGGCTGAGGGATTCGAACCCCCGACACCTGGGTTTGGAAGCCAGTGCTCTGGCCAAACTGAGCTAAGCCCGCTAGATTGTAGTACCACCCTTAGATCTCAACTGCCAATCTTCGTCAGGGCCATTTAGGTAGTGCTCGTTCGGGGGAACTGAACAGGCTGTATGCCCAAAAGACCAGGGCACACGCTGCTATGACACATGCGAGGGACAGGAGTGCGACCATCAGTCGACCCGATACGAGGACATCTTCATGCGCTCGCCGCCATAGGCGCTGTTGGACTGACTCCAACGGCCCTTCCAGGACCAGTCGTCCATGACGTACTGGGCGAACTGGTGCTCCTCGAGCTCGATGATGTCATCGACCGACATCTCGAGCATGCGGATGATCTTGTCGTACTCCTTGGTCTGGTCCTGCGGGGCAGGCAGGCTGAAGACGATGTCGGGCACGCGGTTGTGAAGGAGAGCATCGAGACGCTCTTCCAGCTGTGTCTGGGCGGCACGACGCCAACCCTCCAGCGCCTCTTCGAAGACCTCGCGGTGCTCGGTACGGTTCTCGCGGATGGCGGCGAGCAGTTCGTCCTTCTTGATCTTGACAGATTCCATTAGTCCTGGTCCTTTTTGGAGAGCTTGCCGACCTTGGTGGAGGCTCGACAGATTGACTTGCCGTTTTGGGTGACCCATTCGGTAGGGCCTGGGA
>JACCDG011110193.1_pt1 | contig 17008 bp, 13 predicted proteins | sample 7442471 | NCBI WGS metagenome assembly JACCDG01 (sample SAMN15323444, study PRJNA562643) | freshwater metagenome | isolation source: river surface water | place: USA:Blue River Watershed | collected 2017-08-17 | reverse complement strand
TGCCGCCAGCGCGACACCCCCATCATCACCTTCGTCAACAAGATGGACCGCGAAGGCCGTGACCCGCTGGAATTGCTGGACGAAGTCGAAGCCGAGTTGGGCATGCCCTGCGTGCCCATGACCTGGCCCGTGGGCCAAGGCAAGCAGTTTGGCGGCATCGTCAACCTGCGCACCCAATCCATGCGCCTGTTTGACGCGGGTGCCGACAAGCGCAGCGGCGAAGACGAAGTGGTGCCCTTGTCCGAGCGCGACAAGCTGCACGCCCGCTTTGGCCACGAGTGGGAGCTGGCTGAACAGAACATGGAGCTGATGTCTGAAGCTGCACCGGCGTTTGATCTGGAGCTGTTCCTCGCCGCCAAGCAAACCCCCGTGTTCTTTGGCTCTGCAGTGAACAACTTCGGCGTGCAAGAAGTGCTGGACGCGCTGGTCGACCTGGCCCCCTCGCCTCGCCCGCGTTTGTCGACCGAGAAAGACGGCTCGCACAAAGAAATCCTGCCCGAGCTGGAGAACTTCTCTGGTGTGGTTTTCAAAGTGCAAGCCAACATGGACCCCTCGCACCGCGACCGCATTGCCTTTGTGCGCGTTTGCTCTGGCAAATACACCCCCGGCATGAAGCTCAAGGTGCAGCGCAACGGCAAAGAACTGCGCCCCACCTCGGTGGTGACCTTCCTGTCGCAACGCCGCGAAGCGGTGGACGAGGCTTTTGCTGGCGACATCATTGGCTTCACCACCCACGGCGGCGTGCAACTGGGCGACACCATCACCGATGGCATCAACCTGCAATACACCGGACTGCCCTTCTTTGCGCCAGAACTGTTCCAGACCGTCGAATTGAAAAATCCGATGAAAAGCAAGCAATTGCAAGCAGGTTTGCTGCAATTGGGCGAAGAAGGCGCCATTCAGGTGTTCAGGCCCGAGGTGGGCGGTTCGATGCTACTGGGCGCTGTGGGCCAGCTGCAGTTTGAAGTGGTGCAGCACCGCTTGATGGCCGAGTACAGCGTGGACATCCGCCTGATGCCTTGCCGCTTCACGGGCGCACGCTGGATCACCGCCGACACCCCTGAGGCCATGAAAAAGTTCACCGACGAAAATGCCAGCAAACTGGCGCTGGACGCCGCCGACACCTTGGCTTACATGATGACCTCGGCCTATGACCTGCGCCTGACAGCCGAGCGCCATCCACAAATTCACTTCCACCCACTGCGCGAGCACGCGGGCTTGAGTTTGTCGACGCAATAAACAATTAGGTCACGCAAACGTGACCTAATTCACACCCCAAAGGGCATGCAGACCGCTGCAGCCCTGAATCGTGGGATTTCCACCGCACTCGCCTGGGACGCAAAATGAGTATGGGCTGCAAACGCTGCCTCTGCCATTTTGGCCGTCCCTTTCGCCGATACTTGTCAGTATTGCGGTCCGTCCGCCTTTCAAGCCAAAGCAATGTGGACCAGCCACATTTCTCAAGTCGGGAGCCCCCAATGACGTTGCGTTTTATGTCCAGCTCGATCACCCGTACCATCGCAGGCCTGAGCGCCACCTTGATTTGTGCTGCCACACTGACAGCCTGCGGCACATTTGGCCGATACCCCCAAGCGCCCGCCAAGGCTGAGGCCGCTGATCAGCTGTACAAAATTGGCGCTCTGGATGTCTTGAGTATCGTGGTGTGGCGCAATCCTGAGCTGTCCTCGAACATCACCGTTCGACCAGACGGCCGCATTTCCCTGCCTTTGGTCGAAGACGTGCAAGCAGCAGGCCGCAACCCTGCCGACTTATCTCGCGATATTGAAAAAGCCCTTAGCAAATTCATTCGGGAACCCGTGGTCACAGTGGTGGTCAACAGTTTCCAGGGTGTTTCTACCGAGCAAATTCGAATCGTGGGTGAAGCATCCAAACCCCAATCCGTGCCCTTCCGTAAAGGTTTGACCATTCTCGACGTGATGATTCAAGCTGGTGGCCTGACCGACTTTGCCGATGGCAACGGCGCCGTGCTGATTCGCGGCTCGCAATCTGGTGCGCAATACAGTGTGCGCCTGAAGGATCTGCTCAAGCGCGGTGATATTTCTGCAAATGTGGAAATGATGCCCGGCGACATCATCATCGTGCCGCAAAGCTGGTTTTAAGATATTTGGCTCGGTCTACAGGCATCCGCAGTAAACACGCATGAACGAAATTGTCCTCAAAATCAGTCAAATTGCATTGGCAATATGGCTGCGTCGCTGGATTGCCTTGGCCGTTGCCTGGCCAGTTGCCATCTTGGCGGCCGTTGGCGTCACGCTCATGTCGGATCGTTATGAAGCCACCGCCAAGGTGTATGTCGATACCCAAACCGTTTTAAAACCCTTGATGTCGGGTTTGGCATTTCAGCCAGATATCGAGCAACAAGTCGCCATGCTGGCGAAAACCTTGATTTCTCGCCCGAATGTTGAACGGCTGGTTGATCTGCCCTCAATTGGCTACAAAAACACCGGGCCTTACGCCCGCGACCGAGAAATCGAACGCTTGATGAAAGACATCAAGATCGCCCCGGCCACCAACAACTTATACACCCTGTCTTACCGCGACACGAACCCCAAGCGGGCCCAGCACGTCGTTCAAAGTCTGGTTGACCTGTTTGTGGATTCGGGCGTGGGCGGCAAACGCCGAGATTCGGAAGAAGCCCGTCGTTTCATTGACGAGCAGATCAACACCTACGAAACCAAATTGACTGAAGCCGAAAACCGGCTCAAAGACTTCAAGCTCAAAAACTTTGGCGTGGTCAGCGCCACCAACCAAGACTATTTCTCGCGCGCCTCGGCGCTGTCCGACGAAATTGCCAAACTGCGTGTCGACCTCAGCGCCGCAGAACACAGCCGCGACGCATTCAAGCGTGAACTGGCCAATGAGGACCCGCAACTGCCTGTCGACCCAGGTGCCGGATCTAACTCGCCATCAGAAACATCCATCCGACTTGAAGCACAAAAACGCCAGCTCGATGAATTGCTTCGTCGCTACACCGATGAGCACCCTGACGTCGTCGGCACACGCAGAACCATCGCCCAACTGGAATCACAACGCCGGGCCGAATTGATTGCCAACCGAGGCGCAGGGCGCGGCGCCGCTACCAGTCCTGTTTATCAAAAAATCCGGATCTCCCTGGCTGAGGCTGAAGCCAGCGTGGCTTCGCTGCGCACCCAATTGTCCGTTCAGCAATCACGGATGGAACAGATCAAGTCAACAGCCGGCAAGGTGCCCGAAACCGAAGCCGAGTTGGCCCAACTGAACCGGGACTACGACATCCTGCGCAAGAACTATGAGCAGTTGGTGGCCCGCCGTGAGTCCGCCTTCCTGGGCGTTCGACTGGACCAATCCGCGCAACTGGCGGACTTCAAAATGGTCGAACCCACACGGGTCGACCCCAAACCCGTCATGCCCAACAAGCAAATTTTGGCTTTGGCCAGCTTGGTCGGCGCCATCTTGATTGGTTTGGGCGTCAGCTTTGGCTTGAGCCAGATCTTCCCCTCATTCCATCTGGCAGCAGAGCTGCGCGAAATGTCCGGACGCCCAGTCCTCGGCTCCGTGTCCATGTTCGTCAGCCCGCAGGCCAAGCTGGCGCAACGTCAAGACACAGTGAAATTCTTTGCCATCAGTAGCGTGATGGTGGTCCTTCATTTGGCCTGGATTGTCTGGATCACGGTCCGTAGCGGTTTTTAAGGACGCCAAATGAACACCATTGAGCAAGCCACCAAACGAATTGAGCAATTGCGGCGCGCTGGTATTGAGGTCCCATGGGGCGCCGCAGGTGTCGAGCAAGCGCCCCCTGCGCAAGCAGCTGCACCAGAGGCAACAGCCTCTGCCAGCAGTGCGTCACAAGCTGTTGAGGCTGTCGTCAACCAACCCGCGTCAGAGGCAAGCGCAGCGGCTGACACGCCGGAGGCGCAACCGGCCAGTCACCGCCGCTCCAAGTCGGTTGAATTGAATTTGGCGCGCCTGGCTCAAAACGGTTACCTGGTCCCCGGACGAGAACGCAGCCAGATTGAAGAAGAGTTCCGCATCATCAAACGCCCTTTGCTGAAAAATGCGATGGGCGAAGGCGCGGCCCCCGTCGAGCGCGCGAATCTGATCATGGTCACCAGCGCCCTACCCGGCGAAGGCAAGACCTATACATCGATCAACTTGGCCATCAGCCTGGCCATGGAGTTGGACCACAAGGTCTTGCTGGTCGATGCCGATGTCGTGCGGCCATCGGTCCTGGATCGCCTGGGTCTGCAACCAACCAAAGGCCTGCTGGACATCCTGACCAATGCCGACATCGACATGTCGGACGTCATGCTCAAGACCAACATCCCTAAGCTGACCTTGCTGCCCGCAGGCATTGGCTCCGGCGAGGCCAACACAACGGAACTGTTGGCCAGTGGCTCGATGGAAAAACTGCTGGACGAGTTGGCACAGAAGTACCACGACCGGATCGTGGTGTTTGACGCGCCGCCTCTGCTGCCATCCACCGAGTCACGTGTTCTGGCCACCCACTTGGGTCAGATTGTGCTGGTCGTTGAAGCCGACCGCACCCCCAAGGCATCCGTCACGCAAGCGTTTGCCGCGCTGGAATCATGCCCGGTTGTGATGTCGGTGTTGAACAAATGCAGAAGCAAAAAGGCCAACACGGCCTACGGCTACTACGCCGTTTAAACCTTTCTTGAAATCTCGGAGGAACTATGCCAACAGTGGCCGTTGTAGGTTTGGGATATGTCGGACTGCCTTTGGCCGTCGAATTTGGCAAGATTTACCCCACCATCGGGGTGGATCTGCATGTCGAGAAGATCGAAGCCTACCGCCGATTTGTCGACCCGACCGGCGAGATCAGCACCGAAGAGCTGAAAGCCTCGGTGCACTTCAAACCGACCACTGACGCCTCGGCCCTGAAGGACGCGGACTTTGTGGTGGTGGCCGTGCCCACCCCTGTGGACGATGCCCACATCCCTGACTTCTCGCCCCTGGTTGGCGCCAGCACAGCCGTTGGCAAGAACCTCAAGCCCGGCGCCATCGTGGTGTTTGAATCCACCGTGTACCCCGGCGCGACCGAAGAGGTCTGCATCCCCCTGATCGAAAAGCACTCCGGCCTGAAATGGAAGAAGGACTTCTTCGTCGGCTACTCGCCCGAGCGCATCAACCCCGGGGACAAGCAGCACACCCTGACCACCATCACCAAAGTGGTCTCGGGTGACACGCCCGAAACGCTGGAAACGGTGGCACAGGTCTATGGCAGCGTCATCAAGGCTGGCGTTTACAAGGCATCGAGCATCAAGGTGGCAGAAGCCGCCAAGGTCATTGAAAACACGCAGCGCGACTTGAACATTGCGCTGGTCAATGAACTGTCGTTGATCTTCCATCGCATCGGCATCGACACCCTGGAAGTGCTGCAAGCGGCCGGCACCAAGTGGAACTTCTTGCCATTCCGTCCCGGCCTGGTCGGCGGACACTGCATTGGCGTTGATCCCTACTATTTGACCCACAAGGCTGAAATGCTGGGCTATCACCCACAGGTCATTTTGGCAGGCCGTCGCATCAACGACGGCATGGGCAAGTACATCGCTGAGCAAACCATCAAGCAGATGATTCAAAGCGGCGCCTCGGTCAAGGGTGCCAACGTGATCGTTCTGGGCCTGACTTTCAAGGAAAACTGCCCTGACTTGCGCAACTCCAAGGTCATCGATGTGATCAACGAGCTCAAGAGCTATGGCGTCAACGTGCTGGTGCACGACCCCATTGCCTCGCCTGCTGAAGCGCAGCACGAATATGGCGTGGACCTGGTTTCGTGGGAGGCTCTGCCTCAATCGGCAGCCATCGTGGCCGCCGTGGCGCACGAACCCTTGCTGCAACGCAGCCTGGATGACATCGCCACCAAGCTGATGCCAGGTGGCACCTATGTAGACGTCAAATGCGCGGCCGACGCCAAAGCCCTGCAAGCCCGTGGATTTGGAGTGTGGCGCCTGTGATTACCTTGCACGACGATCTGGCCCAGCAACTGGCCACGCAACCCCGCCACTGGCTGGTCACCGGCGCAGCCGGCTTCATTGGCTCCCATTTGCTGGAGACTTTGCTGCGCGCCGGGCAAAAAGTCACCACCTTGGATAACTTTGCCACCGGCCACCAACGCAACTTGGATGAAGTGCGCCAACTGGTGGGCGAACAAGCCTGGCAAAACCACCGCTTCATCCAGGGCGACATCGCTGATCCCGCCACCTGCCAGATGGCGTGTGAAGGGGTCGATGTGGTCTTGCACCAAGCAGCCCTGGGCTCGGTACCGCGCTCGATCGCTACGCCGCTGGTCACCCATCAGGCCAATGCCACCGGTTTTTTGAACATGCTGGCTGCCGCCCGTGATGCGGGCGCCAAACGCTTTGTTTACGCTGCATCCAGCTCGACCTATGGCGACTCCCCAACGCTGCCCAAAGTCGAAGACGTCATCGGCAACCCGCTGTCACCTTACGCCGTCACGAAATACCTCAATGAGTTGTATGCGCAGGTGTTTCAACGTTGCTATGGGTTTGAAACCGTTGGCCTGCGTTATTTCAACGTCTTCGGTCCACGTCAAGACCCCAACGGCGCGTATGCCGCGGTGATTCCTCGCTGGATTGCAGCCATGCTGCGCGGTGAACCGTGCACCATCAACGGCGATGGTGAAACCTCGCGCGACTTCTGCTTTGTGGCCAATGCCGTGCAAGCCAACTTGCGGGCGGCCTACGCGCCCCTGGCTGCCGACGTGCCGCAGGTTTACAACGTCGCGGTGGGTGACCGCACCACACTGGTCGAACTGCACCGCCTGATTGGCGAAATGCTGGTGTCCAAACAAGCAGTCAGCGTCGTACCCGAACCCGCCTTTGCGCCCTTCCGCGCCGGTGATGTTCGTCACTCACTGGCCAATGTGGACAAAGCCCGGCAAAGCCTGGGTTATGCCCCCACACACGATGTCCGTGCAGGTATGGCCGAAGCGGCAGACTGGTACATCCAAAGCGCTCGCCAATCACAAGCGTGATGGCTGCGGCACTGGCCACGAGCCAGCACCACGCTGACTGACCGACGAACTCGCCATGCTTGCCGCATTCAAACTCTATGTCATGCCCTACCTGGTCTATTTGACCGTGTTGTGGGCGTGTGGCAATGGTTTGTTCAAAAAGGCGTCGGTCGCGCTGTTCGTGTACTTGGTCTTGGTGATCTTTCCCCAGTTCTGGTATCCCACCCATGGTTTGCCACTGGGGTCTTACTCATTGAGCATGCTGGCCTTGGCCGCCATCATCGGTGGCCAACGTCAACGCCCGAACAAAGACCCCACAGCGTTCAACCGAGGCCTGGTCCTTTGGGTCATCATCACCAGTTACCTCGCGTTGTGGAACACGTCCTTGCGTTTTGGGCTGTCCCTGCCCATCACCTCGAACAATGACCTGTTCCCCCAGTGGCGCAACTTTGCGTTGATGATCGGCCTGTATTTCGCGGCCTATGCGTCGATGCGATCGGAGGACCTGATCCGAAAGACCATGATGGTCTTTTTCTGGGTCATCATCGTCTTGTCGTGGAGAGAACTGTCCGGCTTTGTCTCGGGTGACTCGTTCTCATACAACCGCCGCTCGGTGGGGCCTTTCTGGATGGTGGGCTTGAACGCCAACCACTTTGCCGCATTCATCGCGCACTTTTCCGTCCCGGCCATCGGCTTGCTCGCAGTGGACGACGACAAAAAACGCAAGCGCCTGTACCTGGCAGCCTTTGTAGCATCCCTGTACCCGCTGTTTTTCTCGTACTCGCGCGGGGCTTATGTGGCCGTGCTGTTCGGAATCATTGTGGTCGCCGTGCTGCGATACCGCTCGCTGCTGCCCTTCCTGGGCATCTTCCTGATCTTTTGGGACTCGATCCTGCCCAGCTCCGTGGTCGATCGCATCCAGATGACCGAAAGCCCGGATGGCCAGATCGAAGAGTCAGCCGCCTTGCGTTTGGTAGTCTGGGATTTGGCCAAACGCATCTTCTCGGACAACCCCCTGTTTGGCATCGGATACCAAGGGTTCTACTTTGCCAGCGCAGGCTTGCCGCTGCACAACGTCCACAACTACTACCTCCAAACCGCTGCTGAACAGGGTATTTTTGGCCTGACCTTGCTGGCCATCTTGTTCTGCCGCGCAGGCTGGAGTGGTTGGCGCCTGTACAAAGATGGCAGCTCCAACTTCCTGCGCGGCATGGGACTGGGGTTCATTGCCTGCATCAGCGCCATGGCCATCACGAACATTTTTGGCGATCGGTTTTCACAGATTTCCGTCGGCAGCTATTTTTGGATTTACTTCGGTTTGGTAGACCGCGCACGCGTGTTGGCACAAACACCGCCAGACGCCCCCCCAGCCAAACCGGGCGGCGGACATGCCACCCAAGCCGCCACCTGACCCCACGTCATCACCACACCATGTCAGCGCCTTACACCGTCCTGATGTACCACGCCACTCCTGCCCATCCCAGTGACGGGCAGGGAGCCGATCCCCATTACTCCGTGGCACTGGACATCTTTGAACAACACCTTGCTTGTTTGAAACAGCTCGGCCACAGCGCACGGTCCATCGAAACCGTGCAAGCCCACCAGGCCAGCGGAGAACGCCCCGTCGGCATGACCTTTGATGACGGCCACCGGACCAATCTGGATGCCGCCCGAGCGCTGTCGCAATACGGTTGGTCTGGTACGTTTTTTGTCAATCCCAGCACCGTCGGCACGCCAGACTTTCTGTCGTGGGAAGACATGCGGATCATGGTCGACCTGGGCATGTCGATTCAATCGCACGCCCAGCACCACCGATACCTCGATGAGCTGTCTCCAAACGAGCAAGAACAAGAGCTTTCGGCATCCAAAGCCCACATCGAACAACAACTGGGGCGTCGGGTCACCGTTTTTGCACCACCCGGCGGCCGCACCAACCAGCACACGGCCACGCTGGCACAACAAGTCGGATACGAGTGCATGTGCACCTCTCGCGTCGGCCTGTGGCAGGCACATGACGCCAACCGTTGGGATGTACCCCGTTTTGCCATGTTGGCCGCCACACCGCTGCCCCAGCTAAAAGCTTGGGTGACGCAATCGCCCGTTGAGATCACCAAACAAGTGCTGCGCTATCGCGTCTTGCGCGCGATGAAGTCTCTCATGGGCAACGGGGGTTATGAACGACTCAGGGGTGCCTTGTTGGGCACACCAAAGGACTACTGATGAACTGGCTTTTCTGGAGCGCCATCGCGCTGGTGATCTACACCTACATCGGCTATCCGGTGCAGTTGTGGCTCACCTCTCGCCTTTTGCCCAAGCCTGTGCAGCGAGGATCGCAGACACCTGAGGTGGTCATGATCGTCGTCGGCCACAACGAGGCCCATCGCATCGAAGCCAAGATCCGAACCTGCTTGAATCAAGACTACCCTGCCGACAAATTGAGCGTACTGGTTGTCTCCGACGGGTCTACTGATCGCACCCATGACATCGTCAACGGCTTCAACGATGCGCAGGTTCAACTGCTGGCCTGCCCCACCCGACGCGGCAAGGCTGCCTGCCTCAACGACGGTGTAGCCCACACACAAGCGCCCATCATTGTCTTCACGGATGCCCGCCAGCGCTTGCACCCCCAAGCCGTGGCCAAGTTGGTCGCCAATTTTTCTGACCCCAGCATCGGCGCAGTCAGTGGCGAGTTGGAGTTCGAGCAAGACGATGGCACCCCCTTTGCCGAAGGCATCGGGGCCTATTGGCTCTATGAAAAATTCATCCGCAATCGTGAGGCCTTGACCGGCTCGGTCGTTGGCGTCACCGGGGCCCTGTATGCCATCCGTCGCCAGTGCTTCAACCCCATTCCGGCCGAAACCATCTTGGACGACGTGGCCATCCCTATGCTGGCGGCCATGCAAGGCTGGCGCGTTTCGTTTGAAAGCGGGGCTATGGCTTATGACGCCCCTTCATCCGATGCGGCCAAGGAAAAAATCCGCAAAGTGCGAACCTTGGCCGGCAACTTCCAATTGATCAGCCTGTTTGAGGGCCTGCTCAATCCTTGGCGCAACCCCTTGTGGGGCCGTTTCGTGGCGCACAAAATGCTGAGATTGGCTTGCCCTTTAGCCCTATTGATCGCCCTCCTGTCACACAGCGTGCTGGCCTGGTCGGAACCTGGTTTTTACCGCTGGAGCTGGTTTGTGCACATCGCAGGCTACTTCGCTTTAATGGCGGCGCTGGCCATTCCAGCACTGCAACGCAACAAGGTCTTGCGCCTGGCTGTGACCTTCGCGCATCTCAATGTTTTTGTGGTTCTGGGCTTTTTGTCCTTCATGACCCAAAAACAATCCCATTTGTGGGGCAGCTCAACCACCCATGAGAAACCGCACACGCGTGCCGGTTCGGGAAACGCCAAATGAAGCTCACCATCATCATTGACCAGATCGCCAATGATCTCGGCGGCACCGAAGGGCAGATCGTCAAATTGCTCCAAGGGCTGGGCGCCAAGCACGAGATCGATCTGATCATCTTTCAGCGCAGCGACTGGCTGGAAAAAGCCCGTACATGGCTGCCCTGCAAAGTAGAAGTCATTGAACTGGGCGGCATCACCAAGCCCGCTTTTTACCTCGGCTTGTTCAAGCTTTATCGACACCTTCGGCGCAACAAGCCAGACGTGGTGCACACCTTCTTTCCGATTGCCAACGTGGTGGGCGTGTTGATGGCCCGGCTGGCTGGCATCAAAGGCGTACTGGGCAGCCGCCGCGATTACGGTTACTGGATCACCCCCGGCTACCTCAAAGCCACCCAATTTGCCAACCGCTTTGTCGACAGCATCGTGGCCAACTCGCCTCAAGTGGGCAGCTTCACGGTGCGCACAGAAGGGGTCCCTGCCGAGCGAGTCGAAGTGATTTACAACGGCGTGGACATCGATGCCTTGCACCGCACCGGCCCCAACCTGGCATTGAAGGCCCAGTTGGGCATTCCCGCCCATCACAAAGTCATCTCACTGGTGGCCAACTACCGCCCGATCAAGCGGCACGACACGTTGCTGCACGCCACCAAACTATTGATCGACAAACATCCTGATGTCAGTCTGCTGTTTGTCGGAGCCAACAATGCCGCCGATCCTTGCCTGGACGAGGTACTGGCGCTGGCCAAACAGTTAGGTCTGGAAGACCGTGTACATCGAGGTCACGCCAAGGGCGACATTGCCGAATACTTGTCGATCATGGACATTGGCTGCAATTGCTCGGAAAGTGAAGGTTTGTCCAATGCCGTCATCGAATACATGGCTGCGGGGGTCGCCAGCGTGGTTTCCAATGGTGGCGGCAACCCCGATCTGGTCATCGATGGGGTAGATGGATTGGTATTTCCGGTCGCCGACCACGTTGCACTGGCCCGTCATTTGACCAATCTGCTGGATGACGCTAACTTGCGAGATCGGTATGCCAAAGCGGGGCAAGACAAAGTTCAACGCGAAATGGGTTTGCATGTGATGCTGAACCGATTTGAGCAGCATTACAAAAACGTGGCAGGACTGGCGTAAACAAAAGGCACGAGACCTGAAGGGACGGGGATGGGATACCTGAGCGACTTGGCCTACTGGCTAGCGGCGACAAGACCGCTATTGGCCATCCAACGCCACCGCATCGCGCGAGGCGGTATCACCGTGTTCATGTACCACGACATCGGTGATGACCGTGAGGACATCGACGTCTGGCAGATCGTTCGCCGCAGTGACTTCTTGCGTCAAGTGGACTACTTGCGCCAGCACTATGACATCGTCGATCTGGATACCGCGCTACAAGCCATCCATCACCCCCAGCGCGACAAACCGCTGGCGGTCTTAACCTTTGATGACGGCCATCGCGGCAACATTGAACACCTGCTGCCGATCGTTCAAAGCGAGCAGCTTCCCGTCACGCTTTACATTGCCACAGGGCATGTTGAGTCAGGCCAGCCCTACTGGTTTGACAAGATGGTCAACCAACTGCAATCCCCGCGGGTGATTGACCTGGATTTGCGCCGGTTCAACATGGGCCAGCACCGGATCAATGACCGCCGAGGCCCACACAACTGGGCGAAAATTCAAAAGCTGCTGGTGGCGGTCAAGTCTCTCCCTGCCGATCAATGTGATCCGGTTGCCGACTCCATCTTGCAGCAGGTACCCACGCCCACGCCTGCGGTCATGACGCCATTGACCCCGTCTGAGGTCGCGGAACTCTCGCGCTGTTCCAACGTCATATTGGGTGCGCACACCGATGGCCATGAAGTGCTGACCAAACTGTCTCTGGATGCAGCCAGGCAAAGCATCGAGGCGTCTGTTGCCAAACTGAAGGCGTGGACGGGGCGGTCGCCCAAACACTTTGCTTACCCAGCTGGGTACAACAACGCCGATCTGGAGCGCTTGGTCGAAGACATGGGCTTTGCCTCGGCCATGGGGACCGAAGACGGCATCTGGCGCCCTCAGCACTCACGTTTTTGCATCCCTCGCATATCGGTGGGCCGGTATGACCACCTGGATAAATTCAAGGTCAACGCGTTGCGCAAATAATCAAGCCAGATCGCGCGGAGGCAACATTCTGGAGGCCTGGCTCACCACGGTATAACCAGGCGGCACATCTTTGACCACAGTGGTGTTGGCCCCGATGACCGCGCCATCGCCAATGTCGATGGCGCCCACAATCACAGCGGACGTGCCCACGTACACATTGTTGCCCAAACGAGGGGGACGGGTCGACTTGCCGCCCCCTTTGAACCCGATGGTGACACCTTGGCCCACGCTGCAGTTGGCACCCATATCGCCCACCAGGAAAATGCCACCGAAGTGCCCAATATATAAGCCGGGACCGATGTCGGCATTGGTCCCGATGTGAATGCCAAAGAGGATTTCACACATCGAGCTCAAAACCGAATAAACCAGCTTGAAGGGATAAGACAGCGGTTTGGGCCGAATGGTTCTGGTCCAGCGACCATATCGGTAAACCACCGAAGCGATGAACCCATATTCAAGCAATGCACGCGCTGCGGCCACTGGCCGACCTGGGCCGCCGTTGGCGTCCAGATAACGCCTGTAGTCGGCACGAATATTGGGCATCAGCATGGATTACAACCATCACGATTGACTTGGTGGCCCCGATTATTTCATGACGCGCCCATGGCATGAAACGCATGGCCTGATCTCACTTGGCCCGTAACCGCCACCCCACAGGCAGGGTGATGCGGAAGACATCGCCACGACCGTCCTTGATACCCCAGTTGCCCGTTGCCCAGACGTTGTCACCGGCGAAGTCCAAGGCACCCGAGCCTTCACTGCGGTAGTCGTAGTAGCCGTTGTAAGCCGAGCCCAGACGAACCACCTTGGATGTGCGAGTGGCGTAGGGGTTGATTTCAATGAACAGGTTTTGGTTCTTGCCCCAGTAAGCGGTGCTGGTGTCATACGTGTTCATGAACACCCAGCCCTTCTTGGCCTTGTTGTAGACCTTGCCGAAGTGCATGCCCAGGCCCCACGAACCGCCATCCAGTGCGCTGTAAGGGAACATCTTGATGCCGCAGGTGTACGAGTTGCCAGAGATCACGCTGCATTTGGCTGTGGTGGCCGAGGCGATGTCCACTGCTTCGATCCAATCGTTGCGATTGTTTTGCGAAACATACATCTCTTCGCCATTGGGGCCCCAGGCCCAGCCGGAGTGCGTGGCATCGGCACCGATGCGGATCGGGTCGGTGAAGTTAGGCAGGAAAGCCTTGGGGCCGTCGGCCACGGTACCGATGTTGGCATCAAACCAGCCAGCGTAAGCCCGTTCAAAGTGCACGACCACACGGGTGCCGTTGGGCGACATCTCCACCATGTTGGGGCGGCTGATGTACGGAGCAGCCGTTGCCGGTGTGTTGATCACCGTGCAAGGGGCCACGGCGCCGGTGCAAGAGCGCTGAATGCTGCCCAGCACTGCATTGGCTTGCTTGTCGTAGCTGAAGATGGCCAAAGGCAGGTAACCGGCACCACGAGAGGTGTCCATCACTTGCCAAGCCCAGTAGCGCGAGTCGTTGGACGAGTCGCCCTCGACGTCATTCATGATCTCGCCCGTCGTGAACGAGGGGAAGGTCTTGCTGAAGTCCTTGATGACCACCGGCGTGGACTGAGCACCCGTGGTGGGGTTGATGTCGGTGTAGTAGAAGGTCATGCCAGGCTTCTCACCTGCGACGGCTTGCGAGGCAGGGATGGAGCGGCCGACAAAGTACAGACGGTAAGGGTTGGCACCGGAGTAGTCCCAACGCAGTTCGTTGACTTCACCCAAGGAGCGCACGGACGATTGAGGCGTCACGGTGGGCTTGATCTTGAGCACGGTCATCAGCTTGTTGTCCGAGACGCGGTAGACCCAGGCGCTGGTGCTGTTGTCGCCATGAACCAGGACGAACTCGCCGGTGGTGTTGGACGGTGTGTAGCGCGAGTAGACGATGGTTGACAGGGCGCTCTTGTAGCTGCCGTAGTCGCCAACCAGTTCAGCCTTGTCAGCCAAACGGGTGACGGTGAAGCCGGTGACAGGGTCCTTCTGAGCCACGCCCTTGGCTGGGTAGACCCCGGGGTTGGGAATGGCGATGGTCCGGGTGTCCTGAATCAAGGACAGGTTGGCGACAAAGGTGGCTGTGACAGCCGCTGCGCCGGTCATGGTGACGGTGCAGGTCGACGTGCCCGTGCAAGCGCCAGTCCAACCCGAGAATTTATAGCCCGTGGCCGGTGTGGCAGTCAGCGTGACGGCGGTGCTCACGGTGTAGGTACCACTGCACACAGAGTTTGCGGCGCAGTTGATGCCGGATGGCGAAGATACGACCGTGCCGTTACCGCTGTTTGTGACCGACAGAGAGTAGGTCGCTGGAGCTGGAGCTGGAGCCGGAGCTGGAGCTGGAGCCGGAGTCGGAGTGGTTTTTTCACGTTGGCGATAGGCCGACGCATTGGCAGAGCTGTCTTCTGCGCTGGCGGTATTGACTGGGGAATCAGAAGATCCGCCGCCGCCGCAACCGGCCAAAATGGAAGCAGAAACAGACGCGGCCGCCAGGGCTAACCGAGATTTCAAGAGGGTTTCAGAACGGTACATAAGAATCCTTGGGCGCTAAACACGCTACATGTCGGGGGCACTTAGGTAGTGCATGGGACGTATGGTGCATGGACCCAGCCCAAGACATGTTTCGAGTTATTACGACCCGGGGTGTGACGACTATCACGATCGACACAAACAAAAGGGTGCTTCTCCTAGGGAGAGGCTGTTGATCTGTCCCCCCTGTTTCAGGGGTGTTGCAATTGTTTGGTTACAAACTCAGCAATCTCTGCGGATATTTGCCAGATGAATTCACCTATCAAATGTGAATTTGTTGGCAAATCAAAAATACATACCGGTGGAGGTGCTGGGCGCTTAAAACCACAACTGACTCAAGAGCCGTGATTTTTGCTCAGTTTGTGCAGAGGTCTAGACCCTTTGTGACCTAGAGCGTGACTATTTGTAACGTAATTAGCCCATTTGGGTGAAACGCCACCGACCTGAATTTCAACCGGGGCTAAAACAGCCTTGATATACCCTTAAATATTGTTGGGCCATTGCCTGGGCGGAGAACATGGCAGACACACGAGCGCTGGCATCCTGTCCCATGCGATGAGCCCACTGTGGATTGGCGAGTAAATCTTGTATGGCCTGCCCCAATGCCTCAGGGGATCGGGACGGCGTCATGATCCCCGTCTGGTTGGTTTTGATGATGCGGGAGACCTCGCCCACATCGGTGGCCACGACGGGGCAGCCGCATGACATGGCTTCTAACAGCACCATGGGGAATGCCTCCAAAACCGATGGCAACACGAACACATCCATGGCCGAGTAAATCAAAGGGGTGTCCCGTCGGTTGCCGAGCAGGTGCACCTGTTTGCCTAAGCCCAATTGTTGGATTTGTGCTTGCAGAGCAGGGCGTGCATCGCCCTCGCCCACGATGATGACCTGCAATGACGCTTGCGATGGCATGTGGTGCGCCAGGGCTTCCAGCAGATAAGGCAAGCCCTTTTCATCTGACAGGCGGCCCACAAAACCCAGCACAGGTCTGGCTGGGTCCAAGCCCAGCGCTTGCTTGGCGGCTTCTGGGCTCATCTGGCGTTGGAAGCGTTGGGTATCGATGCCGTTGTCGATCTGATGGACTTTGTGGGCGGGCACATGGCGCCGCAATTCTTGGGCGACTGGTGTTGATACCGCGATTGCGGCGTCATTGAACCGGGCCAATCGTTTGTCCAGCGCGGCATAAGCCTGCAATGCACGCGTGTGGGTCAACCAATTGTGATAGGTGGTCACCAACTTGAAGCGTCGCGCCCACTTGCCGGGCAGGGCGTAAAACGTGGTTTTGTATTTGTGGCTATGCACCAAGTCAATTTGATGGGTGCGGATGTAATCGTTGAGTTGCCGAAAGGCTTGGGCATCGAGGGGGCCGGCGCAAGGAATCCTTGACACCCCTTGTGCAGCACCGGCTACGGCCTCAATGACTTCGGTGTTACCAGGCCCACCATTGTCAAAGGCAGCGACGTGGATGGCGACGCCCGCCGCTGCTTGTTGTCTGACCAACTCAGCGGTCATGGATTCCGCACCGTGAAAGCCTGTGCTGCTGAGAAGGTGTAGGACACGCATGGATGTGCTGCTCAAGGGCTCAAGCCCCTTTTTTGTTGGCGGTGAATTTGCCAATCAGGGTCAAACAAATGGCGCGCATGTCTTTGTCGGCAAACATGGCCAAACCAAAGCCCGTCAAAACCAGCAGGGCCGCCGCGCCAATCCGTGCGACGTGGTTGTGCAGGCCAAACAGCTCTGTATGGTGCGCCACGCTCAGGCAGGCCAGGGCGGCCAATCCGGCCTTGATCAACACCGAGGCTTGGGGCCAGACCTTGAGCTCTTGGGGGCAATAGGCAAAAAACAGCATTTGCAAGCCGATGACGGAAAAACCTGTGGCGTAAACGGCGCCCATCATCCCAAACATGGGGATCAGTATCCAGTTGGCGAAGGCGTTGACCAG
>JACCDG011784474.1_pt1 | contig 17012 bp, 2 predicted proteins | sample 7442471 | NCBI WGS metagenome assembly JACCDG01 (sample SAMN15323444, study PRJNA562643) | freshwater metagenome | isolation source: river surface water | place: USA:Blue River Watershed | collected 2017-08-17 | reverse complement strand
CAACATCAAATCCCTTCACGTATGCTTTACCGGAAGAAACTTTGACACACATTTTATTGTCTGCCGGAGTATTTCCTTCTTCTGTTTTTTCTCCTTCTCTATAAACTCCACCAGAAGAAATCTCATCATTTAATGAATTTAATACATTAACCGTGAAAGGACTTATTGCGTAATTTCCAGATTCTTCATAGGTTCTTTGAGCAAAATATTTTCTTATCTCTGAATATACTGAAGTATTTTGTAATTTTTTAATTTCACCATTGTTTATTCTTACCAACTCTACAAAATTAGTGTCTTCATAATCATTCAATGATTTTTTGGCAAGATCCACACTAATTTTAAGTCTATCTGCTCCTGGAGCAGCATAGTTTGTAAATCCTTTAGCATTATCATTCAAAGATTTATCATCGTTTGAAGTAATAACTTCTTCTAAAACATTAAATCCTACTCTATATGATGGTGTATTTGAATATGGGTCAAGAACAATCTGTGTAGTTGGAACATCTACAAAAGTTCCTCTAATAAAATAAACTCCAGTTGATACGCCTACTGCGGATCCAGTTGCAGTAGCACCTTGAGAGATTAAGGTTAATACAGAATCTCCTGAATTTAAAGTTGTATTGCCATACGTTACATTACTTTCAAGCAAAAGAATTTCACCATCTGGGAAAGGTGAGCTTTGTAAATCAGTTCCAGACTGTACATATTTTACAAAAAGTGTAATATTTGTAACTCCTTCATCTGGAGGTAGCAGATATTTTTGTACAGAAGCAACAATCTGCGAGTTTTGACCTTTAAGTCTAACTTTATTCTTTACTAGTGCGTCAAGATATACCGTAACATCGATTCCAAGATGATCTGGATTTACTTTAACTGCATAAAAGCGATCATCATAAGTGACTCCACCAGGAATCACCATAGAACCTTCTTTAAAAACGTGACTTCCAAAAGACTCTATTTGATTCTGTAAGATTGATTGTAAATTTGTTAGTTCTCTTGCCTGTACAGGATATCCAGGTTTAAAAAGAACCTTATAAAAATTGTCTGCCTTGTCAAAATCATCAAAATATGGATTAATGTTTAAGTTAGTCTTTTGTGGCATTTTTAGAATTCCAGAATAATTTTAATGTCTTCTTTTTGGCGCGAGTTTCTATTAATAATGGGGCGATTATCCAAATAGATTATTTCCCCCGATCCTCTATTTATTTCAGGACTTGCCAGTCCATTTGTAAAGTTAACTCCCAAGTTAACTATCTTTGTTCCAGTTGGATTTGTATTAATACCTGTAAAGTTAATATCAATAGTTCCAGAAAATCCAGAATCCGTTCCAATAACTAAACTGGACGCTGAAGATGCGAAGTTATAGAGTTTAGCATCAGTAGATACTCCAATTCTATCTGTTTGATCATTTGTTGTTCCATTAAGAAACAAAGATCTATCTACAAAATATTTTAAAACTTTTGTTTCGGAATCATATGAAGATACATATCCCTTTGCTACACCACCAGTTACAGATTGTGTTATTTTTTCACCAACTGCTGGGGTTCCAGATACTGATGAAAACTTAAGAGCATAAACTGAAGAAAATGTGTTTTGGGTATAAACTTGTGTTGATCCTATAGATGTTGGATTTTTTACAATTCCAACTTGTGCAAATTTCGTATCAATAGGAAAATCTTTTGTCGAATCATCAAATCTAGCGTATGTTAGAACTTTATCAGTTCCAAGTTCAGTGTAAATATCATATCCGTGCCCTAACGATGGTGGAATAATGGGAACTAACTTTGCATAAGTTCCAGCAGCATTTGAATTTAGGGATCCAAGATCAACAATACCGTAAGAATATCCCTTTCCACCAGAAGTAACTACAGTATCAGTTATCTCCCCACCAATAACATCAACTCTAACTTTAGCACCAGTACCATCACCTAGAATATTAACTTCTTGTCCTAATCCATTTGCATAGTTACTTCCACTATCTGCAATATAAACTTTTTTGATTTGATTCTCATTTACAGAAGAATTTGCATTTTCTCTAACTGCAGTTATTTGAGAATCTGATGATGTTCCCCAATTATTTGGAACAGTAATATATTCTGTTGAATCAAATTTAATAATATCGCTTGGTGAAACTGTAAAAAGATACTTCCACAGATAACCATCTCCACTATCACCAGCTCTTGATGGTTCCAAATCTGTAAAAGTTGGTTGATCTTGGGAGACATTTCCATTTGGATTGTCACCACTTGATCCATTATCAATACAAATATAAACTCGATAATCATCATTCATCACATAGTAATTTGCATCATACAATCTAGATGCATTAGTTAAAGGACTAGGATTTAAAATACTATAATCATCACGATACATTTCATATCTTGTTCCAGAAACCCAGTCTATTCTTCTAATAATTCTTCTAATATTTGCAGAAGTTATTTTTTTACCATACATCATCACATCACCAGCGTGCTTATTATAAGAAAAATTATCAACTGGTGTTGGAGTATTTTCATCCCAAGTGGGAGATCTACCAAAAGCAGACAATGCTGGATTTGGTAAACCTACAAAAATATAATAAGAATTTGAGTCTGACCCTACAGAATCTACAAAATTACTTGCGTTAAGAATTCTAAATTGATCAGTAACAATTGCTGACATCTTTAAATCTTTTTTCTCTATTTATATTTGAAATGTCAACTCTAGGTTTTAGTATGAATACGTTTGATTTTCATCAGCAGCATTAATTCTAACCCTAATAGATCCCCCTCTAAATCCATATCCTCTTCTTTGAATGGATGGGAATGTTGATAAACCAGAATCAACTGTTAATCCAGTTACTCCAATTGAAATGGGATTAGTCCTTGCTGAGAAATTATATATTCTACCCCAAGATATCCTACCAAGAGGCATCGATGTTGAACCAGTTGTCGCTATTCCAACTATTGAACTGTTAGTATGAACATTGCAAACAATAACAGCATCTGGACCCAAATTAGTTTTAGATCCTACAATATAGATATTATCCAAGAATGTAGTTCCTATACCAACAACAGATGAATTGGATCCGTTAACTGAAGTTACTCCATTGCCGACAGTTGTATCTACAATACATATTGGATAACCAACTTGTAAATCATTTGCATTTGCCGCATCAGCACGGAAGAAGAATTTGAGACCTAGTGGATGACCACCTACTCCAGCAGAAGTTGTTATTCCAGTAATAATTCCACTAAATCCTTGAATATTTGCGATTTCATCTATTGTTTCAGTATTTGGTTGAGGTATTTCCACAATAAGTTGTGGGGGTGTTAACTGCGTATATCCAAATCCTGGATTAGTAATCTGGACAGAAGTAACGATCCCACTAGAAACAAGTGCGGTTGCAGTTGCAGTTGTACCAATACCAACTCCAATTGTTTTTGGATTTGCAAACTTAATGGGAATATTTCCAGTGTATCCTAAACCAGGATTGGTTATAGTTACTGACTGTATAGTCCCTGCAGCCGATACTGTTGCAGTAAATGCTGCAGAAACTGGGTCTGTTCCAGAAACAATCAAAGCATCAAGATCATTCGTAATCGTAAGACTGTATTCATTTTCTTCATATTGGAAAAACTGTGCATCATCTACGAAGATTTCTGTTGATGATGGTGTAATATCTCCAATAATTTTGGATGTTGGGTAAATACGAGGTTCTATTGATAATCTATCTTTATAGACAATACTACCCTTTATAAACTTGTCAACTTTTTGCTTACTCCACTCAAATGGTTTATATGTTGTTTCAGTAATACCTCTGCCGACATAAATGTTTGTTTCTAAAATATCTGAACCAGTTATATCTTCAATGATTCTACTTTGCTCTTGAGTTTCCGTTATTGAGAAGTTTGGATTCTTGTAAACACGGACGTCATCACCTATTTTTATAGTTTCATCAACATTGATTTGCTGCACATCAACACCATCTGTACCAATATAGAAGAAAATATCAACATCATCATTTCTTTTTGGTGGTTCAGTGAAATCAAAAGAAGTTCCACCTTCAAAGTTATATGCTTCTCCTGGTTTCTGTAAAACTCCATTGATGAATATTACTAAAACAGCATTTAAATCAATAGAAGAAGAAAGAGAATCTGCTGGATCAATTTCGAAACTTAGTAGTTCTCCATTATAATATAATGGGAATCTAGTTCTTGTACCATCTTGCAAGAATCTGATGCTATCAATATTATCAAGTTCACCAAACTGCCAAGCTGAGAAATAATCATAAAATATTTCTGTAACTGTTAGTTTAAATTCTGATATTGGTGCTGCCAATCCAGCGGCAGTTACTAAACCAACTGCCTTAAACTCATCACCTATTTGGAATCCATATCCAGGTCTTGAAATTTTAAATGATGAAACTTGGAAATATGTTGATCCTATTCCTGTCGTATTGGATGGTCCAACATTGACATTAAGAAGTAGATTTCTTCCTGTATTAGTTGTTGTTCCTATACCAAGTCTGGAAACACCAACGATTTCTAGATTTTCATAAACAGGATCCGGTATTTGAATATATGGATTTACATATCCAGATCCACCAGAGTTAACAACAAAACTTAGCGTTCCACCTGCACCAACAACAGCAGAAATATTCGCTGCAGTACCCGTATGTGAAGAATCTGTAACTGCAATAGAAACAGTTCCTCTATATCCAGATCCATAGTTTAGATCATACCAAGGGAATACAGTCCCCATTCCAATGTAGGTATGAGGTAAAGTGCTTGTTCCAACATTAACACTAAATGTTCTCGCAGATATAATACCACTTATACCATAAGATCTATCAAGACCTGTTGATGGGAAATATGAAACAATACCAGCACCAGATGGGCAAGTAAATGCAAGACCAACTAGTTTTACTTTATCTCCACCAACAAAATTATGATTTGTTGGTGTTGTAATATCAATAATACCTGTTGTATTATTATATGATGCTGTAGTAATTGATTGTGATGGACCAGTATGAGAAATACCAGTTATACTAACAATAGATCCAGAACTTAAGTTTGCTTTAACATTCGCACCTACAAGAGGTGCATAACCAAGACCAGGAGTTGATCCAAGAGAAACAATCAAACCACCTCTTGGTAACTGATTTTGGTTGATATCAAAGTCAGATTTAATATAAGTTCCATCAGTTGATGTAATACCCGTAAATATTACGCTAGAAATTCCAGCAGATGAAGTTAGTTCATAGTTATTACCTGCATTATTTGATGTTGTAGGTGTCTGGAAAACTCCATTGATGAATAATATACCATTACCAGCACTTAATCCAGTTGTATTCAAACCCTGAACGGTGAGGGTATATGTTTTTCCAATACCAGTAAATTCATTTGAGATGTCATCAAACAACATATTTGTATCATAGTTTTGTCTCAAGAAAGTCCTACCAGAAAACTTCGCTCTAACATAAGGTAGATTTGTATCACTTCTTCTTTGACGAGTATTTCCTTTAGGTGGATCTAGGAAGTATACTTTACTTCCAACAATATTAAATGCGCCTCTATAAACTCTAACCATTGAGGTATCAGTATGTGCAACACCAGTGCTTCCAATAGAAGCTCTCTTAACAATAACTAATGGATATGGTGTTGATAATGATGTTTCACTTATTGGTGCTATTGGTCCAATGCTAGTTGAACCAAAACCAACTGCAACAACTTTCATATATTCATCATCTATTTTCAAAATATCTCTTGGTTGGATGGAAGAAATTCCACTCAATGAAAATGTTGCAATACCAGAATTTATTTGTCCACCAATATTATTTTGGAGAGTATGTGATATCGGTGTATATGTAATTGGTTGCTGAACGATGCCATCAAGAGAAATAACTGTTTTTTCAAGTTTTTTGGTCATTTCAAGTTTATGTGCATTACCAAGACCTGCATCAGTAAATGTTACATATATGCCAGCATTAGCGTAATCTTTTCTTGTAGACAATCTAAACTGATTTGCATTTATAACGATTGGATATACACGACTTGGAAGCCTACTTGTCACTACACCCAAATAATTTGCTGTTGAACCGATACCAACACTACTTTGACCAACACCAATAAATGTGGAAGTTGGAGTGTATATTAGTTCTTCTGCAGTATTGAAGAAATGATTTGGTATTGAAAATATTCCAGTTACCGGATCAAGTTGAGTTGAATCTGATGGATTGAATGTTTTTACATAAACTGGAGTTCCTTCATACTTCAGATCAAAATCAACTTTATTTGCTCTAGTTCCATTTAAGCCATCATATGCTGATAAGAAAACTGATTGATTTATTGGACCATAAGTAAGATCTTGTGGTTCATTCTCAAAATCATTAATGGTATATAAAACTTCATTGTATGCCTGAACTGTAATATTAGAAGTGGAAAACTCGGAGTCTGGATAGAATTTTAAATAAACTTTTGTCCCATCAGATTCTCCACCAAATGTTCCCATACCGGAAACATTATTTCTCGGTAAAAATGGACCTTGATTTACGAATATATTTGATGTATCTTGGAGTAAAATAACTTGATGTAGGGCAGAAGTTTGACCGCAAGAAACACGAACTAATGACTTGACAGAAGTATCATCATTTAAACTGAGAGTTGCGACTGTACGTGTAGAAATGCCCACATCAACTGTTGATTCTAATCTGGCGCTTCTTTCTGCTCCTGCAGGTTGACCAGGTACAGCAAACCTATACGTTCCTATTCCAGAAGTTGTTGTTATTAATCCAACAACATTTGATCGTACTAAGAACGGATTTGTGGAAGTATTTTCAATTTTTAAAGAAACTTTTCCAGAGACACTATCATAAGTTGAAGTTAAAATACCTATTCTGCTTGAACTATATGAAGCTTCTTCAGAGTCGAAGTAGTATTCACCCAAATAAGTATTTGTTCCATCAAAATCTAGAACAACATCTAAGTAGTTTAATTCCTTTGTAATAGTATTTTGTATTTGAATATTTGCAAAAAGTGAGTTAAAACTAGATGCACTATACTCTGCTATAGTTTGTGTTACAATTCCGACCGTTGGACTTGTGCTAGCAACACCAACATTTGAAGAAATCAGTTTAACCGATCCAATATTTTGTGTTCCTATTCCTGCAAGATCAGTGCCAAAGACATTTTTTAATATCTTAATGTCGTGATCTTTATCAAATTGCTCAGTTGGTGTAAAAATTAATGTTTTTCTTTCAAAACTATCAATTTCAGCATCAAAAGATCCCAGATTAATATTTGAATAAACATTAAATCTTTCAAAAGTAAAGATATCAAAAGTTGAAGAAAGTATAACCAAATCTGTTATTTGACAATCTAATGTATCTGGATCAACAACTTGAATCAGATATCTTACAAAGTTGTCATTGATTTCTTCTACTTCAGTAAATAAATCTTGGTCACCTTTACTTGAGAATCTATTGCTAATGTCATCGTGTGTAAGGACCCTATTCGTCAAACACTTTATATAATCGGTAAGTTTTCTGTTTTTAACCTTCAAGTATTTTGATTTATTTTCTCTTGTATCATAATCTAATGCCAGATCAAAATTATTAATTGTATCAACTCTTTTCTCATCAATAACGTCAAGTATAACAACACTATTTGTTGTTGCTGCGTATGAAACTGTAGCATCTACTGATGAAGTTATTCCAACATCCGCAAAGTTCTTTAATCCTGCTGGATGAAGAATACTGTTAACAGGATCTATAAACTCATCAAAAGTTATTCCACTCTTAATTGAATATGAAAGATTTTGATAATAATCATTATCAGGAATAACTTGATAATCTTCATCCAGTTTACCAGTATTATCAATCCATCCATAGTTTCTAAGACTTGAATAATCAACTTCAAATTTTGCTTTATTTTCTACGATCTCAGATACTCTTGCAATAACACCACTTAGTTTTCCTTTTAATATTTGATTATTTTCTAGACTGTATCCATATGTTCCTGTTACCTTAATATAATCTTCTCTGGAACTGGATACAAACAAATCTTTCTCTTCAAATCCATTACCAGAATCAACATAAAGTTGCTCTCCCAACGCAAACAATGCTCTTTGTTGAATAACTTCAAACGATGGGTAGTTTGAAGCGTTTACAATAGTTGCATATCCAGATTGGAAAGTTTTAGCTATACCAGGATTAGTTGTTAAACCAACACCATCATCAGTAACTAAGTTAAATTCTACTCTATTTGGAATACTAGAAGTAAATGCCGAAACTGTAAAGAAACGGTATTGATAGTCTGCAGAGTTATATCCTGTTCCACTAGTTGAATCTATTAACTCAACATTTTCAACAAAAATTCTATCACCAACCGCAAAAGGATACGTTGTAAATCCAAGTACAGGTGTTGCCAATGTGCAGGTGACAATGCCAGATGGACCACCAAAAATACTAGTGATACCCACACCATTAGAATTGTTAACTGCAATAAGTCTATGTTCGGTGGATTCTATTCCATAAAGTGGTGTTAAAACGTCAACACTTGAAATAGTTGAGTTAGGAACATTGGCAATAAATGAAGTAGTATCTATCACTTGGTCGTTTGAAGGATTATATAAGATTAAATCTGGTGGAGTTATGTAGTTCTTACCACCACTTTCAATACCAATTGATGCTACAGTATCTGCATCATCAACTCTGATGATTGGTTGAACAAATGCTTCTGGTCTTAGAGTTTTATCAGAAGAATATTCGTAACCAATATCAACTATTCTAATGTCCTTTATTCTTCCGATAGAAGTTGAGATTGCAACTAGATTTGCGTTAATACCATTTTCACTGACAACATTTAAAAACTTAGGTGTTTTCTTGTAATTAAATCCTTTTGATAAAACCTTTACAGTTTTAATCGGTCCACTAACAGAAGTTGAACTAGTTGAATATTCTAAGACATCGCACTGATCCTCAGCGTATACTAAAAGTTCTGGCAAAATCTTTGGAGAAATCTGGAATGTTGTCGTACCTACTCCAGATACTGTATGGGTGCCATTGTAAGCACTATCAACAAAACTAATCTGAGAATAGTTAATAACTTCTGTATCTGCGGTGCTGATATAACCAGACTTTTCTAATGTATAATAAAGTTTTGCGGGTAATGAATCGGAATAAGTAATTGACAAAGATGAAGAACCATTTGTTCCAAGACCTACTGTTCCTACACCAATAACATTAAAGTTATTACTATTACCGATACTAACAAATTCATTAGTAAAATCTTTATCATAAAATATTTTTAATCTATGCTGATATAGAGATGGATCAGAAAGATTAAAAGTTAATCTAGAGTTTTTAACTACATTAATTTGTGGATTTACTAGAGAAACAAAATGTTCACTACCACCAACACCAGTGATATTAACAGTCTCTGGATTTTTTACCTGAGTATCATAATATGTTTCAGTTAACTTAAATGTACTCGAATCAACCTTTAATACAAAATATGATCCTGTGCTGAGACCAGAGGCAATCTCGTCAGTATTATTATAATAAACTTTATCACCATCTTTATATCCGTGGGAAGGTATGGTTATGGTATTGTTTATTGTATTAATCTGCGATGAATCAAATCCAACTTTATTAACTAAGATTTTTTGATTATCCGCATCAAAATATAATGATAATGCAGAAGTTGTTCCTAGTCCTACAACAACATTTGGTTTTACTACTAGTCTTATAGAATCTCCATTCGCTAAACCGTGTCTTTCTTCAGTTCTTACTGTTGTAATGATTCTATCAATATCACCTGTTACTTGATCGTAGTTAGATTCTAAAAGATATTCTGAGTTATTTGATCCATTACTGCGGAAATACAACCCATTAGTCATTGTAGTCAAACCAACTTGTGTTGTTAGACCAATATAATCTTTTGATTTATTAATAACATAAGCAGTCGAACTATTAGTTACAAGATCTGGTAGGTTAAACTGACTACTAGTTGCCGTATTACTTACAAGAAAAGCATCAACACCAGCTAAAGGTGATCTTGAAATGGTTACTTGTTGTCCTGTTTTAAATGGATGATCTGGTAAATAAATGCTCTGAGTTGGAATGAAAATATCTTTACTAGTTTCTCCTATTATATAAGATGTTGTTATACCTGCACCAGAAGTAGTTCCAACTCCAACTGATTGGTGCCCATTAAAGAATACTTTATCGTTTACTTTTGACTCAAATTGATTTGTTTTTGTCTGAATATTAATTTTATTACTCAGGACATAAACTGGAGTATTAAATGTGTGTGCAACTCCCACACCAAATCTTTTAACTCTTAAAACAGACCCAACTGGATACTTATTTAAGACTTTCACATATTCCCCACCAACCAATAAGGTAGATCCAATAGAAACAGAATTTGGTATTGTTGAAACATAAATGTCTTCGATAACTCCATCTGGATTGGAGTTAACTGACATTGATTTACCAAGACCAATAATATCAGATGCAATACCTACAGTAAATGTTCCAGAAAGATTTAAAATAGAAGTACTTAATCCACTTATAGAAACATTATCTTGATCATATAATCCAAAATATGGAGTATGATATGCTGAAACTGTTTGATCACTATTCCAAACAAAAACAGCATTTTCAAATCTTTGAAGTTGTGTTTGTAATCTTAAAATATTTTTTCCTTTAATCTCAGAAACTTGACCAGAAAGTCCAGTTCCATTTGTATTAGTTTCATCAAATCTTGTATAATCTCCTACTTTATATCCAACTCCACCATCAACGACTTCGATTGAACTTACTGAACCTTTAGTAACAGATTCAATAATAGAAGATTGATTTATAAACTCATTTGATTCTAAAATAAAATCATTATCTGCATATAGTTCTCCAACCTTATATGGATAAGTGTTTCTACTTAGTGTGGAACTATTAAAATCAAATGATTGATCTAGAACAAGATTTTCTGCTATTAACTCCGATCTATATTGATTACCAATAAAATATGGATATTCTGGTTCCAACTTACCAGTAACTAAGCTTGTTGATACACCGGCAAAATAAGCATATATTCCATTTGGAAACTCTGGTGTCTTACAAAATCTTCCATTATACTCATCAAGATCACCAGAAGCATTATATTGATAATCATCGATAAAGAAACCAGGACTAAAAGATGATGGTCTATCAATAAGATTGGTAGTATTTAAAGAATATCCAGGTGATAGTAGTTTAACTCTGGACTGATTGTCTGTTGAATCTTCATACCCATATGGACCATAAATTGGGTTTCCATCAAAAGCCCACCCAATAATGGGAGAGTGTGACGTGCCATTGTCATCATACACTTGTCCCAAATCTTCAGAGTATCCAAATAATCCATACGACAAGTAACTTCCGATACCAAGTAAACTATTTTGTCCAAATCTACTTTGGTCGTTCAAAATAAGTTCTCTGACTCTTACATCAAAGATTGCACCAGATCCTCTTGCCTTAACTTCAATATCAGTATCTGTTGCACTATATCCAATACCAGTATTGATGACAACAACATCAACAAGTTTTTCATTTTCAATAACAGGTCTAAGAATAGCACCTGTTCCACTACCTTTTACAACTAAAGATGGTATGGAAGTGTATTCATATCCTGATCCCAAAACTTGAACGTCTTGAATTCTACCATTAACAATAATTGGATTGAGTTGAGCCTCTTTTCCGTTCTTTAGTGTAATGATTGGTTTTTTATGTAGATTTAGAATTTCTGATCCATATCCAGTTCCATTTTCATAGAGATACGCTCCAATTATTTTTCCAGTTACAAGAGGTGTAAATGCAAAACTACCTCCAATGCTTGTTCCGTAAGAGACATTAACATTAACTTCAATATCTGGATATTTAAAAATATGATACCCAGATCCAACGGATTGGAGATTAACATATTTTTTCCTATCATAATCTGCCGTTATAGTTCCACCTATACCTGCATTTGTCAATCTAAAAGAATCATTATCTATTTTTAGGATGTAGTATTGATTTGTGGTTGATAATCCAGTGATCGAAGTTCCTGTTGTTGAATATTGGACAAGTTCTCCAGTATTAAACCCGTGATTTGTATAGTTAATAGAATCAAGTTGTGTAGATATTCCTGTAGGATTGACTCTTAACTTTCTATGCTGGTATCCCGATCCACCGTTTAAAACTTTAATTGACCTCAGAGTATTTTTAGATACAGTTCTAAACTTGTGTATACCACTAGCAGTGGTATTAGTCGAAAAACCAATCGTATTGATTCCAGCATAGTTATTAGCACTATAATCAGAAAAGGTGTTGTATAATTTAATCGTGCTTGTATTAACAAACTTTGCAATGTACTGATCTCCACTAACAAGAGTTCCTGTTACAGCATTAGTTACCGATCCAAAAGTTCCTATACCAATAGGATCATTTCCATTCTGATTGTAGATGATTGTTTCACCATCTTTTAAGTTATGTGGTTTAGTGAATGTTATGGTCTCAGTAGTAATATCCAGACCACCACCGAATAAAATATCTCTACTGTCAAATTCTAATTCTCTAAATCTTTCGCCCATTATTGGTTCCAGAATACATCCAGACCCATTTCCACCAGATAAGGACAATGAAATAACTTTTTCAATATCAAAATCTTGTGGATCCACATAAACTGCGGAAACAATACCACTTATGATTGGTTCAACTAAAGCAGTTGTTCCAGCACCTGTCGATATTGTAATTCTTGGTGGGTTGATGACATCATAATCTCTACCACCATTCAATACCTCAAAAGATTCTAAAGGACCGTAGTAAACTCTATCATTTGAATCTGGACTGATGATTTGAACACCATCAATCAACATCCCAACTGACCCGATTCCTCTTTTTTCTATGGTTTTAGTAAAGAGATTTTGTGACAGTGGGAATTTTCTTAAAATTTTATTCGGTGCTAGAACACGACCACTATGTCTTTTTAAAGTAAATGTATGTGTTCCTGATGTTGCTACTTGATCAAACTCCAAATAAGGAGGAAGAAGTGGATCTCCATTTTCATCAGTCCCATTATCAGGCATCGATAAAAGAGCCTTTGATGAATATAACCTAATCTTGTTCGTATTAAGTAGTTTTACATAATAATATTCTCCAGACACTAGTCCAGGTAATACCTGGTTAGATGCTGTATAAACAATAACATCACCATCAATAAAAGAAACTGGATCGGCAAAAGAAATTGCAGAATATAACTGAGTATCTTCATTGAAAAGATTCACAGTTTTATCAAGTAAACCATTTTGAAGAGAAGACTCAATAATATTTTCAGTTATTGTGTAACTTGGTAAAGAGTTAGATGCTGCATATCCATATTGATCTCCATCAAAATACGTGTTTAAAGTCTCAGAAAGATATACATTATTTCCATCTAGTAGTGAAACTCCCAAACTAGATGACTTTTTGAGATTTCTTCTAATATCATATTCTAAGTTTGGGTTATATGTAAACCCAAAAGTATTACTTAAGATTACTTGATTCAATGAAACATTTACTGTTGCAACAGTTGCTCCAGAAAGTGCTATAGTGCTACTATTTCTAACTAAAATGTCGACAGTATCACCGACCTTTAAACTTGACTTATCGATTAAACTTTTTAGGGTGAATGTTGATCCACTGATAGATCCTACTTGATATCTGGAACTTGTATTATAAATCCAAGAATTTGCAAATATTTCTTTGTATGTTTTATTTGTTGTTGGATTTTCAACTACCTCTCCAACGTTTTTGATAGTTATAATTTCATTTTCATCTGAAAGAGAAATATCAGATTCAGCAACAAATTTTGATAGAACTCCAGTTATTCTTAGAGTAACTTTTTTGGAACGATCTCCATCTTCATATCCATAGATAACTTCATCAGATCTGATGTTATCTGCCAAAGAAATTTGAGTGTTAACCCCATTACATCCAAAAAATTGATTTATACTTTTTGATGTATAGTTGATCGTGTTATTGCCAGATATTAAAGTTCCGGTTTGTCCAAATCCAATAGTAGAGTCAACTGAAATAACAGATGAACCGACAGAAACTGTTTCCAAAACACGTGTTTTACCTGGAATGGTAAAAGTTCCTTCAATTAAATCTTTATCACTATATCCAACAAATAAAGAAATCTTGTAATAAGAAAGATTGTTTCTTGTAAAAATTTCAACCTCAGAAACTGAAGCGTTTGTGGAAGAATCGGTCGATTTGAATATTGTTTGTCCTACGAGTTTTGTTGGATCATCTCCAGAAATAAGTTGACAAACAATCTCTTCTTTTCGAATAAACTTAGCGGAAGATGGTTTAATTAGATATTCTTCTAAATCTAAAACTTTTGCAGATTCTCCATACAGAACTTTAAATAAAATTCTAATAGATTCCTCAATACCTTTTGACTGGTAGAAACTTCTAATATTCTTTAAGAAGTTGCCGACATCAAGATCCGAAACAAAATCTGTATTCTCTAATCCAGGAGCAAAAGTATATTTTAGTTTCTTATAAAACTCTTGTAAAAATACAACACTTAAGTTGGTGACAGTAGAACTTGAGGTGTGCGATGCAGCATCCGTTTCTTTGAAAACAAGGTTTTGCTTATTTACTGCATCAACATAACTTGAAATACCAACTGAGTACCCCGTAACTCCACTAAATCCACGAATACAACCTGTAAAGGTATTTGTAGTGATTCCAATATAGGTAATAATTTCATCATCAATCTTTAGCAATCCATACTCAGATGGAAAACCTTTTGTGGATGAAACAGAAATCGTAGTATCCGATGAAGTAATAGTACTCGATAATGTTGTTTTTCCAACAACTACTTCAGGAACTAGATTATCGAGTTTTAAATACTGATCGAGATTTTCAGCAAGATCTGAATTTCCACCTTGAAATTCTTGTGAGATATAATACTGCTTAAAAAATTCTACTGCTTTTGGAAAATCTGAAGTTATAAACTCTGGAAGTTGACTTTCAATAATCTTATTGACTTGTACTCTTTTGTCAAAATCAGACATATTTTATTTCCTCTCTAGTTCTCCGTTAGAATAGCTTGAAGTATAATAATCTTTAGTGAATGTAACTCCGGAAATATCCTCACCAGAAGCAATAACATCTCTAAGCATATTTATCTTACTATTGGGGATGTTGAAACTTAGATACAGATCCTTTAATCCAACAACATCATTTGATTCTGGGAATGCTTGTATCTCAACAATATCATTATCTTTAACTGTGGATGTAATGTTAATTGTATTAATAATGATTTCTCCCGTGTTATAGTCTACAGTTCCGATCGACTTTAATACAACTTGTATTTTACCCTGACTGTTCTTTTTAACAACAGTCAAATCACCTTTACCACTTCCATCTAACTGAGTTTGAGTTTTATTTTTACGAGGACTATCTGTAAAGAAAACAGTATCGGAAGATCCAGGAAGAGTAAAACCAGTACTCTTGATATTATATCCATCTGGATTAATATGGAACTTATTTCCAAAACATAGTTCATATTGGACAAAGGAGTTCTTAATCACCTTAAGATCTCTTCTGATTCTAACTTTTGTTATATTAGAAGTAATTGCATTATCAACTCTATCAATCAACTGAACAACTTTACTGTACTTAAATCTACCACCAAACTTATTAATATCAACATTATTTGAATAATCAGTCAAGGAAGAAATAATTGCAGATTTTAAATCGTCAACACTTGAAACTTGTGCATTATTGTAGTAGACATAAGAGTCTATTTCAACATATAGAACTTTGAGATCAACAATCTCTTGTGTAATACCTGCAATAGAATAATTTTTTAACTTGTTTAAAATATTTTGTCTTTCAAACTCTGGAACATATGTACCATTCTTTGGCTTTATGCTAATCTGAACTGTTCCAAACTTTGGTGGAGTTAGTTCTTCACCACCAACAACCGCAACAGTTTCTGTGTCAGGATAAATCTGCTTAATAATCGCCTCATAATCTCTTGAAGTTACTGCTCTGTACTGAGCAGAATACAATCTTGGTGCAAAATACTTAATTGAGGCAACAGGTTCGATGTTCCCACCATTGATTGCCTTTTGAATCGTATTGATTGTAATCGATCCTGAAGGAGTGACACGAATATTTGAGGCATCAACGAAGTTACCTTGAAAATCAAAGTTAGATGGTCCATTACCTCTTTCACCATCAGTGACGATATACTTAACGGTGATGACCGAATTATTTTCGAGTTCCTTTCCAAAATATCCGTCACCAAACAGAAGTTCGTACTTCTCATCTTGAACTTCTTGGATAAAATAAATTTCTGAATTTTTATCTAGTTTTAAAATATTATCAACTTTAAAATATTCTCTACCTAATCCACTGTCATTAACACCTTTTACATATACAACGATTGTTTCTGCATCAATATTTGGATTCTCTAAAATAAATCTTTGATCAGTTGACTTATCAACAGTCCACTGTTTTGACAATAAAGATCCTTGATAAACATAAACTGGTGCAGAAGATGATCCAAATTTTGCGATTCCATTATTTACTGTTGTGGTGATATCTTCCGAAACCGAAAATCTATATGTAGTGTTATCATACGATCCTACGCACACCAGTCCTGCCTGTAGCGTGAGAAAAGGACTTGCGGTAGTAGTTGGAACCTCAAAGGTTATACCTGCCTTTGCGGCGGTTCTAGAGCGTGGTACGTAACCAATATTTCTTGCTAAAGAAACGACATTATCTCGAAGTGTCGCAGAATCCAAAAAGGATTCATTAACAATCATATTCGAGTTAAATGCCGTAATGTAGGTATTATAGGCAAGCGTGTCGATTAAGACCGAAAAGTTAGATCCCTCAAAATCAAAATCCGTGAAATTTGAATTTGCACGGAGATAATCTTTGATCTGAGTTTTGATTTGATCGAAATCTAGATTCGTAAACTGTGTAAAAGGCATTTTATCTTGTTGCCTCT
>JACCDG011787544.1_pt1 | contig 17016 bp, 15 predicted proteins | sample 7442471 | NCBI WGS metagenome assembly JACCDG01 (sample SAMN15323444, study PRJNA562643) | freshwater metagenome | isolation source: river surface water | place: USA:Blue River Watershed | collected 2017-08-17 | reverse complement strand
TTCCATTTAAAATCAGCTTCGGGATCTCGCGAGGGATAGGGGGTTCCTAAAAAGCGTGCAAGATAGTAATGGAAGAATTGCTTTTCTTGAGGATTGGATAAATCAGGCAAATAACCACGAGAGAAGGATGTTGCTAAGTTAAAAAAATACGACTCATGTTCTGCCACAGAAGTAAAAACTTGATTGCAGGAAGGGGAAGATGCAGCACGGGATTCAGAAATATGAATGTATCCACCACTCATCCAGAGAAAAAATGTGAAGAGAAGAGAAGCATAAAATCTCATACCCAGGGTTGTACCCGACCCGGGAAGGGCAATCAAGATAACTTTTTTTCAATAAATATTAAGAGAATCTTGATGCTTTAAATTTTTAACTCGCCGTTTTATCTGTAAATGAGTCTTCCAAATCTTTGATCATATGATCAAAAAATGAGTCAGCATGAATGACTCGAAATCCATTTGTTTTTTCGTTGATTCGTCGAGTTTTTTCTAAAGTCAGTTGGGTATGCTTGTCAGGACCAAACTGAATGCTGGTATGAATTTGATCTGGAAGCTCTTGTTCAGACTCTACAGAAAAGCCAGAGGCGGAAACATCTAAAATTTTAAGGGCGGATCCGCTGTCAAGATGAACTCCATCAAAGTTCACTAGATAGCGTGTTTGTCCAAAGCGTTTTTCATTAGTGATATTTGCTTTCTTGAAAGCCTGATCAAATAAGTGCAATGGATAAGAACTGACCAGGTGAAGTTTTTCGTTTTCATCAAGTCGATGAAGGGTTTTGTCTTTTTCGATCAGCAAAGACTCCATGGATTGCGGAGTCCAAGATGGATCCATGCTGCGAAAGATCTCTCGTTGAGGCAAAATAAAATTGGAAGGCAAAGGTTTTTTGTAAAAGCTATAGAAATTTTTTTCTTCAGGTTTATTTTTATAAAGAGATTGAATATTTTTTTCAAAATTTTCTAAATCTAATTTTAAAACTGTTAAAGGATTTCCATTCGCAAAATTGTAATTGGATAAATAGGTGGAATCTAAAGTTTCAAAGCCCAGAAGTCCTTCGTAAAAGTCAGTCCATTTGGGATGCACACCAATCACAATGGACTTCAAGGAAAGTTGGCGGATCATGTAGTGAAGCGAAAAATTAATCATCCAAAGAAAGAATTCTCCCCCTTGTTGGCGGAAGTCTTCTCGAATAGCAAGAGAGGACACTTCGCCAAAGTCACGATGAGAATCTTCTGACGGCAATTCGATGGCACCAGCAACAGGGACTCCATATTTTCCATTGCGAACGATGGACATGGTTCCTATCACTTGATTTTCACATTTGATGATCAGGATCGATGTGGAAGGTAAGAGGTGGTACTTCGTGATACGAAGGCCTGATTCTTCGACTTTTGAATACCCCTCTTGAACATAACAGTCGTGAAGAATTTTAAAGCTTTGTTCTAGCTCATCTTTGGTCTCGGCAAGTTTGAACGTAAACTTAGGATTTAAGGATTTGGGCAAGGTGATACGACTGCGTATGAGGTCCTGACGCAAAACGGCAGGGAGCATTTTCATTGTCTTGCGCAGAAGGCTTTTTGTGAAACTCATGTTCAACCCCTTTAAGTTTCCAGTACTAGGTCCAGTCTAGTTTTCGGTGGAATAAAGAATTTCTAAAGGGAAATCCAACAAGATTTCTTGAATTTGATCCAGAGTAAAGACTGGTGTCTTAAGTTGAGAATTTAAATGACTCAGATTGGGATTCATCGAAGGAATTTCAGGCCCTTATTATTTTGGTTAAGGACTAAGGTTTTATTCCCAATAGTCCGATAAGATATCTGGATCAAACCTAGGGGTGAAGAATGATGCCAGCACAACGTTTTCCCACAAATGAAAATGCTTCTGTTGAGGTGTATGGTCGCCTTGGAACTTACCGTACGACACTGCGTAACCTTTCAGCAAGCGGAGCCTGCCTTGAATGGATGAGCACTCAGCTGCCTGTGGATAAAGGGGACTTGCTGCGAATCATGATTGACTTAAAAAGTGTCGGTAAAGTTCGTCACGTCAGTGCGGAAGTTGTTTGGAATCATGAAGGCAAGACGGGAATTAATTTTTTATCGCCAGATAAGGTTCTTGAAAAAATGTTAGAGAAGGTCTAACGTCTTTAAATGGTCACCAAGAAGGTCAAAACCAGCTCCATCAAAAAAAAGAAAAAGCCAAAACATGTTGAGCACCCACTTTCTTCGGAAACGGAATTTACCAATCGTGAATTGGGTTGGTTGCATTTCAATCGCCGTGTTTTGCATGAGGCTCAAGATCCTCGAAATCCCTTGTTAGAACGTCTGCGTTTTTTGCAAATTTCACACTCGAATTTGGATGAGTTTTTTATGAAACGGGTGGGGGGATTAAAGCGCCAAGTTGCATCTGGTGTGACTGCACGTTCTTCGGATGGTAAGACACCTGCTGAACAATTGAAAATGATTCGTCATGAAGCGACTCTGATGTTGAAAGAGCAATCAACCGTCTATAGCCAACAACTCAAACCGGCTTTGGACAAACAGGGCGTTTCGTTGTTGTCATGGAAACAACTGCAGAAAGAGGAAAAAGATCGGGCTCGGCAATATTATTTAAAAAATATTTTTCCTGTCTTAACACCTTTGTCGGTGGATCCTGGGCATCCCTTTCCCTTTATTTCAAATTTATCTTTGTCCTTGGCTGTGACTTTGCGTCCTCCGGAAAGTGATGAACGCCATTTTGCTCGATTGAAAATTCCACAGGCTTTACCTCAGTGGATTTGTGTGAGCCCAACGGGGACTCATCCTCAACGCTTTGTGAGTTTGTTGGAAATTATCAAAGAAAATTTATCCGATCTATTTCCGTCCATGCATGTGAGTCATGTAATGCCTTTTCGACTCACGCGGAATGCAGATATTTCTCGAGATGAAGAGGATGCTGAAGATCTTTTAAGTTTGATCGAAGAAGAATTAAAAATGCGTCGATTTGCAGAGGTTGTTCGCTTAGAACATGGGCTGCATCCTGATCCAGGAATTTTGCAGTTTTTGATGGAAGAACTGGAATTGCATGAAGAAGATATTTACCTCGTTCCAGAGTCTTTTGAATATCTATCCTTTCAAGGAATTACAGAACTTCCATTGAAGGGAGGACATTTTCCGTTATGGAATCCGGTTGTTCCTTCTGTTTTTTCTGATGATAGCCAAAGTATTTTCCAATTATTACGCCGACAGGATTATTTGGTTCATCATCCCTATGAGTCTTTCCATGCGACAGTGGAAAAATTTATTCGCAAGGCCAGTGAAGATCCTAAAGTTTTAGCGATCAAAATGACCTTGTATCGAACAGGAGACCAATCGCCTTTTATTCGCGCGCTGATTCATGCTGCGGAAAGTGGGAAGCAAGTCGTTTGTTTGATTGAGTTAAAAGCCCGATTTGATGAACAGCGAAATATTTACTGGGCTCAGGAATTGGAAAATGCAGGAGTGCATGTTGTTTATGGAATTGTGGGGCTGAAAACTCATGCGAAAACTGCATTGGTTGTACGTCAGGAGGCCGATGGTCTTCGTTGTTATGCCCACATAGGGACAGGGAATTACAATGCTGCCACGTCACGATTTTATACGGATCTTGGCTTATTAACAGCACGAGAGGAAATCACGTCGGAGCTTGTTGATTTCTTTCATTATTTGACGGGAAGATCTTTAAAAAACAATTACAATTATCTTTTAATTGCTCCAGTGAATATGTTTTCCAAATTCAAGGCTCTGATTGATATCGAAGCTGACAATGCAAGGAAAGGTTTGCCTTCAGGGATTATCGCTAAGATGAACAATATGGAAGAAAACGATATCTCTATTGCTCTGTACAATGCTTCCCAATGCGGAGTGGGGATTGACTTATTGGTGCGAGGATTTTGTTGCTTGCGCCCTGGAGTACCTGGTTTGAGTGAAAAAATCCGTGTGCTTTCGACCATTGGCCGATTTTTAGAGCATTCTCGTATTTTTTATTTCCGCCATGGAGCTGAAGATCCTTTGGATGGATTGTTCTTTATCGGTTCTGCGGATTGGATGTATCGGAATTTGCATTCGCGAGTCGAGGCTGTTGTGCCCATTTTGGATCGAAGTCTGCGAGAGAAAATTTGGGAAATTCTTCAGTTGATGTTGAAAGATCAGCGCCAAACTTGGGAAATGAACAGTGAAGGGCAGTACAAACAGCGAAGCACAGATGCCGCTTCGGATGCGGGAGTTCAGCAACTTCTGATGCAATTGGCTTTGCAAAGAAATACTCTGCAAGAAGATAATTCCTAAGAGGATAATTCCTAAGAGGATCTTTGATTGTCTTAGACATTTTCTAGAGCTATTCTTTTTTCATGGAAAAAATATCCCCCATACTTCTTTTGATGATTTCAAATGTTTTTATGACCTTTGCTTGGTATGGACATTTGAAGAGTTTAAATAGTAAACCCCTTTGGATTGTGATTTTGATCAGTTGGGGTATTGCATTTTTTGAATACTGTTTTCAGGTTCCGGGTAATCGACTGGGATCTGAGCACTATACTTTGCCACAATTAAAAATTCTTCAGGAATTGATCACTCTCAGTGTATTTATGGGCTTTGCTTATTTTTACATGGATATTAAGCCCACAATGAATTATTTGTGGGCCAGTTTGTGTCTTTTAGGAGCGGTATTTTTTATCTTCCGCTCTTAATTTTTATTTAAAAATCTTTTCCTAGGTTTTGAAAAAAATCGTGCAGTGTCTTTTCCATCAAGGTGGCTTCTAACTGAATTTTAATCATATCAAATAAAGGACTCAGTGCTGGATGGAAGGATGTTAATTGTTTCAACCACATTTTTGTACGAGCGACAGCCAGCTTGTCGGAAACTTCGCGTTGTCGAGAGAAAAAGTTTTGAAGCAGTTCTGCTAAGGAATGAAGATCCGTGGCAGTGTTTTTGGATTTTGGTTCAATGGATTGAGTCTCATGAGTTTTGATTTGCAATGCAAGAAAGGGGTTCTGTAAAAGACCGCGACCTAACATAAATTGATTACAACCCGTGATTTCTTGGCAGCGAAGAAAATCTTGAACTGTAAAAATATCACCGTTCGCAATCACGGGAATGTGAAGGCGTTGTCGAATATCTGCAATAAAATGCCAGTGTGCTGGCGGTCGATACCCCTCTTCTTTTGTACGAGCATGGACGACCAAGTGAGCAGCACCTGCTTGTTCACAGGCGAGGGCATTTTCTAAATATAAAGACTTATCTAAAAATCCCAAGCGCATTTTTGCTGTCACTGGAATTTCAGAAGGAAGTTCAGCACGAAGTCGATGAAGAATTTGGTACAGGCGTTCTGGATTTTTTAAAAGCACAGCACCGCCATCGTGACGATTCACAGTTTTTGCTGGGCATCCAAAATTCATATCGATGCATTTGGCACCCAATTTCACAGCTTGTTGGGCATTGGCAGCAAGCATGTCTAAGTCGCTTCCTAGAAGTTGAACGCTGACGGGAATGCCTGCGGCAGTTTTGGAGTTCGTTGTCAGTTCGGGGCAGTACTCTAAAAAAACACGTTCAGGAAGGATAGATTGTGTGACTCGAATAAACTCTGTCACACAGGCGTCAATGCCGCCAACATTCGTCAAAAGGTCACGCAGAATATGATCGACAACTCCCTCCATGGGAGCGAGGTGTATTTTCATTTTTTTCGCCCCAATTGGCAGAGAATTTCAAAATGTTTTTTGTCGACAGGTTGGATGGACAATCTTTGTCCTTTTTTCAGAACCAACATTGCTTGAAGTGCAGGGTGTTCTCGAAGTTCTTGCAGAGAAATAAAGTGGGAAAACTCTTCTTTAAATTCGACCTGAACGCATTCCCAAATCGGTTTTTCTAATGTTGATTTTGGATCATAGTATTCGGATTTTTTATCAAGGGCTGTGGGATCGGCTTTGGCTGGTTGAGAAACTTTGGCAAGACCAGCAATCCCAGGAGGGGTGGCATTGCTATGATAAAAAAGCACAAGATCACCGGTTTTCATTTGTTGAGTCATGAAATTTCGAGCTTGATAATTCCGTACTCCCGTCCACCAGGTCGTTTTGTCTTTTTTTAAATCGTTCAAAGAAAAAACATCAGGTTCGCTTTTCATGAGCCAGTCATTCATCGACGATTCTCCTTGGAGTTTTGAAGGGATTGGAATGGTTGATGGTTGTGGAGTTTGTATGGACACCAAGTCAACTGACATGAGGTGTAATCAAAAAAAGAGATAAATTCAAGGATAGATTGTTCAAGATCCAAAACATCACTGCCATGAATTGAATTATCTGCAAAGATATCGCCACAAGCTAAAGAAAAAAATCAGCAATGTGGCAAGATAAGCGAGTCAGAGTGAACATCCCCCGCTAACGTCGTACTGATTGCTGACGGTATTTCCATTGATTGTGGGTGCGGCAAAGAAGAGTTCGATTATCAACAGAGTCAGTTCCGCCAGCCCATCGTGGTTGCAGGTGCTCAATTTTCACGGAAGATGGAAGTTTTTCCCCTGTTTGTGATTCTTTGCATTTCACGGCTTGAGTGAAAATTCCGATCTGCGAAAGGTTGAGAGGAAAACGCACGAGCCGCATAAAGCTTTCGGCTGCGGTAGCGAAGCTCAAACTTCTGTCGCGCAAAAATGCCGCTTTGGAAATGCAGGGTTTCTTGACAGGTGTAAAAAGGCCGATCAACAGGCGAAATTTTAGAATCAGTTTGAAACACTCAAGTCCATCCTAGAACAAATGGCAGGCTCCCTTTTTGCAAGGTTTACAAGTATGACCTGACGCTTGGAGGTGCTTCATGTTGAGACATTCATGGAATTTTTTGACATCGATATCGAAGGAAAATTTCCATCATTATTTTCTTTCATTAGTAGGCATGAAGATTCTTGTTCTGAATCTGCTGTTCACTTCTAACGCCTTTGCTGGTGGTGGTTATTCAGGCAATGGTGGGATGAGTGGATATATTGGAGCTGGTTTTGGTGGTGGTGGTTTTGCTCCAGGAGCGTATGGATCAGGAATGCAAAATTCACCCATTTCACAGATAAAATTTCAAAATGAAAATGCTCGCAAAGAATATTATGTCAATTTCATTGCCAGTAATATCGCCTATGCTTCGGCACAGAATCTGGAGTCGATCAAGCAAACGATCACCAATGATTTGAACTCGACAAATTATTCACCCAAAGAAAAAGCAGAAATTTTAAAAGCAGCAGCTGAAAATTTGGCAGGATCAGCTTCTTATCGATATCAAGGAACTCAATTGTATGAGAAATTGCCGTCCTTGGCGATGGTTCAAAGTTCTGAAAATTATAATGGCCAATTATTAAAGCAATTGGAATCCGCTCGATCCAATCCTGGGGAGGCTCTACTTTCGAAGTATGATCAATTGACCAGTCTTGGAAGGATGTCTCTTTTTCAAAGCGAGATGTTGATCTATGGTACGATGGATTCAGAGCAGCTTTCTAAAATCAAACAAATTCAAGAGAAATTACAAAACGGATCTACCTCAGAAAAAGATTTTTCTACAAATGTTTTAGTGATGAAGGCTTTGAATCAAAGAAGTGAAAAATCCCTTCCTAATGGTCTGATGGATAAATTTGTCGAGTCTATTCAAAGAAATTCAGATTCTATTTGTGGATTGAATTCTCCTGTCCTTTGGAAAAATTCTGGATATGGTTTTCTTGGTGTCAGTGATGATAAAAGGCAATCTTATCAAACTCGACGAGAACAGCAGCGGGAAAATTATGCCAATAAAGTTCTTCCTGTCCTTCGGCAGATAAAAGCAAAAAATATTTCTTTGGATCAGGATTGCTTGAAATCTCCGGTGAATATGTTTGAGAATCTATCGGAGCTTGGGTTTCAAAAAGAAGTTGCTGAATTGCAAGGCGGGGCTTCCATTCAAAAACCAAGTCAGAAGCTGTCCAAAGATCATTCATTCGATGAAGCTTTAGCTGGTCTTGCTGGAAAGGGATGTGATGTGCCGGACTTGCAGAGGCAAATTATGAAAATGTCAAAAACAGCAGCTTCTTCGAAAGTGATCCAGCTGGTTGCAATCCAGCAGCAAAAAGGTTGCGGGATCACCGGGATGATCACCTCTGAAGAAATGAATTTAGCATTGAAAGTGAATGGAGTTGAGGTCCTTCGCTTTCAAGGAAAAAATCAAGTGGCGGAATTGTCCAAGCTGGCCAATCAAATGAAGGCTCTTCCTGCTCAAGCAAAAACAGAAGCGAATGTGGTTCTTCCGCACGTCCCCAGTGCGCAGTTCAATGGTTCCCTGACTCGAGTTAGTTATCCCAGTGGAGCTGCGCAAAGGGCAGGGCCTGCGCAAACCTTTCGAGAGGTTTTTGGCGCAAAATAATTATCCCACATTTCCCTCGACAGCGGGAAAGGCCATGCGGTAGTTTGGGGGCATGGGAATTCTTCAATTAAAAAAAATTGAAAATTATGATTTTTTTGTTCCAATTCTGGAATCAATCCTTTTGCGTGTCAAAACGCTCGAGCCACAATCCATGGTTTTTCTATTTGGTTCAGCAGCTCGGCTTCAAATGACGGAAAAATCAGATCTGGATCTGGCTGTGATGATTCCGGATACGTGGTCGATCAAGGATTTTTCTGAAAAACTCAGAAAAGATGGCCCTCTATCACCACAGTGGCCTTTAGATTTAGTCGTATTGAATCAATCTCGCTATCAACAGCGAAAAAATTTTGGTGGAGTTTGTGTTTCTATCGCCAGCGAGGGAGTCGAGCTTTACCCACATTGGAGGTGGAATGTCACCCGTCAGTCGTAAATACCAGCCAGAGTATGCCTTTGAACTTTTTCGTATAGCTCAAGGGGATTTGGAATCAGCTCGTGGACTTTTTAAAGTTCATACGGGCCGCATTGAAAATGTTGTTTATCTTTGTCAACAATCGATAGAAAAATCGATGAAAGCTGTGCTTTGTCACTTAAGTATGGATGTTCCTATGTCCCATGATTTAGATCTTCTGGTCAGTGTTTTACCTTCCGATTTGAAACCTCCGGAGTTTTATCGATTAGGTCTTTTGACTCAATATGCAACGATTCGAAGATATGAAGAAGGTTATGAAGTTTTGGATGACCAAGATCTTGTTGCTACTATTGACTTAGGTGAAAAAATTGAACTTTGGGCCAAGACGATTTTAGCTGAAAAATACCCATCCAAGAAAGGTCCCCAATGAATCCATTGCTTCGTAAGGCCTCGTGGATGTCCAGTGCGGATGTTCGTCCCTATGTTTTTGTTCGACCTGATAATCGCATTCAGGCACCGGGGTCGCGACATCATTTGGATTGGTTTAATGACCACCCCGTCATTTATAAAAATCCCTTAGACATTCATGAAATTGAATTTGCCGAGCAGATTTATTACATCGAAGGAAATGCCTTTGGACCTGCCAATATGGCGATGCCTCGATGGGTATTTTATGATTGTGCTGTGATGCCTGGTTTTGTGGCAGGATTTGCTGCGCGAACGGAGACATTGCCAGAGGCGGTGCGTAAGGTGATGCGCACATCGGCGGATCAGGAATGGACCCCTTTGTCCCTTTTTATCATCATTCCAACGATGAAAAAGGGAGAATGGGTTGCTCATAATTTATGCAGCATCAACAGCATGTTGAAAGAAGAGCACCGCTATTACGGGCTTGGTTTTTTATCGAAGGCTTTTGGCTTATGGTACGCCAATGTCGAGACTTGCTGTGGTATGACTCAGTGGGCAGGTCCTGCCCTGAAATTGCACTCTCACTATGGGCATTTAGAGATTTTGACGGCCTATACGCCTGTGCATTCCCATGCCAAAACGATCACCTATCGTGCCCAGGTGGACACGGCCAATTGGATGCAGTTTTTCACGCGAGAACCTGATTTGGCCTTTTTAGAAAAATACAAATCTGCTGGTTTTGTGATCGATCCCACAAGTGAAAAAAGTCAAATCTCTTTGCATGAAAAAATTCAGGCTGGAGAGGGTCCTTTTTTCTTAAGCGCCTCGGAAATTTCATCAAAAGGTTTGACGGAGACACTGACAGTCTTTAAACACAAAGATCTTTTTTAGAAAAGGAATCATCAATGTCTGAAATGAGTCTGCCTACGGTCGCGAAGTCTATTTATCTTGAATGTAAAAAATGTGGAGCAGAAAGGTACCACCGAGTTCTTGCTCACACTTCGACAACAACAGCAAAAGTTCGTTGTGAAGTTTGTGGTGGTTCTAAAGTTTACAAACTTCCAAAAGTCCAAGAGCGCAGTGCTAGCTCTTCCAGCCGCAGCAGTGGAAGCAGTGTTCGACGTCCAAGCTCAACGACGGGTTCTGCGGCGTCGCGTGCGCGTGCAGCCTCATCCCATTCGGATGAATACCATACATTCTTAGCAGCCCATGCTTCGGAAGCGGCTCAGGCTTATTCGATGAAAACAAATTATCAAAGCAGTGATAAGGTTGATCATCCTAAATTTGGTTTGGGCTTTGTGCGTGCAACATTCCCAGACCGTGTGGAAATTGTTTTCAAAGATGAAGTGAAAACATTGATCCACAACCGAGCGTAATCATGAGCTGGATTCAAGGATTGAATCCTGAACAAGCCAAGGCCGTGATGCATGATCATGGTCCTTTGTTGATCCTAGCAGGAGCAGGAAGTGGAAAGACCACGGTGCTTGTGTCTCGCACAGGTCGCATGATCGCGGAAGGAGTGGTTTCCGCTCAGCAAGTTTGTGTCTTAACCTTTACCAATAAAGCCGCACGAGAACTCAAACATCGAGTGGCGGCCAAGGTAGGAAGGGCTGCCAAAGGAATTTGGGCAGGAACCTTCCACAGTTTTGGTCTTCAGTTGCTTCGCAAATATCATAAAGAAGCAGGTCTTCCCAAAAATTTTGGAATCATGGATTCTTCGGATGCTCAGTCGATTGTGAAAGATCTGCTGAAAGAAATCCGCGTTGTGGGAAAAGATAAGTTCGATTTAGAAAAAGTTGTCGAGCTAATGAATGAACTTCGCGTGAAAGGCCGCGCTCCCCTGAAAGCTACGGACGAATACGATGAGGTGGCCGAGGTTCTTCTTCCAAAATATTTAAAAAAAATGGAACTTCTTGGTGTCGTTGATTTTGAAGGGCTTCTTTTAAAACCCTTAGAACTCTTCAAGCACCATCCTGCCATTTTGCACGAGATTCAAACTCAATTTCAACAAGTGATGGTGGACGAATTCCAAGATACCAACGATGTGCAAATGCAGCTGATTGAGCGCATGGTGCGCAGTCATCGCAATATTGCTGTGGTGGGAGATGATGATCAAAGTATCTATGGTTGGCGTGGAGCTGTGGTCAGTAATATTTTAGATTTTCCAAAAAATTTTCCTCCCTGCGAAGTGATTCGACTGGAAAGAAACTACCGCAGTACTCCTGAAATTTTGAACATTGCGAATGAAGTGATCGCAAAAAATCAAAAGCGACATGGAAAAGTTTTAAAGGCTCAGAAAGAATTGGGCCTTGGAAAAACTCCTGAAGTTTTTGTTGTTGAAAATGAAGAGGAAGAATCCGAACTGGTGGCCCAGGAGATTCATCGTTGGAAAAGGGAAGGCTTTGAATACAAGGACATAGCCGTCCTTTATCGATCCAATGGGCAGGGCGGTTGGTTGGAGGCGAATTTACGTCGCCATATGATTCCTCATCAAGTCAGTGGAGGGACTTCCTTCTTTGATCGCAAAGAGGTGAAGGATATTTTGGCTTACTTGCGCTGCAGTCTTGGGACTCAGGATGTTTCTTTGCGAAGGATTATCAATGTTCCATCCCGCGGTATTGGGGATGTTTCTGTGGAATCCATTGATCAGTATGCCACCGAAAATAAAATGAGTTTTTGGAAAGCGGCTTTGGATTGGCGCCGTGCCTGTGTTGCTGAAAAAGTGGGAGAAAGCATTGATGCTCTTTTTCGATTGGTGGAAGGTTTAGCGGCCAGGATTATGAATCCCTCATCCAATGCCACGGCAGGAGAGGAATTGCTGAAGTTTTTGATGGAGATCGGCTATCAAGAATTGGTCTACAAATCCAGTGATGATCCCTTGGTCTGCCAAAAGCGCTGGATGATGATCGAAGTATTTTCCAGAGTCTTGGATGGATTTGTTCAGCGTGGAGCCAGAGATGTGGCGACACTGAAGGATTTTGTGGATGCGATGGAGCTTCGCGATGATGTGGAGTCCGAATACGAAAAGGATAAAAATAAAGTCAGTCTGATGACCTTGCACGCATGCAAGGGTTTAGAGTTTCCTGCTGTGATCATGGTGGGATTGGAAGAAGATATTTTACCTCATAAAACTTTAGGCAGTGATATTGATGAAGAGAGGCGCTTGTTTTATGTGGGGATCACACGAGCTCAACGTGAATTGGTCATGAGCCGAGCTCAATTCCGCAAAAGGCATGGATCTTTAAGGCCCTCGGCGCCCAGTCGATTTTTGTTGGAAGTCAGTCCTGGGCACTATCAGCATTTTCCGGATGGAGTTCGCCCCGTCAGTGGAGCTGCCCGTGAAAGTCTTTTGCAAAACTTTTTAGCGGGCCTGGATCAAAAAATTCAATCCAAATCCTAGTGGTGAACGCATCTGCAGACTAGCTTAAGCACTTTGTCGAAGAGCTCGGCGAAGAATTTTTCCCACATTGGTTTTAGGAAGTTCTTTACGGAACTCGATAAACTTCGGAATTTTATATCCAGTTAAGTTTTCACGGCAATGTTCGATCAGATCTTTTTCCAAAAGAGTTGGATCTTTTTTCACGACAAAAATTTTGACAACTTCTCCTGATTTTTCATCAGGGACTCCCACAGCGGCGACTTCCAAAACTCCTGGATGTTGAATGACAACATCTTCAATTTCGTTGGGGTAGACATTAAATCCTGAAACCAGAATCATATCTTTTTTACGATCCACAATTTTAAAAAACCCATTTTCGCTGGCAATGGCAATGTCGCCAGTGCGAAGCCATCCTTCGTAAAACACCTTGTCGGTCTCTTGAGGTTGATTCCAGTACCCCTTCATCACCTGAGGTCCCTTGACACAAAGTTCGCCGGGATGGCCCATGGGAACTTCCATATTGTCATCATCCAAAAGAATGACCTGAGTGCTGGGCAAAGGCAAACCGATGGTTCCTACGATGTCTGTATTATCAATGGGATTGCAGCAAACCACAGGCGAGGCTTCGGTCAGTCCATAGCCTTCGTAGATTTTGGTTTTTGTTTTTTGATACCATCGTTCGGCGACAGCTGTTTGAAGAGCCATGGCTCCAGCCACGTGAAGTTTGCAACGACTGAAATTAATTTTTGCAAAGTCCTTGTGATTCATCAAAGCATTGAACAGGGTATTCACGCCAGTGGTGACCGTGAAAGGATATTTGCGAAGTTCTGCAATGAAGGCCTGGATATCTTTAGGATTTGTAATCAAGATATTTTCAGCTCCTAAACGAAGGAAGCTTAATGTATTCACTGTCAGAGAAAAAATATGGTACATCGGCAAAGCGGTGACGACCATTTCCTTACGCTCTTCCAATAAAGGAAGCATCCATGCGTAGATTTGCAGCATATTTCCAAGAATATTCTTATGAGTCAGCATGGCCCCCTTGGAAACACCGGTAGTTCCCCCAGTGTATTGAAGAAAGGCCAGGTCATCCAGACCAATCTGCGGAGCGTGGTAAGCTTTTGTGGATCCAAGTTCTAAGGCTTGGCGAAAGCGATAGGCCTGTGGAAGTTTATAATCGGGGACCATCTTTTTCACATGTTTTAAGACGGCATTCACAACCAAACCCTTGGGAAAGTTCAAAAGGTCACCGACCTCAGTCACAACAACAGATTGAATATCTGTTTGAGAGATAATTTTTTCCAAAAGATGGGCGTAGTTGGCAAGGATGACAATGGCCTTGGCTCCTGAATCTTTCAGCTGATGTTGCATTTCATGGGCTGTGTACAGTGGATTTGTATTCACAACCACAAGTCCCAGACGAAGAGCTGCAAATAAAGCTATGGGGAATTGCAAAAGATTAGGCATCTGAATCGCAATACGATCGCCTTTTTTCAGTTGCAGTTCATGCTGAAGAAAAGAGGAAAAGTTTCCAACTAAGACATCAAGATCATGATAGGTTAAGGTTGTGCCCATATTGGTGAAAGAATTTAAGGAGCGGAATTTTCGAATGGATTCGTCGAAGACATCCATGATTTGGCGATAGTTACCAAAATCAACTTCATGTGGAATGATTTTCGGGTAGGATTTAAGCCAGATCTTTTCCATGATGAGTCTTCCTTCGTTGGTGTTCTTCTTTCATTCTAAGAAGAGGATCGTACTTCTTGCAAGAGGGAATCATGATTTTTTAACAGAACATGTCACGGACTTGACAAGTTTTTGTCATCGCAGTCTAGATAGGCCCTCTATCTTTGGAAGGAAAGCGGGTTGAGGATGAAAAAAAGCGTTTTAAAAATTCAATTTGATGTGACGTCAGAAGAAGTAAAGAAAAGTTTAGAAGATTATCGGGGGAAGAAAATTGTTCTGTATTTTTACCCGAAAGATGCGACGCCGGGATGTACGACACAGGGTTTGGAATTTACTCAGCTGTCTAAAAAATTTAAAGCATTGAATGCTGTTATTTTGGGGGTATCTCGGGATTCGATCCCAAGTCATAAAAAATTTATTGATAAGCAAAGTTTTTCCTTTGATTTGATCAGCGACAATGAAGAAAAGCTTTGTCAGGCCTTTGATGTGATCAAAGATAAAAATATGTATGGAAAAAAAGTCAGGGGCATTGAACGCAGTACCTTTATTTTTGGTGAAGAAGGACAACTTCTTCACGAATGGCGCAAAGTCAAAGCCGAAGGCCATGCCGCTGAAGCTCTTCAGTGGCTGAAAGAAAATTCCTAGGGGGTAATCCATTATCCGCTGTTTGCGTGGCATGAACGCAAACAGCGGATAATGGAAATTTTTTGACTATTATCCGCTGTTTGTATTATTATAACGCAAACAGCGGATAATAGGCAAATATCAAAAAGAATGAGGGGACGAGTTTCATGAAGCAGGTCAATCGTCTTATTGGAAGAAAAATGGAGTCGGGACTTTTGATTGAGTATTCTCAAAAACCCACCGCACAGTTAGTCTGCGTTTATGGACGTCGACGTATTGGAAAAAGCTTTTTGATAGAAAAGGTTTTTCAAGATAAAAACTTCCTTCAATTTGAGGGGCTAGAAAATGAGCATACGGATGTTCAGATAAAAAACTTTACCCATGATTTGGCTCGGCAAACAGGAAATAAGATTCTTTTTCATGCGAAAGTCTATGAGTGGGATCAGATTCTTGATGAATTTACAAAATATCTTCAACAGCAGAAGGAGCATACGGTTATTTTGTTTGACGAATTTCAATGGATGGCTGCTCAAAAATCATTGCTGGTTTCTTTATTTAAAAAATATTGGGATCAGTATTGGTCAAAATGCAATGTGACAATTATTTTGTGCGGTTCGATTTCTTCTTTCATGGTTAAAAAAGTTATTAAGTCAAAAGCTCTCTATGGGCGAATTAATTTAGAACTCAATATTGGACCATTAAGTTGGTCAGATTGTTGTCAGTTTTTACCAAAAAGAAATGAGCAAGAAGTTTTTAAGTACTATCTCACATTTGGTGGAGTGCCTAAGTATTGGACCTTACTTTCACCACATAAATCTTACCAACAAAATATGGAAGCTCTCTTTTTGCAAAAGCAGAGTTATTTATTGAATGACTATGAAAAGATATTTTATAGTCAATTTAAAGAACCAAAGACCTACGAGCTTATCGTGAAGGCTTTGAGTGATGGACCTTTAAATTTAGATGAAATTGCATTAAAAATAAAAAAGACATCAAGTGGAAGTGTGAAGACTTATTTAGATAATCTTTTGAGTGCTGGCTTTGTTCTGTCTTATTTTCCGTATGATAAAAAGGAAAACTCTAAATTAAAAAAATATAAAATTTCTGATGAATACTTACGTTATTATTTCAAATTTATTCTCGCCAATAAAAGTCAAATTTTGAATAATTCAAATCATAAGCCTCTTTTTTCAAGATTGATTGAATCAAATTGGGAGATCTGGTCTGGATTTGCTCTGGAGAATTTTTGTTTAAAAAATGCGATGAGTTTAGCAGAGGTCATGGGGTTTGATACCTACGTTGATTCTTTTGGTCCTTACTTTCAGCGCGCGGATGCTAAGTCTTCAGCTCGTGGTTCAGGATTTCAAATAGATCTTATTTTTAAAAGAACAGATAAAGTTATCACTGTTTGCGAAATCAAATTTTATCAAAAACCAGTGACAGCAAAAGTTATTGCAGATGTTGAAAAGAAAATTCAATTACTTGATATCCCCAGAGGATTTTCTGTAGAGAAGGCGCTCATAACCATCAACGGCGCAGATCAAGGTCTTGTGGATTCACAATATTTTGATCATATCCTGGAATTAAAAAATTTTTTATAATATTTCTGAAGCAGTTCTTTTGGGTGATTCCTTGTGTAACTTAGATAAGCCCGACTTCTTGAGTAAACTTCAAAAAGGGTAGAACTCGGATTTTATCTCCGACGCGATAATCTTTATCCTTTAAGTGAACTTGGTAAAATTTTGGAATTTTCGTTCGCTCTTGATAGTAGAGGATGGACTTTGAAAGTTCTCTGTCTCCAACTTTGCACTCAACTGCAAATAAAGGGTGAGAATTTTTTAGAACAACAAAATCGACTTCACGCTGATCGGTGTCGCGAAGATAACGAAGCTCCATTTTATCACCCTCTGTGTCTTCAATGTAATGACAGTATTTCAGCAAATGACTGGCAACCATATTTTCAAAACGAGCGCCTTCATCCTGAATAGATGACCAATCCCAAAGAAATAATTTCTTCTCTTTTTTAACAGCACGAATTTTAGGAGAACCAAAAGGTAAAATTCGAAAACAGTAATAAACAGATTCTAATATCTGAATCCAATGTTCAATCGTATGTGGAGAAACCTCAAGATCTTCA
>JACCDG012001920.1_pt1 | contig 17019 bp, 24 predicted proteins | sample 7442471 | NCBI WGS metagenome assembly JACCDG01 (sample SAMN15323444, study PRJNA562643) | freshwater metagenome | isolation source: river surface water | place: USA:Blue River Watershed | collected 2017-08-17 | reverse complement strand
TATTTTTCACAATGCCCTTATAGTTAAATGGTATAACGTCGGTTTTGTAATCCGAAATTTGCAGTTCGATTCTGTGTAGGGGCACCAATATTACCAAAAAGACTTGCAAAAGTCTTTTTGTTGTTGTATAATAAGTTTTGTTCAGTAGCGATACTGAACCGGTGAGATGAAGGGTAGATGAGGATAGACACTAGTTATCGCTTCAGGCGATGACGAACTTACAATGGCAAGACGCTTGAAACGTCTCCGTGCTTGAGTGAACCGATTCTTATAAACCTGTCAGTTGCTGATCGGAAATATTCAGGCCACTGTCGCCTGTCTATTGAAAGTTGTCAAGGAAATGCCTTTGGCTATCCGTTTGTCAATTGTCCGGTCTATTACTTGACCTTTCGTCAAACCGTCATTATAATTAAAGGGTATTAGATGGCTAGAATTTCATCAGAAGAAGCAGTTAACAAGATCGGCAACAGATTTGATCTTGTGCTGGTAGCAAGTCAAAGAGCGAGAGAACTTAAAAATGGTTCGATGCAGAGAGTCGATGGCAAAGATGCTTCGCCAACTATCACAGCTCTGAGAGAAATTGAACAGGGCAAATATACTAAAACAGAATATCTATCTAAACTCAAGAAAAAGGAAAAGGCAAAATGGGAATGAACATCACACTACGTAAGGCCAATGCTGTGCAAAACAGCATCAATGATACTCTAAAAGGTATCAAGATTGATATCAATGTGGAACTGAATGAGTTCCAGGACATTGAAATTGCCATTGGCAAAGCCAATGCTCAGTTGTTTGTCAATGACACCCGCCGACAGAGACTGACTATGGCTCTGTACAATATCAGAGCATTGGTAGGTGCGGCAAATGCACAGAGTGGCATTGACACCAATCTGGCCAAGGCTGCATTCGTAGACAAGCGTATTGGTCAGTTGGAGCAGTTGTCTCAGGCCGCAGAAATCACTGATCTAGAAGTGATCAAAGGCAAACTTGAGAAGATCAAAAATCTCAAGGACGAAGCTCGTAGCCGTATCTATGGTTACGGAGATACAGTGACTACTTCTGTATTGAGCAAAGATCAAATCGATCAGATCAAGACTGAGATTCTCAATCTCAAGAAGCAGAAGCAGAAGCTCAACGATGAGATTCTTGAGCTTAACATCAAGACAGAGATTCCTCTCAGCGATGACACAGTGGCTACTCTGCAGGCAGAAAGCCTACTGTAAAGACCCCGGGGTCCCTTCCTCGTTATTAAAGGGGGTAATTGACTTCACCAAAACGTCAGGGTGCAAACGGTAACGACCCCAAGGCTCCGTATAGAGCGACTTGAGACACCGTGGCGGCAGAAGCAGCACTGACGACAAAAACGTAAATGCTGATCGACAGGGTAGACAACTCAGTTTAGGGCGGAACAGGGAACCGTGGCTAGACACTTTTATTGATAGCATTCAGCGGGTATCGTTTGTGGACGCACAGACTCATGAAGAATAGGGCCATCTTACTCTTCTGATAAAACCGAGGGCAATGGCTAAGGAAGGGAAGCACCCGACTCCGAAATTCGCTCAGTCCTATAAGGCTTGAGTACTATCAATAAAAGTTTATCGCGGGATAGTGAAGCGGTAAAACACGAGTCTCATAAGCTCGAGTCCCAGGTTCGATTCCTGGTCCCGCAACCAATTTGCCTCGGTGTAGCTTAGTCCGGTTTAAAGCGCCTGCTTTGGGAGCAGGAGATCGTGAGTTCGAATCCCACTTCCGAGACCAGTTAGTTTATTGCCCTTGCGTCGATTATCGAGCCAGGGTAGGTATTGTAAGTTATCTTGATAAAAGGCGTTATGACTAAAGAAGAAGAAAAAGCAGCATTGGATCTAGCACTAGAAGAATTTTTCGCCAAGGGCGGAGTAGTGCAACAACTGAAACCAAATCAAAGTGGGAGGGTCGAAGGAGAAAGCTATTCTGCCTGGTCAAAGAAGAAACCATCTACAAGTCCGTTGGCAACTCCTCCGGATGAAGATTAACTCGCTGTAGTTCAATGGATAGAACGAGTTCCTCCTAAGAATTAAATCCAGGTTCGATTCCTGGTGGCGAGGCCAAAGTGTAAATAATTTAATGCGGGTAGATAGGACAAGGGGCGTCCAGCGGCCTTCCAAGCCGATAATGCGGAGTTCGACTCTCCCTGCCCGCTCCATACACAATGCTAGTAATAGATCAAGATAATACTTTTAAGAAGTTTAATTTCAGCTCAGTAATCTCACAATCTGACAATGACACAGCCATAGGCATTATCAGATCGATTATTGCTGACGGGAATTACTTTACCAATTCACCAAAGTATCAAACCAAAGAAAACATCTTTGCCAGACAAGAAGCAGTGTGGCTAAAGTACCGTATGAGCTTTCTGTTCTCCGTGTTCCTATACCTAGGGAGAGAAGTAAAGGTCAGTAATATGATGGCCTGGTCATTTATGACTAATTTGGAGGGTGCCGAAAATCGTGATAATCTATGGCATCACCATTGGCATCCTAGCAGTAATAACAGTAAGATAATGAGCGGTATTTTTTATCTTGAGATCCCAGACGATGTCAAGGATATAGATTACTGTGGAACAGAATTCGCTCCTGACGGCCTAGAATCTGATAATAAATTTTTTGTGCGTCCACAAGAATTTAATTGGTTGATCTATCCAGGAGATCAATGGCATAGACCGGGCATAGTACAGAGCAATAAATATAGATTTGTATTAGCTGCGGACGTTGAATATTTCTAATGCGGGTATGATGTAAAGGTAACCTGAATCCTTGCCAAGGATTATTTGCGAGTTCGATTCTCGCTACCCGCTCCAAAACAGCCCCTTTAGTTAAATGGTATAACAGGTCCCTCGTAATGATCAATTGGCAGTTCGATTCTGCCATGGGGCACCATTTGACAACTATAACAAAATTTAATATAATATAAGCAAGGAGAGATAGATTATATGATCAAGGACATTTATGTCAAAAAATGACATTATAGAATTAGTTGGTGTTGTTGAAGAAGTATTGCCAGGCAGTATGTATAGAATCAAACTAGAACAATCGCCCAATCCAATCGTGTGTTACACCGGCGGTAAATTAAAACAACATAAGATTAAAATTATTTTAGGCGATAAGGTCAAGGTAGAGGTCAGTGTCTACGATCTTACCAAAGGCAGAGTTACATATAGATTATGATGTATGAAGTAAAATGGAATGACACAGAAGGTAGACGCTGTGTTGAGACAGTAGACGATTTATCAGCAGCGATGGCATTTGCCACAGCGTTAGGAATACCAGTTACCATAAATGGTGAAGGTATAGAACTTGTAGGAACATTTGGTTCTGCAGGCGTAGAAGATGGGCTACTACCCAATGGTGAGCCCTACACTTGGTATAAAAGGAGAAGACCATGAAACGAGTGATTGAGATCCGTGCCGCAGAGGGCGGAGAAGATTCAAAACTATTTGTCAGCGATCTCGCGACCGCATACCAGAAATTGGGAATGAAACTGGGCTGAACTACCCGCCTTATAGATGTGCGTCTTGGCGAATGTAGTTTAGAGGTTGAGGGCGCAGATTTATCAGGCTTAGACAATGAACCCGGAGGACACCGAATACAGCGTGTTCCTCCAACAGAGCGAAAAGGCAGAGTTCATACCAGCACAGTGACCGTGGCTGTCATAGACAGTGCCCACACCGTTGATGTGACCATACCAAAAGATGATTTACGCATTGAATGGTATAGTGGCACTGGAGCTGGTGGACAGCATCGCAACAAACATCAGAACAGTTGTCGCATAACACACATACCTTCGGGAACTGTTGTAACTTCTCAACATAGGAGTCGCCAAAATAGTTTAGATTCTGCTATGTCCGAATTAACACATAGACTTGACTTTGAAGCCAAAAGAACTTATAATAATAACATAGCGACTAATAGAAAGTCGCAAGTTGGTTCAGGTATGCGCGGAGACAAAATCCGTACCTATCGTTTCCAAGATGACACTGTGCAGGATCACGTAACGGGCTGTAGAGCCAAATGTTCCGCAGTCTTAAAAGGTAACTTAGATCAACTTTGGAGATAATATGAATCCGTGGATCGAAAACGTATCGCTCAGCGATATCAAAAAAGGCTTTCACATCGATGCGGGCATCAACTCTATGTTGATCCAAATCGTAGATCCTGATATGGAGTTCCCGGAGCCTAAGCATCAGTTTCGTGAAACACATCAGTTCAAGTTTCTCGACATCGAAAGCGATGGGATGAGTAACGATGGACACGGTGAAAAGATCGATATGAGTTGGGGTATGGTTACAGATCAGCAGGCTGCTGAACTGGTTAGGCTTCTACAACACGCAATGGAAAACCGTATGAATGTTGTAGTTCATTGCCATGCTGGTGTTTGTCGCTCGGGTGCTGTAGCAGAAGTTGGTGTAATGATGGGCTTCCGAGATGCAGAGGCTTTTCGTTCACCCAACCTACTAGTCAAGCACAAAATGATGAAGTGCCTAGGTTGGACCTATGATGAGAATGAACCGCACACGATCAATGGTTATACCACTGAAATGGGCATCATAGTTCCTGCCAAGGCCGTGGACTATGACAATGACAATGAAAAGGTCTTTACACTAGCGGCAGAACGTCGTGAGCGTAGACAGCGTGAAGGAGATATTTAATGGGTGATGAATTTGATAACGTACCTAGCCATACTAAAGAGGCATTGGATCGATATTGGAACTATGGATTTGAGCCAGGTAGTTTTTTAGGTATGCTGTTATGTGGCGATGTATATAATGCTGTCATACGTGCAGATCGCTGGAATAAAGAAGCACTAGGGCCTATTGTTGAATACATCGTGCGTAAAGCCCCTAGAGGCAGTTATGGTAATGTTCGGCTGTACCAAGATTGGATAAATCGAGGTGAATATTTCCAATGGCATCAAAAACAACGAGTGGTTGACTATTTGAGTAATTGATAATATAATACATAATTGTAACAGATTATGTAGGAGCAGTCCAATAATGGAATTCGTAATCGAAACTCGTAGTAAAAGGACCAAGACATTTTTTGAACGTATCGTTCCCAAAATGATCAAAGAGTTGAAACTAGAGCGCAGTCGCAAGACACTGATGATCAAGGTCACTAATCAAGATCTAGATGATATGGACGGTGCTACTGCACCGTTGGATATCATCGACAGTTATGTAGTTCTCATCAAACCTAGAAGCATCAAGGATATGGGCATTACTCTTGCACACGAAATGGTCCATGTAAAACAATTGGCTAAAGGTACACTACGACAAGTCGGTGGGGTGAATTATTGGAACGGAAAGAGGTATCGTAAGAACCACAAGTACTTGAATTTACCCTGGGAAATTGAAGCGTTTTCAAAACAAGAACTCTTGTTTAGGAGAGTTATAGAATGAAAGGAGGGCACTATGCCTAGCGTGTTTTTAGTCAGTGATACGCATTTCGGCCATGCTGGCGTGTGTCGTTTCACTAGAGAAGATGGTACAAAGTTAAGACCTTGGTCTGATCCAGAAGAAATGGACGAAGCTATGATCAAGGCCTGGAACGAACGGGTCAAGCCCACGGATAAGGTATATCACCTTGGAGATGTGGTTATAAATCGCAAGGCCTTAAAGACATTAGGTCGCTTAAACGGCGACAAGGTGCTTATCCGTGGTAACCACGATATCTTTCGTGACACAGAATACGGCGAATATTTCCGTGAGTTACGTGCCTACCACGTCATGAACGGGATGATCTTAAGTCATATTCCTGTACACGAAGCTTCGTTAGGACGTTTTGGCACTAATATTCACGGACACTTACACGCAGGACGTGTGAAAAAAGCCCGTGGAGTTGATGCAAAAACAGGCGCAGTGTTATACAGCAACGAAATCGATGCCCGTTATCACTGTGTTTGCGTAGAACAACTTCCAGACTACGCCCCTATGTTATTCGAAGATGTGATAGCTCGCATTAAAGATGAAGGCGGTGAAGTAGGATTTAGGAACGGCAACGGACCTATAATGTGACATTATCTACGTACTTTTAGGGCTCTTCGGAGCCCTATTTTTTTGGCTCTAGGTTCTGAAACAGACGGCATAAATAATACAATAAGAGATAGCTCCAGGAGTCGATTACTATGCCTTTACAAATTCGCAGAGGAACAACCGCGGAAAGAACGTCAATCAGGCCTGTCATAGGCGAGTTGATCTATGATACACAGTTAAAACAAGTTTATGTGGGTGATAGCACCGACGGCGGAGTCACCGGCACCCTAGGCGGAAACACTGTTTCAACATTTGGCATAGAAGACGCTCAAGATGCAATAAGAGATTTATTTAATGCTGGTACACACACCGGTATTAGTTTTAGCTACGACGACGCTGCTAATAAAATCAACGCCACAGTTGGTGGCGGAGTTGTTGTTTTAGATATCAAAGGATCAGTCTTTACTGATGATACCAGCACGATCTTAGTTGATGCTGTGCTAGGTGCAATCAATTTAGACAACACTATTAGAAGCAATGTAATACCATTTGTAAATTCTACCTATGATCTAGGTAGCCCATCGAAAAGATTCAAAGATTTATACCTGAGCGGATCTAGTCTGTATGTAGGTAATGCAGTTATTACTGCCACTGGATCTGCCATTAACCTACCTGCTGGGTCAACAGTGGGAGGAGTAGCTATTGGTTCGGGTGGCGGTGGATTTGGTGATGGAGTCATCGAAGGCAGCACATATAAGATTAATATTGCTGCATCCGATAGCTCAATAATGCTGAATACCGATAATGAAACTGTTAATGCTTCCGGCGGATTCTTTGGTAATGTCACTGGTAACCTTACCGGTAATAGCACAGGTATTCACAAAGGCAATATTCTAGCTAATGACGATGCCGAAGCTTTTAATGCTACCAGTAAAACTTTTACCGGAAATTTAAATGGCAACGTCGCAGGAACCATTAATGTTACGAATACCAATGGATTAACCACTGTTTATTATCCGATATTTGTTGAAAATAGATCCACTGCACAGACACTGCGTGGTGATGTTGATTTATCATATAGAACAGATTCCAATACTTTGACTGCTGGAAATTTTGCAGGTAATTTAACTGGTAGCGTTACTGGTAATATCTTTACCAACTTAATTGACAGTGCAGACTCTAGTGCAATTACAGTCACACCTGCAGCAGTATTCAGCAGCGATGTAACTGTTGAAAATGAACTTAATGCCAAGGCAATAAATGTAGTTGGAACAATTATTGTAGGCGATAACAGTGAAAGAATAAGAATGCTAGGACGATCAGATGGTCCAGTAATTCAATCATTGAACGAAGAATTAGTTTTAGAATCAGCAGCATCGATTGGTCCGCAAGTTAGACTGAATCTAAAGTCAGCTGCTACCACCGCTGGTTCTATTTTAACAGGACTCGGATCTAGTCAACAACTTGATTTACGCAGTTATAAAAATGGTGCAACTGCCGCAAACCCCGGAGATATCGTAGCAGGTGATATTTTAGGTAGTATTTCCTTTACAGGATATATGTCTTCTACGACTTCTGCTATTTCGTGCGCTATGGGCGTTCAAGCAGATCCTAATGGCACATTGACTTCTACGCACATACCTAGCAAATTCTTCTTCTTATCACAGGCAAACACTTCTGGTGGCGGATTCAAATTCATGACATTCGACAGTCAAGGTCGATTGGCGGTAAATCAAGAGACAGCAACAGCTACTTTAGATGTAAATGGATTTGCAAAATTAGCAGTGTTAACTTCTGCACCTGCAAGTCCTGCCAATGGTATGGTAGCGATCGCAGATGGCTCTGGTTGGGATCCAGCAGGCACAGGTAAATCAGTAATGGTTGTGTATCTGGCCGGTGGATGGAGGACCGCAGCCACAGCACCTTAATAGAAATATTGATAAAAAATGCACCCCAGGGGTGCATTTTTTTGTCTTCAAATTAAATTAAGGTGTACCTTGATGCGGATTAGCTATAGGTATATTATGTTCTTGTGCATAATTCCACCAAGTAGTCGGATTTCTATCGGAATATACATTTGCGATAGCCACATCATTAGAAAGTTTTAATAGAACTCTTTGTGGACAAGTATGCCATAGCCAAACACCACCTAAATTGAATTGTTTTTCAATTCCGCTTAGAGCTAATATACCAGGCACCATTCCTTGATGAGACAAAGTTTCGTCGTGATATACTTCGTAATTTAAATATTTAACGTGCTTCTCCATAGAGTCCTCCCTTCTTCAAATAGATACATCGACGGTTCAACATTTGTTGCCACCGCTGTCTCCACTGCTTTTTCTAGTTCGCCTTCTATTTTAGCTAGGAATCCATCTTTAGGTAAATCCCATTTATATAAAAATCGCCAATATACACCTCCATCGTTTATTACTAGATCATTAAATTTAATATTAGGATATTGAGGTGAATTACCTAATATAGCATACAAGTGCCCTGCTAAAATATTTACTTGTTCAATAAATGTTTCCACATATACATCTGGAGCTATATCTTTGTCGAACCAAATTAAGTTGCCTAAATCGTTATCCGGATGTTGTAGATTATAATAATTAAAAATCTCATTATCTATAGTAACTGTGCTATAAGTTCTAGGCATAAATCCATTAGAAAATCCCAGCGGTTGTACTATTCTAAAAGAAGAATCGCTTAAACTTCTGTTATAAAGTTGTGTATTATTATTCCAAATCTGAGAAAATTCATTGGTGTCAATATAAGAACTTAATACATATTCTTCACCATTTGCATTGAGATATGCTGCAAGTCTTGGCCCGTAATAAACAAAGCCTCCATATTGATCTGTATTAGCTGTTTCCCAAACGTACTTTGCTTTTTCTGGAAATGCTTTAGGAGCAGTACCATGAAAATTTTCTGCATTTTGAATAGAATAACTTTGTATTTTTGATGTGAGATAATTTAAACTTCGAAAATCCATATGTTTCCCCTAGACACTCTATTTATTCACAGATTCAAAGTATAAGCTATCGCTATTTTTGTCAAATAAATACCTCTATGAAAGCAATAATATTTACAGGTTATGAACGTACTGGCGGATTAGAAAGAGTAGGAGGAGCTTATAGATTAGCAACAGTTTTAAGAAGGCAGGGTTGGGATGTAGAAGTTATTGATTTCTTCTATCAATGGAGTTTAGACCAACTCAAACAACTAATAAAACAAAGAGATGTAGGCACTCCTATCAGCTGGATCGGATTAAGTTGCACCTGGATAAACTATGCCACTGATGAATTTCAATCTCGAATCAACGATTTTTTAATATGGATAAAACAAAATTATCCTCATATAATCACTATGGCAGGTGGACAAAATCCTAGTCTACATTTTCCAATGTACAATAATGTAGATTACATAGTTTCCGGATACGGAGAGATAGCAATACCAGAAGTACTTAAACATATATATGGCAACGGAAAGATAAAGGGCATTCCAAGAAAAAACGGATGGTATGTAGATGCTAATTCTTTTTACCCAGCATGGCCTATAAGCGACTTATCTATAGATTACGAACCTCGAGACTTTATTCATCCTGGAGAAACATTGTCTCTAGAATTTTCACGAGGGTGCAAGTTTTCTTGTGCATTTTGTAACTTTCCTATTCTAGGGGTGAAAGAAGATACTACACGAGACATTACAATACTAGAAGAAGAGCTTAAAAGAAACTATGATTTGTACGGAGTAACCAATTATCAGGTGGCTGATGAAACTCTTAACGATCGAGATGAGAAGCTTTTAAAAATTGGTAAAATTGTTAAAAATATCGGAGTGGATTTAAATTTCAATGCATTTATCAGAGCCGATATTCTTTTTTCTAGACCGCAACAATTTGAACTTCTTGCTGAGGCAGGAGTTTGGGGGCATTATTATGGTATCGAATCGTTCAATCATCAAACTGCCAAAGCTGTAGGTAAAGGTTTACATCCAGATAAAATAAAACAAGGATTGATAGATACTGAAAAATATTTCGATACACATCTAGGAAAATACCGAGGATCGATATCCCTGATATACGGGTTGCCGCATGAAACAGAAGAAACTATTTTAGATGGTTTACAATGGTTGGAAAATCATTGGTCAAGACAAAGTGTTGTTGCTTTTCCTTTAAACATAAATTTAGCAGGACATAAATCTAAAATTGACAATGAATACGAAAAATATGGTTACAGAATAATCAAAGAAGAAAAGCGAGATAAACTTTTTAATAGACACAATTTTTTTCCGACTGACATTGTGGTATGGGAAAATGATAATATGAATCTGTTTAATGCCATAGACTTAGTAAACAAACAATTAGAAATACCTTGGATGGTAGATGATTGGCAATTATGGGGACTGATGGGAGTTCAAAAAGACTTGAATTTAAGTTTAGAATCTGTTCTAAGACTTAAGGACTTTTCACCAAGAAAAGAAAACAGAATAGACCCGTATCGTAGATCTTCTGGTAATGATGGAGTAGAACTTAATGATAATCTATCGAACTTGCTTGAATTAGATGAATTAAAACATAAAATGCATTGTAGAGCAAGAGAAATAAGAAGAGAATATATTATTAAAAAATTATCTATATGACAGTGTTTTTTCAAAATATTTCATCTCTCATTCCGTTCAATATTAACGAACTGATCGATTTATCTAAAATAGAAATATTTAACGAACCACCGTGTGAGGAGTTTGTCCATAAACAAAGTTTTAAATCTGATATATTAAATAATAATTTTTTAAAATTTTTAAATAATAAAGGTATAGAAGTTGAAAAAGTATTAGTATGGCATTGGTTCAACCGAGATCCTTTCTGGGCGCATATTGATAGTAACAACGAAGGAGTGGTATCACCGTCTGCAATCAATTGGACTATTAATAATAATGTCAGTCAAGTTAATTTTTACCAGTTAACTGATGCTGAAAAAACAGTTGCATTTGGCAATGCAGTCGACAAAAATTCCAGAACTGAAAATGTTACTTCTTATATTCCAATCAATGTAAAAGGACTGAATCCTAATGCGGTATGGAATGATAGGGGGCCAACAGTTATCAATACAAGTGTACCTCATCTGGTAATAGCACCTGAAATGCGAACTTCAATATCTTTGAATTTTAAAATTCCTATGCCAACTATAGAAACGGTATTAGATAGACTACTAAAATGAATCAAAAAGTTGACTGTATTACAGAATATGAAATCTTAGATCTAGGATGGATCATAAAACGTTGGTTCAGAGTCGATCAAGATCGACTTATTGATTGGTATGCCAACATCAAAAAAGATTATTCTGAATGGTTCTGGGTCTATAGTAAACATAAAGAAATGTGGAGATATGACCCAAATCATCTTACAGGCAACGGACTGCAACCAGACACTTCCTGGCTTATGCTAACTTGGGGAGATGATACAAAAGGGCCAGTTCCTTGGTTAAGATATATCGCCAAGCCGGAGTATGATTCCGATATGCCGCAAAATAGAAATCAAGAAACTTTAGGCAAAAGAGATTGCTGTAACGGATATGCACTTGAAATTTTTGAAACTATGCCTTGTCGTCCTCATGATATACAAATAGCATTACACACACCAGGAACTAAATTGCCGCCACATCAGGATAAGCCCGACAAGCTAAGATTTCATATACCAATAACAACTAATCCTGATGCTAGATTTATTATAAATGATATAAATTTACATTTGCCAGCAGACGGCTGGTGCTATCTTGTTAATACCAGTTATCTTCATAGCACAGAAAATAACGGCATCACAGACAGAGCTCATATCTACGGTAATGTATGGCTGAACGATATTTTAAATCTAGCCGATATTACAGACTTAGAAACTATTTTATGAAGGCGATCGAATGTTTAGATTCGAAGAACTTAAAAAAATACATATAGAAATTACATCTAATTGTCAGGCCAGTTGTCCTATGTGCGCAAGAAATTATCACGGCGGTGAACTGAATCCTAATCTACGTATACAAGACTGGTCTCTAGAAGATTTTAAAATTGTATTATCAACTGAAGTTCTAAAACAAATAAGCAGTCTTCATATCTGCGGAACTTTTGGAGAACCAATACTTAATAATAATTTAATTGAAATGTGCAATTATCTAAGGACAGAACAGTTTTTAGGAGAAGTAACTATTCATACCAACGGTAGTGCAAGAAATGTTAACTGGTGGAAAAATTTAGCGTCTGTATTACCTGATAATCACATTGTTGTATTTGCATTAGATGGTTTAGAAGACACTCATAGTATTCATAGAATAGGCACAAACTTTGATATCATCATACGTAATGCTAAGGCATTTATAGATAGTGGCGGAAATGCTGAATGGGCTTTTATCAAATTCCTGCATAACGAACATCAGTTAGAATCTGCACAGTCTCTTGCAAATCAATTAGGATTTAAAAAGTTTTCTGTTAAAAATTCTAAGAGATTTAATGGCGATGTCTATGATGTATTAGATCAAAATAACAATAAAATTTATGAACTTAAACCTTCGTCTGACAATAAAATAATATTTTTTGATAAAAAGGTTTTGCAAACGTATAAACAGATAGTATCCGAAAGCTCACTACAGTGTCAGTCTAAAGGTAAAAAAGAAATTTATATCGACTTTGACAAAAATCTTTTTCCTTGTTGTTATACAGCAGCTGATCTTTATCTTTATAGTAGACCAACTGAAGATTTACATATATTAAGACAACAAAGTAAACATCAGATGGAAAAAATCGTAGAAGGACTAGGAGGATTGCAGACTGTGGATAAAGATAATTCAATTAAAGATATTTTCAAAAGTAATGCCTGGAAGTCTATATGGAATAAACAATTGTCTGATAAGCCATTGGTGTGTGTAAGTAACTGCGGAGTTCATCCAAGTAATAATGCTACCACGGATAATCAAACGATCGAAAGGTTGGTGTTTGATTAATGACTAATATATATTTTCAACATCTCGATATAGGTATCGATTGGCCGCTACGAGACTTAGATTTGCTTAAAAAATTAAATTTAGAAATCAAAGGGAAGAAAAGATCACACTGGAAACTTTCTATTTCGGATCTAAATAATGAATTGTTGGATTGGCTCGATAAACACAATTTAACAGTAAAGTATTCAGAAGTTTTTTACTGTGCTGCTGGTTCAGATATATTTTTACACAGCGATGAAATCGATCCAAAAGACTGTTGCAAAATAAATTGGGTCTACGATCAAGGTCACACTAGTATGAGATGGGCTGTTCTCAAAGACGGCAAACAGATGAAAATTCAAAATAATACTATAGGTGGTACCTATTATACAGCAGATCCTGGAGATTACGAATATGTAGCAGAAACAAGAATAGGTAAGCCCACTTTAATTAATGCATATTATTTACACGATGTAATTAATCCTACCAATCACGATCGATGGTGCATTAGCATTGTTCCTAAACATAAAAATGCTGCAGGATCTAGACTGATAATGCACGATGCTTTAGAAATTTTTAAATCTTATTTTCGTGATGATAATACTGTAGATTATCAATGCCGATTTTTTTCCTAAATTCGTCAGTGAATCTACCTTCTACCTTGACCGTCATTGATGTCTTTGGATAGTTATCAAAACTTCCGTGCCATTGATGATGATTAAAAAATGCACTGTACCCTTCCACAGGTACTTGTTTTATAACTTTACCATTTGCTGTGTCTAAATCATAGAGATAGAAAGGTCTATCAAGATCAAATCTAAACCAGATTAATTCTTGTCGATGGGGAAAGGTGTCTGGCTTATCACCTTTTTCATATGGGAAATAATTATAATCTCTATGAAACCCCTGTGGAATGAAATGTTCATTCCAAAACACTGTGACTACACCTATTCTGTCCATAGGTAATTCATTGTTAATGAAATCTTTGATATGTGGATAATCGTCCATATAATCACACCAATGATATTTGCTCCAGTCATCTTCCGTAAAGCAATAAGCGTCTGCTGCATAATATGGACCCGTAGTCTTACGCACATTTAATACATTGTAGGGATCAAATGCCTGATATCTTAGTTTTAGGTATCTTGAAAGACCGTGTTGATCTTTGTTTTGTTCGAAATAGCTGACATGTTTGTCTAGTTGTGTGTCTGTTTTTCTTTCTTCGTTGACTTGCCGATAGATGTAATACAGTAATCCTTTTTCTCTAAAGATTTCCGGAGCAGTGTAATAGTGATCCGGACTATGTCCCCCGGCATTCCATACGCCTGTTCTTATATCTTTCCAACGTGAAGTCAATAAGAATTCCCAGTCGTGTCTAAAAGACAGCATTTTTTCAACGTCAATATGTTGATCTAATGATATATATGGTTGTTTGTTTATGGTAAGCATAGATTAAGTCTTATCGAATCCTATGTAATTAAAGATAAATTTCTGTGATAGGCCTGCATTGAAACCTAGATGCCACTCGTCCCATTTAGTCCATTGATAAACTTCACCCTGCTCTATCATATGGAAGGCTTCGTCTTTGAGAATGAACACTTTACCTATCTGAGGCTTGTCGATAAACATTGAGTATCTAACAACCTTTGGATTGTTTCTATGTTTCTGATAGTCTTTGATAATATCCCAATGCCACGGAACTGTTTTGCCGGGCATAAGCGAGCTTATCCAAATATTGTATGGATCTGCGTTTACCAATTTTGAAAAAGTTTTTACAACACTAGAACTGAAATGTTGTTCAGGATAATAATTAAGCCATTCAACAGAAGGGGAATCCATATAACCAGCATCTCGCCATTGTTGTCCCATAAACTCTTTAGCAGCTTTCAGTTCTGGATCTAACTCTACTGCTTCGCCATAGGGATTATCTGTGGTTCTACGATCGGGTTTGGTTGCTTTGAGTTCGCTAATTAAAGATTCTAAATCTATTGAATCTTTGAAGTTACCTACTCTGGTTGCATTTTTCATAATTAATAATGTTCCAAGTGATCTACACCTATGCTGCGTCTAAATTTATCTGTAAACACACCGTCAATCCTTAATCCATAGGTCTGTACAGGACTGACACTGGCGCCATGCCAATCAGAGTCATTAAACCAACAGGCTCTGTCTGTGACTATTTCTCGGTGATCTGTCTCAGGATCCCACAGCAATAATCCTTTGTTACTGTCTGGAGTAAGATGTATAAACTCATTTCTGTGTGGAGGATAATCATCAACATCTCCCTGATAGAGATCTCTGTGTATTCCAGGAACTGAATCGTGTTCTTGTTTAAAAAATATGATTCTACCTAGATGGGTAAACACTTCATCAGTGACTAAATTTTCTAACCAAAGTTTCAAATTTGGAAAATATTGAATATCCGGAGTCCAATCTTTTTGATCAAATCTGGTTTCCCATCCACCTGATTCTGTTTTTAAAAATACGAATTGGTAACTGTCGTAGGCCCCTAGTGCTAATTTTAGATATTGAATAAACTGATCTCTGTTGTTTATACCACCAAGACTTTCTCCAGTTACTTTGATCGGATGATCATCCGGCAAGCTATTATATTCTTGTATAGCATAGTGTATAAATTTTCTAAATCCGTAGTGCGGACTTCTTTCTGCACCTGCGCAGACATATAGATTTCCTTCTTTCTTGTGGTTGGCCAACACAAGACCTTTGCATATTTCAGGATGAAGGCTTTGCCAGCCTTCGATATCTAAAAGGTGGTCAAGACCTATCCAAGGTTTCCCATTGATTCCTTTGATCATACGATTTCAAAATCCTTGTTTATAGTTTTAATTTTAGCTACTACATCTTCAAATACGTTTTGCTCTGACAGTATCTTTATTTCTACCTCATTGATTACATCAAAAAAACCTATCTGGCTTTGTTTTATGTAATTTGAAATCACAGGTGAAATATTATTGTCAAAGTCATATCTAAATCTATCATAAACTTTGGTAAATTTTATTGTTCGTAGATCAAAACTTTGATCATAGACTCTAGGTAAACGTACACGAATCACTAGTTGTATTCTATCATAGGATCCAAAATTTGCAGCCACGTGTCTATTACTGGCATCCATATAATAAACAGCATTATCGCTTTGTGTTTTATAAAAAGTTTGATGATCGAGGTCAATAAGATAACTTTGATCATTGCCTACGATATTGATATGCAATCGATCGTCAACATCAGTATGTGAAGGATAACAGGTTCCTGGCTGCAACTTTATTAACCGTGCTTCGCCTATAGGGTAATCTTCGGCTAATTGATCTAATATTTCTTGAAACACAGTGTCTTGCCACTCAGACTTGATAGTGTACGGATCATATAACCAATTGCCTGTAGGTGTATTCAGTTGGCAGCGATTTTTCGCATCCCATTGAACTCTGTCAAGCAAAGGCAAAATACTTTGTGTATCAAAAGTGAATCTTGTTTTAGTCAGCATAAATTTTCATAGCCGCATCGATAAATTCTTTGGGATAGTTCGTCCTAAAAGATTCAAAACAAAGTTTTTGTAGATGTTCAAAAGGTATCTTATCATTCCAGCCCATATTAAATGACTTCATTATACCTTCCATCTTGGCCTGTCTTTCTAAACTGATATGGCTTCTATGTTCTTGTAGAGTGACCTGTGGCTCTTTTTTGTCATAGGTAAAGAAATAATTTATACTTTTCAATTTACCTTCTACCACAAAATAGCTACTGGGATGTAGACTGTATTTGTACCAACCTAGATCTTTGTAAGTTTGTATAATATTCAGCATTTGATCTTGCCAGTCGACCAAGACACGGTCATAGTTAGCAGTGTCACAGCCTGCCTGTTCCCAAAAATCAACACCTGCAATTTCTAAATAAATTTTTTGTGCTGCTGTGTCTATGTCTAATACTCTAGGAATTAAATCAGGATGCCTATTCTGCATCTCTTGCAAAAATCTTACTTCTCTCTGAAACTTTTGATTCATCAATGCAGGATCAACAACTTGATTT
>JACCDG011393364.1_pt1 | contig 17022 bp, 23 predicted proteins | sample 7442471 | NCBI WGS metagenome assembly JACCDG01 (sample SAMN15323444, study PRJNA562643) | freshwater metagenome | isolation source: river surface water | place: USA:Blue River Watershed | collected 2017-08-17 | reverse complement strand
GCCTTCAGTCGCAGGTCGGCCTCAGCGCGCACCGAGCGGCACCAGTCCTCGATCATGTCAACCTTGCGCAGGAACACCGCCAGCCACTCGCTGTCCTGATCCTCCGGCATGCACTCAATATCGGAGGCGTCGAACTCCTCGGGGCTTGCTGCGGACACCCCAATCGTATCGGCCACCTCCGCCAACAGCTTTGGGCACTTGGCCTTGCCCTTGCAGAATGTGCACTGGTCCTCGCCCGGCTTCAGGAAGGTGTCGCGCCACGCTGCGTCGTTCGCCTTGTGGGTCAGCTCCGCCATCTTGGCAGCGCGCACCGCCGCTGCCGCGGGGCCTGCGCCCCACTTGATCAGGTCGTCCTTGCTGATGGTCCACTCGCTTGGCTTCGGGTTGATGCGAGGCTGATCAATCACCAGCTGCACCTCGTCGAAGCTGTCAACCAAGCCATCGTAGGCGGCCACCGCGCCGAGGCCGTACAGCATCAGCTGCGGGTTCTCGACAACGTCAACCCACTTGCCCTTGCCGTACTTCAGATCGATGATGATCAGCTTGTTGCCCTTGGCGATTGTCACGTCGCCGGTGCCCCACGCGGTATCGCGATCGACGCCCAGATACTCGGCGTAATACAGGCGCTGCTCCGGGAAGATGGTACCGTCGTCGCCTGCGTATTCCTTGACGCGGTCGACCACGCCCTGAATGTGCTCGACCATGTCTTCGGTCACCTCGATGTCGTAGCCGTCTGCCTGAATGATGCGGCCGAGGTACGCGGTCGCCGGCTTGTCGTTGACCAGACACATCTCGAGCACCTCGTGGGCCGCGGTGCCCTCGGCAGCGTAGCTGGAGGAGGAGCGCGGCGCGCCCTTCTCGAGCACCTTGCTGCCGGGGCAGAGCATAATCCGCTTAAAGCCGGACGCGCTCCACTCGCTGTGTGCTTCACTGGACATTCTTGATAACCTCCAGCTCGCTGCCCGACTGCTCCGCGACTGCCTGCGCAATGGCAAGCGCCATCGTGTGGGCCTCGCAGTCCTCGTCGTAGGTGCCGTTGAAGTCAACCTTCAGCGACAGGTCCTCGCCCTCCTGCGAGATGATGATGGCGGCTTGCTTCATGTTCAGTTCTCCAGTGCTACGTTAAGGGCGGCCAGTACGGCCTCGTACTGCTCGGGCTTGAGCTCCTTGCCAGACTTGACGTTGAAGCCGGCCAGCACTTCCAGCGCGGCGTCGCGGCCTTTGCTGTTTGCCAGATTCAGGACCGCCTTCTGCACGGTCGGGTAATCGACCGCAGGGGCTTGCTGCGGCGGTTCGACAGCCTCAGCAGGCGCTTGCTGCGGCGGTTCGACAACCTCAGCGGGCTTCTCTTCCTTCGGGGCCTTGGCCGGCTTAGGCTGGGCGGCCTTGACCGCCTCGCGCTTGGCCTGCAGAGACGAACGGTACTTGTCGTCCTCCGCATTTACTGCGGCGCTTTGCAAAGCCTGCAGAGCGGCGGCCGCCTCAACGGCCGTTGCGAATTCCAGTGTGATCTTGATCGACATGGCCGCCCCTATTACTTGTTGACGAAGAGCTTGGCGGTTACGCCCGGGCCCTTTGCGTTGATCTGCGCGATCGCTGCGTTGGCCTCCTCCTCGGTGCTGTAGGCGCTGTAGTCCACAGCGTGCAGGCCGGCGTACTCGGCGACCAGATACTTGTTGGTGCCGCTGGTGCGGATAGCTTCCTCCGCCGCCTTGTTGTTTTGCTTCACAATGACTTCGAGTCCGTTCATGGTTTTTCCTCTTTGGTTTTGGTGGGTGATGATTATGCCGCGACCTGCTTTGCGGCGTAGAACTCTTTGACGTTGCCGAGGATGATGTCGATCTCGTCGAGCGCGAGCTGCTGCTGCTCGGTTACCCGCTTCTCGTTGACAACCTTCGGCGTCGTTGCGTACAGCGTTTGGTAGTAGTCCTCATACAGGACGAACACCTCGAAGGCGCCTTCCTTCCTAGCCACCGATGCGGTGGTGACAAGCTGCTTGCGGCCGTTCTTGGTGGTGCTGATCTTCAGGACCTGATCGGTGCCCTCGATCTTGACGCTGGCATCGGCCTTCCACTGGCCGTTCTGCTTGTAGACGTAGCTCTTGATTTCCATGTCGATCTCCAGAAAAATTTAAGTGATGAGTAATCTTAGCACGAGCGAATAAACACGTTTGTTGTATTTACGCCACAAGGAACTCTTCGCTGAACTGCTCGAAGTAGGTCAGGTCGAACTCGCCCCAGCTGCCTGCGCTCGGGCCGATCAGCTTGCCCACGCCGCTGCGCGGGCTGTAGACCGCGATGCAGTCCTGACGGAGCTCGATGGCCAGCTTGTAGACGATCTCGTCGAGCTCGAAGATCGTGCCCTCGGTCTTGACCTTGACGTAGAGGCCGGGCTCCAGCACCAGCGTGCCGTCGTTGGTCTCATACTGGTTGGTGTAGGTCGCGCTCTTGACGCCTGAGACCTTGGCCTTCAGGTACTGCAGCGCGTAGCGTGCGCGCTCCTCGCACTGCCGCTGGGAATTCGCTTCGCCATTTACGTTCAGGCCGATGTTCAGTTCTACGATCATTTTCAATCTCCAGTTTGTTTATCAATCACCACACCTGCATATTAGCATGCGCTAAGAAACAGGTGTGTTGTATTTGCGCAACGTCACTTGAGTTCGATGTCTGCTTCCTCGAGCAGTTCCTCGAAGCGCTCCTCGATCTTGGCGATCCAGCCGTCGGTCGCGGGGATGTTCTCCGGGTCGAGGATGTTCCACTCGATGTACAGAATCTTGTTGACCTCGTTGTTCCACTCGATGGCCTGCTCAAGGGTCAGGCTGCTGATGAGGTAAGGCATGTTTTCCCACTCCTGTTCAAGTTCACGTTCGGCGATGGCATCATACATGGCGTCGAGGCGGGCCTCTTCGCGGCACTCATATTCTAAATCCCACATGTCGGTCTCCTGAAGAGGGGGGCGGGGCCCCCCGGGTTGATTAGAAGTTGAAGTCGTAATATTTGATCGGGGTGTCGCTCAGGTCGTATTTGCCGCCGTAGGCGTCCTGCCATACGTTCTTCCTCTTGCTGAACCTGATTCTGAAAACCTTGTTCTCGGGGTTGCTGCTGATTTTCCATTTCTGCTCCCGGTCGTTCACGCACACCGCGCTGAACCCGCCGGGGATGAAGTTCGGAACCCAGCTTTCATCCCGCTTCGCATCCAGTTCCCTGACTTCGATCGTCTGGTCGCTGATCACTTTGACGATCTCGAAGGGGCTCACGTCGGACCATCCGTACTTGTTTGCGAATTGCTTGGTAATCATCTGAATCTCCTAGTTCGTTTATCAATCAACCACAACTGAATATTAGCACGTGCTAAAAAACATGTGTGTTGTATTTTTACAACTTGCAGCAAACTTTTAGCACAAGATAAAATGCGGACTCCCTCAACCTGAAAGTTTTAGCATGAGCCAATATCTGAAAGAGTGGATGAAGTCGGCCACCGCAAGCGAGCAGGAGGAGCTGGCCTCGCGCATTGGCAGCTCCCGCAACTACCTCTACCACTTGGCGGGCGGCTTCCGCACCGCGTCGCCGGAGCTGGCGATCGCTGTCGAGGAGGCCACCGCCGAGATGCGTCGCAAGTATGGCGAGCGGCTGCCGCAGGTTTTTCGTACCGATCTGGCGCCCGCCTGCGCCGGCTGTGATTTTGCAAGGAAGTGTTTGGGCAAGGTAGCAACCCGCAATTAAACTTTGGAGTTTCCTATGGTAGACGCATCTTGGGGCGCGGGCCCCGATGAATGGGTTCACTTCGCTGACAGGCTCGGTCTGATGGTTGACCTGCTGCCGGTGGTCAGCAACCCGAACGCGAAGATCAGTCCCGACAGCAAGATGAAGCAGCTGGGCAAGACCCCTTCGCGGTACGACAAGCAGGGCCTTGTGGTAGGCATACCGCAGTGGACCCAGCACATCACGACCGAGCGCGACATCGCGCGCTGGATCAAGCACAGCGACCTCGGCATCAGCCTGCAGACCCGTGAGGTCCGGGCGCTGGACATCGACATCGACGACCCGATGCAGGCGCAGCGGGTGGTTGACCTCATCTCGCTGGCCGCGGGCGATCTGCCCAAGCGCATGCGCAGCAACAGCGGCAAGGCGCTGCTTGCGTTCAGCATGCCCGGCGAGTTCGCCAAGCGCATCATCAGGACCGAGCACGGCATCATCGAGTTCTTGGCCACCGGCCAGCAGTTCATCGCCGTCGGCACCCACACCAGTGGCGAGCGGTACCAGTGGGAGGGCGGGCTGCCGGACGAGATACCCACGCTTTCACCTGCCGAGTTCGAGGCGCTGTGGGCTGCGCTGGTCGAGGCGTTCGCGCTGCCGGACGGTGAGCAGCGCATGCGCAACGGGCTGCTGCCGACGGTCGCACGCAAGCGCGACGACATCAACGACCCGGTGGTCGGCTACCTGCAGGACATGGACATGGTCCGGGAGTGGAGCAGGGACGGCCGGGTGCACGTCGAGTGCCCGTGGAGCGACGAGCACACCAGCGACAGCGGACCGAGCGCGACAAGCTGGTTTCCCGCAGGTGTGGGCGGCTTCGCGCAGGGCCACTTCAAGTGCCTGCACGCGCACTGCGCATCGCGCACCGACGGCGACTTCCTCGAGGCGATCGGCTACGCGGCGCTGGACTTCGAGGTCACGGTGGCCGAGGCCGGTGAGCAGGAGGTCGAGCCTTGGCCTGTGTTCACCCGCGACAAGAACGGCAGGATCGAGAGCACCGCGGACAACGTCACGAAGGCGATCGCGAGGCCCGACATCGTTCGCTGCCGGATCGCCTATGACGAGTTTAAGGACGCACTTATGGTCGCACCTGAAGCGACCGTGAGCTGGAGGCCGTTTACCGATACCGACTACACCACGGTGAAGATCGAGCTCGAGCGCCGCGGCTTCAAGAACCCCGGCACCGAGATCGTGCGCGAGGGCGTCAAGCTGATCGCCCACCGCAACCGGTTCGACAGCGCGATCGACTGGGCCGACTCGCTGCAGTGGGACGGTATCGAGAGGGTCGAGATGTTCCTGTCCACCCACTACCGGGCGGAGGACACCACCTACGCGCGCGCGGTCTCGCTCTACATGTGGACGGCGCTGGCCGGTCGCTGCCTGCGCCCCGGCGTGCAGGCCGACATGTCGCCGATCTTCGTCAGCGGTCAGGGCACCGGCAAGACCCGAGGCATCCGGGCGATGGCGCCGGAGGAGGGCAGCTTCGTCGAGGTCAACCTCGAGCACCGCGACGACAACCTCGCGCGCGGTCTGCGCGGCAAGCTGGTCGGTGAGCTGGCCGAGCTGCGCGGCCTGATGACACGCGACGCTGAGTCGATCAAGGCTTGGATGACCCGCACCCACGAGGAGTGGATTCCGAAGTATCAGGAGTTCGCGGTCCGCTTCCCGCGCAGGCTGCTGTTCATCGGCACCACCAACGAGGACGAGTTTCTGGCGGACTCGACCGGCGAGCGCCGGTGGCTGCCGATCCGGGTCGGCGAGAGCGACATCGGGATGATCGAGCGCGACCGCGACCAGCTCTGGGCCGAGGCTGTTGTGTTGTTCAAAGAGAAAGGGATTATCTGGCGCGAGGCGCAGGAGCTGGCGGTCAAGCACCACGCCGAGTTCAAGGTGCACGACAGCTGGGAGGGCCCGATCAGGCGCTGGCTGGAGACCGATGAGATGGACTCGGAGGAGGGCGAGCCCCGCAAAATGAGGCCCTTCAAGCTGCACGAAATGCTGTCTTCGGCGCTCGGTTTGGACCCCAAAAATGTTAGCAGACGCGAAGAATTAAGGGCTGCGCGCGTGCTGCGCGGACTTGGGTTACAAAACGGTCCAGTGCGTGTCGGAGGGCAGGTGCAAAAATGTTGGCAAATTCATAAGGAGAGTTTGTAAGTGGTCACTCTCATGTCAGAATGTAAATTGTTACCTTACTTTAGGGTTACAGGGCAAAAGTAGGGTAACAAAAAAGTGTAGGAAACATGCGGCATGTACCTTTGTAACCCTTGTAACCCTTCTTTTCAACTTAAAGGGATAAAAGGTAAAAATGGTAATAACCCTACAAAACAGTAGGGTATATATAAAATGGGGGAGAGGTTGGCGCAAGGGGGGTAACTAGGGTTACATGGGTTACGGCTAAATCGAGAGGACGGCAATGGGCAAAACATTTTTGGCGCTGAACGAGCGCAGCTACCGGGTCGGTGAAACGCACCATCGGGCGAAGCTGACGGACCAGCAGGTTGACAGGATTCGGGACCTGCACGAGGACGACGGCCTCGGGTATCGGACGCTGGCGCGGATGTTCGATGTTAGTAAATCAACCATACGAGATATCTGCAGGTACGACACGCGGGCTCAGACCCCGGTAACATGGCGAGTCATCAAGGGTTCGGATAATGGCAACAGCTAAACGGAGAATCGCGACATGAATTACCCAGCATGGGCAATGCCCTTCCTCGACCACCTGCGCGAAAGCGCAAACATCTCGGCCTCCGCAAGGGCGGTCGGGGTGAGCTCGAGCGCGGTCTACGCGCTGCGTGAGCGCGACGGCGACTTCAGGGCCGCGTGGGACGAGGCGCTTGAGGACGCCTACGACGTGCTCGAGGCCGAGGCCCGCCGCCGTGCGTTCGAGGGCGTCGAGGAGCCGGTGTTCTACCAAGGGCGGGAGTGCGGCGTTGTGCGCAAGTACAGCGACGGCCTCGCCCAGTTCCTGCTGAAGGGCTACCGCCGCAAGAAGTTCGGCGACAAGACCGAGATCACAGGCGCCGACGGCGGCGCGCTGGTTATCGACGACACAGCGCGCGCATCGCGCATCGCCCAGCTGATGGCGCTGGCCGCTGCGCGCAAGGTCAACGAAGACCTCGCATGACCCCACAGGAAGCGAAGGACCTCGAGCGGTTCCTGACCGATGCCGAGCGCGAAGAGCTCAATGCGCTGATCGCACTCGACATGAGGCAGTACGCTTGGCGCCCGCTGCCGGGCCCGCAGACGATGGCCTACGACAGCCCGGCCGACGTCATCGGTTTTGGTGGTGCTGCTGGCGGTGGCAAGACCGACTTGGCGGTGGGCCTCGCGCTCACTCAGCACACGAGGTCGCAGGTCTTCCGCCGTGAGGGCCCGCAGCTCAAGGGCATCACCGACCGCATCAAGGAGCTGGTCGATCACAACCTGATCACCGGCAACCCGCCGGTGTACAACGATGGCGAGCGCCAGATCGAGTTCAACTCGATGCCGAACCTCGGCGATGAGACCAAGTATCAGGGCCGGCCGAAGGACCTGCTGGTTATTGACGAGGCCGCCAACTTCCTCGAGCAGCAGGTGCGATTCGTTAAGGGCTGGGTGCGAACGACCAAGCCCGGCCAGCGCACCCGCACGCTGCTGACATTCAACCCGCCGACCTCGGCCGAGGGCAGGTGGATCATCGACTTCTTCGGGCCTTGGCTCGACAAGAAGCACCAGCTTTACCCGACCGACCCCGGCGCGCTGCGGTATGTCTACGTTGACCCAGCCAGCGGCAAGGACGTCTGGATCGAGGACAACGACAGCAGGCCGTTCATCCTGCAGGGCCCGACCCGCGTGTACGACTTCAACCCGGCGGCCTACAGGCCCGAGGACGTCGTGCGCCCTGAGTCGCGCACCTTCATCCCGTCGCGCATCACCGACAACCCCTTCCTCGTATCGACCGGCTACCTGCAACAGCTGCAGGCGCTGCCTGAGCCACTGCGCAGTCAGATGCTGTTGGGCGACTTCCACGCCGGCATGGAGGACGACCCTTGGCAGGTGATCCCGACCGCGTGGGTCGATCAGGCGATGGCACGCTGGAAGGACCGCAGCCCGAAGGGCGAGATGCTGAGCGTGGGTGTTGACGTCGCCCGCGGCGGCAAGGACAACACGACGATCGCCTGTCGGCATACCGACATGTGGTTCGACAGGGCGCAGGTATTCGCAGGCACCGAGACACCGGACGGACCGAAGGTTATGGGCCTAGTCATGGCCACCGTGCGCGATCGTGCGCCAATCCACCTCGACGTGATCGGCGTTGGCGCATCGCCCTACGACTTCCTGCGTGAGGCTAGGCAGGACGTGTACGGCGTCAACGTGGCGGAGCGCCCGACACGTTCCGACAAGACGGGAAGGCTCGTCTTCTTCAACCTGCGCACCCAGCTGTGGTGGGCGATGCGCGAGGCGCTCGACCCAGCCAACGACATGGGCGTCCAGCTCCCGCCCGACCCGCAGCTGGCGGCCGAACTGTGCGCACCGCGGTGGTCTATGTCCGGCACGACGATCAAGGTCGAGTCCCGCGACGACATCATCGACCGCATCGGCCGAAGCCCTGACCGCGCGACCGCCTACCTGCTGGCGCTGATGGACACACCGAAGATCAGCAACATGCGCAGGACCAGCGACCGCGAGGAGGTTCTGAACCACGACCCCTACGCCAACATCTAAGGTTCGGATATCGACAACAGCAGAGCTTAAAGTCCGGGCAATTACCTTGAAAGGATATTGCCATGTGCTTTGGCGGCGGCTCACCTCCCCCTGCTCCTGCTGCACCGGAACCGCCGCAGGCGGCTAAGGCTCCCGACATCGCGGACTACACCCGCGCAAAACGCAAGCCCGGCGCAGGCGCGATGGCTGGCGGCACCGCGTTGACGGGCCCCGCCGGCATTGCGCCCACCGCGCTGAGCGTGGCGAAACCCTCTCTGCTTGGACAGTAAACGATGGCATATCAGACCCCCCGCGAAGTAAAGATGCGCCGCAAGTCGGCGCTCTACTCTGAGCGTTCGAGCTGGGACTCGCACTGGAAAGAGATCAGCGAGTATCAGCTGCCGCGGGCGGGTCGCTTCTTCCACACCGACCGCAACCAAGGCAAGAAGCGCCACAACAACATCTACGACAACACGGCGATGTTCTCGCTGCGCACGCTGGCCGCTGGCATGATGGCCGGCATGACCAGCCCGGCGCGCCCGTGGTTCCGACTCGGCATCAAGGACAAGGACCTGATGGAGTCGTACCCGGTCAAGACTTGGCTGCACGACACCGGCGAACTGATCCGCGCAATCTACTCGCAGTCCAACACCTACCGCGCGCTGCACTCGATCTACGAGGAGCTGGGCGCCTTCGGCACCGCGGCCAACTTTGTGCTGCCTGACTTCGACAACGTGATCCACAACTACCCGCTGACCATTGGCGAGTACGCGATCGCGACGAACTACAAGGGCGAGGTGGACACGGTTGTGCGCGAGGTTGACATGACCGTCGCCCAGATTGTGCGCCAGTTCGGCCTGAACAACGTCAGTACCTCGGTCAAGAACATGTGGGACAACGGCAACTACGACGCGTGGATTACGATCATCCACATGGTCGAGCCACGCCGTGAGCGCGATGTCACCAAGAAGGACGCAAAGAACAAGAAGTTCGCGTCCTGCTACTTCGAGTCGGGCGCCGACAACCCCGAGAAGTTCCTGCTTGAGTCAGGCTTCAACCGGTTCCCCGCCGTCACCCCGCGCTGGGTTGTGACCGGCAACGACATCTACGGCACCAGCCCCGGCATGGAGTGTCTGGGCGACGTCAAGCAGCTACAGCACGAGCAGTTCCGCAAGGCGCAGGCGATCGACTATCAGGTCAACCCGCCTCTGCAGGTGCCGTCGCAGTACAAGGACCACACCAAGGCCCGCCTGCCGGGCGGTGTCTTCCACGTCGACGCGACCAGCCCCGGCGGCGGTGTGCGCTCTGCGTTCGAGGTGAACCTCAACATGCAGCACCTGCTGCTGGACATTCAGGACGTGCGCGAGCGCATCAAGTCGGCCTACTACGCCGACCTCTTCCTGATGCTGGCCAACGACACCCGCAGTGGTATCACCGCGACCGAGGTCGCAGAGCGCCACGAAGAGAAGCTGCTGATGCTGGGCCCGGTGCTTGAGCGCCTGCACAACGAGCTGCTATCGCCAATGATCGACATCACCTTCGACGCGTGCGCCGAGGCCGGCATCCTGCCGCCCGTCCCGCCAGAGCTCGAGGGCAGGGAGATCGAGATCGAGTTCATCTCGACACTGGCGCAGGCGCAGCGTGCCGTTGCTGCACAGGGCATGGACCAGCTGATCACCCGCGTGGGTGCGATCGCCGCCCTGAAGCCGGAAGTCATCGACAAGGTCGACTTCGACCAGATGATCGACGACACGGGCGACATGTTCGGGGTCAACCCGAAGCTGATCGTGCCGGACGACGTGGTTGCTCAGCTCCGGGCCCAGCGCGCGCAGCAGGCGCAGGCCCAGCAGATGGCGGCCATGATGCCGACGATGGCCGACGCAGCGAAGACCGCGAGCGAGGTAGACATGGCGGGCGCACAGGACGTGATCAACATGTTCCAAGGCTACGGCACGCCGTCGCCTTCGCAGGTCTAAGCGGTGGCCACCAGACTGCACGGCGGCGTTGTCCCTCACGTCATCGACGACTTCGGCAACATCGTCGGCGTCAAGGACGCGAACGACGGGCAGGAGCACCTGTTCGTCTTCGACGGCGAGCCCGCCAACAGCATTCAGTTCGACACCACCCCGGACACCAGCGTGCCGCTCTCGCCGGGCGAGCTGCGCTGGAACGTGAGCGACGGCACCCTCGACCTCGAGCTGCTGAACGGCGTCACCCTGCAGATCGGTCAGGAACAGAACCGCCTGTTCCGCAACAACACCGCCAACGACATCGCCAACGGCAGCGCGGTCTACATTACGGGCTCGACCGGCGTGTTCGCGACGATGTCGCTGGCGCAGGCCAACGGCGAGGTTGGGTCGTCGGTCGTCATCGGTATTACGACGCAGGACATCGTGAAGAACACCGAGGGCTACGTCACAACCTTCGGCCTTGTGCGCGATCTGGACACCTCGGCCCTGACCGAGGGCGCCGCGGTCTGGCTGTCGCCGACTGTAGCTGGCGGCCTGACTACCACAAAGCCAAGCGCACCTCAGCACCTCGTGCTGATCGGCTACTGCATCCGAAGCCACCCGACTCAGGGCGCTATCTTCGTGAAGGTGCAGAACGGCTACGAGCTCGAGGAGCTGCACAACGTCAAGATCACGAGCCCGACCGACGGTCAGGTGCTCAAGTATCAAGCCTCCACAGGACTGTGGATCAACGCCAACCCGTAAGGAAACCCCCATGAAGATGATCGACATGAAGCGCGCGGCCGAGGCTGAGGACTCGACGATGCTGTCGCCAAAGATGAAGGATGAGTACCCGTGGGGGCTGCGCATCTCGCTCGACGACGAGACCTTGACCAAGCTGGGCGTGGCCGAGCTGCCGAAGATCGACGCCGAGTACAAGCTGGTTGCGCTGGCCTGCGTGGTGTCGATCAGCCAGAACGAGTCGGCCGAGGGCGCACCGCGGCGCCACGTCGAGCTGCAGATCGAGCAGATGGTTCTCGCGCCTGCAGCCGAAGAGGACGAGGGCGGCGCGAAGAGCATGTACCCGTCGATGTTGAGCTAATGGTTCGGATATCTATTTAAGCAAGGACTAAAGTGCGACACAACACGCATAAGGACCCGATCGATCTTCGGCGACAGCAGCAGGAGGCGGAGCGTTTAGAACGCGCCGCCGAGGCAAAGCGCCAGAGGGACGTTGAAGACTTCAAGTCGCTGATGAAACTGAAAGAGGGCCGCCGCTTTGTTTGGCGCCTTCTGTCCGAGACCGGTGTTTACCACTCGAGTTTCACCGGCAACAGCGAGACGTTTTTTAAGGAGGGGCGAAGAAGTATTGGATTGATCCTGATAGGTGAACTCCATACGATCTGCCCCGAACTGTACGCAGTAATGGTCGAGGAGCATCAGCAAGATGACAACTGATTCGCTGCTTACCGGTCAAGACTCCACTGACACCGGGATACAACAGCAAAATGCCGACGGACACAGCACTGAAGGCGAGAACAAGGTAACCGACGAACCGAAGCTGGATGGCGAAGAAGGCCAGAACACCGACGGTGAAGGTGCCGAGGGCAACAAGGATGAAGAGGGCAAGGCGACCGAGAAAGAGGTCCCTGAGTCCTACGAGTTCGACATGCCCGAAGGAGTAACGATCGACACGGCCGCAGCAGATGAACTCGCCAGTGTCGCCAAAGAGCTCAAGCTATCCAAAGAGGAAGCGCAGAAGGTCGCAGACGTAGGGGTCAAGATGGCCCAGCGTCAGATGGAAGCGCACCAGAAGCTGGTCTCCTCGTGGATCGAGTCGGTCAAGACCGACAAAGAGATCGGCGGCGATGCACTGAACGAGAATCTCTCGACGGCACGCAAAGCGATCGACGCCTTCGGTTCTCCAGAACTGAAAGAGCTTTTCAACCAGTGGGGTATTGGAAACCACCCAGAGGTTGTGAAGTTCGCTGTGAAAGTGGGCAAAGCAATTTCTGACGACGGTTTTGTGCGGGGCGGCAACACCACCCCACCGAAGTCGGCAGCAGAAATTATGTATCCCTCTATGGTTAAAAAATGAAAGGTAAATCATGGCAACTCTGAACACTTTTATGCCGACGCTGGCGGATATCGCCACCCGTCTGGACCCGGACAACTCGGTCGCTCAAGTCATTGAGCTGCTGAATCAGACCAACCCGATCCTCGAAGATATGACTTGGATCGAGGGCAACCTGCCGACCGGCCACAAAACCACCATCCGTTCGGGCCTGCCGACCGGCACTTGGCGTAAGCTGAACTACGGCGTCCAGCCGGAGAAGTCGACCACCGTTCAGGTGACCGACACCACCGGCATGCTGGAAAGCTACGCCGAAGTCGACGTCGATCTGGTCAAGCTGAACAACAACGAAGCAGCCTTCCGTCTGTCGGAAGACCGCGCGTTCATCGAAGGCATGAACCAGACGATGGCCACCACCCTGTTCTACGGCGACGCATCGCTCGACCCGGAGAAGTTCACCGGTCTGGCCGCGCGTTACTCGCAGAAGTCGGGCGTTGAGAACGGCGAGAACATCATTCTCGGCGGCGGCTCCGGCTCGGACAACACCTCGATCTATCTGGTCGTGTGGGGCCCGAACACCGTGCACGGCATCTACCCGAAGGGCAGCACCGCTGGCCTGCGCGTCAAGGACCTCGGCGAGGACACCGTGTACGACGCCAACGGCGGCCGCTTCCAAGCGTTCCGTACCCACTACAAGTGGGACTGCGGTCTGACCCTGCGCGACTGGCGCTACGTTGTTCGCATCGCCAACATCGATGTGAGCGACCTGACCAAGAACGCATCGGCCGGCGCTGACCTGATCGACCTGCTGTCGCAGGCTGTTGAGATTCCGCCGAACCTGAATCTGGGTCGTGCTGTGTTCTACGCGAACCGCACCATCACCAGCTTCCTGCGTCGCCAGATCGCCAACAAGATCAGCGGCTCGACCCTGACGATGGACCAAGTCGCAGGCAAGAAGGTTCTGGCCTTCGACGGCATCCCGTTCAAGCGCACCGACGCGCTGCTGAACACCGAAGCCACCATCTCCTAATCTGACGAAAGGACAGCACCATGATTATCGATAAGTTCCTTCAGGTGTCCGACGCTCAGGCGGTGACGGCTTCGGCCGCATCGACCGACGTCATCGACACCGGCGTTGCAAACCGCGCCATCGGCGACGTGACCTCGCTGGCTGCAGTCATCACCGTGGACGAGTCGGCTGCCGCAGCCGGCGCCGCCACCGTGACCTTCAGCCTGCAGGACTCGGCAGACAACTCGACCTTCACCGACGTCGTGGCCTCGGCCGCTATCGGCAAGGCCGCGCTGACCGCCGGCACGCAAGCCGCTGTGTTCAAGCTGCCGCCGAACCTGCGCCGCTACATCCGTGTGTACTACACGGTCGGCACCGGTCCTCTGACCGCAGGCAAGTTCAGCGCGCAAGTCGTGATGGACTACAACCGTCAGCGCGCTTACCCGAACGCGGTCTAAGGGGTAGCCAATGACGATCAAAGTCAAAGCGACGAAGCGCGGCTACTACGGCGGCCGAGTTTACTTGGCCGGTGAAGAGTTCTCCGTAGCCGCTAAGGGCGACATCGGCAGCTGGATGAGCCCGATCGTAGAAGAGCTCAAGGCGCCAAAGCCCCACAAGGGCGGCGGCAAGAAGGATGAGCCGCAAGTCACCCAGTCCGCTGAGGCTGACGATCTGGCCTAACGGCTGACAGCAGGAAGAACAGGGCCGCCACGAGCGGCCCTGTTTGTAACCGAGGAGTGAAGCGTGGCGAACGCCGTAGACATCTGCAATCTATCTCTGTCGCACGTCGGCTCTGACGCCGTTGTGACATCTATTTCTCCCCCGGATGGTAGCGTCGAGGCTGGCTACTGCGCGAGGTTCTACCCGCTCGCGCGCAAGGTCATGCTCTCCGTTACCAACTGGTCCTTCGCTACGAAGCGCGTCGCGCTCGCGGAGGTGACCAACCCCAGCTCGATCTGGCTGTTCGCGTATGCGCAGCCTGCCGACTGCCTGAAGCCGGTGCACATTTTCAAGGCCGGCGCCGACGAGGAAGACACCGCCGACTTCGAGATCGAGGAAGGCATCATTCTGACGAACGAGCCCGACGCGGTGCTGAAGTACACGCACGACGTGACGGACACGACCAAGTATCACCCGCCGTTTGTGTCGGCGCTGAGCTGGATGCTGGCATCGTATCTCGCAGGCCCCATCATCAAGGGTCCGGCAGGCGTGAACGCCGCCGGCTCTTTGCTTGCGCGCGCCATGCAGGAGGCCCGTGCTGCAGGCGCAAACGACGCCAACCGCTCTGACGTCACGACCAACGACTTTGTGCCGCAACATCTGAGGGTCCGCTAATGCCGAAGCTCATTGCGCGCTCGTTTGCAGGCGGCGAGATCACGCCGGAGCTGTATGGCCGAATCGATCTCGGCAAGTTCCAGACCGGTCTCGCGCTGTGCCGCAACTTCATCGTACTGCCGCACGGCCCGGTCACCCGCCGGCCGGGCACGAAGTTCGTGCGCGAGGTTAAGAACAGTGCCCACACCACGGTCCTGATCCCGTTTGCGTTCAACGCCGAGCAGACGATGGTGCTCGAGTTCGGTCAGGAATACGTCCGCTTTCACACGATGGGCGGCACCCTTGAGTCTTCGCCGGGCGTGGCCTATGAGGTGTCAACCCCGTACAACCACACCGACCTGCCGCTGCTGAAGTTCACGCAGTCGGCCGACGTGTTGACGCTGACGCACCCGAGCTACGCCACCCGCGAGCTGCGCCGTCTGGGCGCGCTCAGCTGGTCGCTGGTCACCACCTCGTTCGCGCCCGCGCTGGCAGCGCCCGGCAGCGTGACCGCAACCGCCACCGGCTCCGGCACGACCAGCTACAGCTACAAGGTCACCGCGTTGGCCGAGAACGGTATCGACGAATCGCTCGGCTCCAGCACCGCGACCTGCACAAACAATCTGGCGACCGCCGGCAACTACAACACCATCACGTGGGCTGCGGTCGCGGATGCTGTTCGATACAACGTGTACAAGCTGACCGGCGGCGTTTTCGCCTACATTGGCCAAGCCTCCGGCACCACCTTCAAGGACGACAACTTCTCGGGCGATCAGGCCAAGGTGCCGCCTGAGAGCATCATTACGCTGAACAGCTCGGCGGGGAACTACCCGGGCGTCAGCACCTACCACGAGCAGCGCCGCTGGTTTGCTGCCACCACTAACCAACCGCAGACCCTGTTCGCTACCCGTACCGCGACAGAAACCAACCTGACCTCGTCGATCCCGAGTCAGGCCGACGACGCCATCGAGGTGACCATCGCGGCGCAGCAGCAGAACAAGATTCGCCATCTGGTCCCGCTGTCGGACCTGATCGCGCTGACTGCAGGCGGCGAGTGGCGCATCTTCAATCAGGGCGCGGAGGCGATTACGCCGACCTCGATCTCGGTCAAGCCGCAGGGCTACTCCGGCGCCAGCGAGACCCAGCCGGTCGTGACCTCGGGCTCGATCCTGTACGTTCAGGCGCAGGGCTCACACGTCCGCGAAATCTCCTACAACTGGGAGACCAGCGCCTACCGTTCGGTCGACATGTCGATCATGGCGCCGCACCTATTCAACAGCTACAGCATCGACCGCATGGCCTACTCGCGCGCCCCGGATCAGATGGCATGGGCCGTGCGAAACGACGGCAAGCTGGTCTGCATGACCTACGTGCCGGAGCATCAGGTGTACGCGTGGCACCAGCACGACACCGACGGCAGCTTCAAGTCGGTCTGCACTGTGGCCGAGGGCAACGCCGACGTACTGTACGTGATCGTTGAGCGCACCATCGGGGCCTCCGCAAAGAAGTACGTTGAGCGTCTTGATAGCCGCTTTTTCGCAACGCCGGCCGACGCCTACTACGTTGACTGCGGGCTGACCTACAGCGGATCGCCCGCCACTGTCATCAGCGGGCTGTCGCACCTCAACGGCAAGACCGTCAACATTCTGGCGGACGGCGCGGTGCACCCGCAGCGAGTTGTTGCTGGCGGTCAGGTTACGCTCGAGCGCGCGGCAAGCAAGGTCCATGTTGGGCTGCCGATCACCGCCGACATCAAGACCCTGCCGCTCGTTTTCGAACGCGCCGAGGCCAGCGGGCAAGGCACAGTCAAGAATGTCAACAAGCTGCACATGCGGGTTTACCAGAGCTCAGGCATCAAGGCGGGCCCAAGCTTCAACAAGCTGGTGCAGTACCCGGCCCGCAACGTCACGGACGACTACGGCGACGCCCCGGCGCTGCGCACCGGCGAGCTCAGCCTGACGATCAGTCCGTCGTGGAACACCGACGGCGCAATCTGTATCCGTCAGGAGGAGCCGCTGCCGCTCACGCTGCTGTCTATCACGCCGGAGGTGGCCGTTGGCGGTTGATGTTCTGATCCGCGCTGTCGAGCCCGGCGACATTGAGCACGTCGCCGAGTACATGCGGCAGGCCGACCGGGATGAGATTGAAGCCACCGGTGTGCCCGACCCGGTGGAGGCACTGAGCCGCAGCGTGAAGGATTCGGTCCTGAGCCGGACCGGCTGCATAGATGGCGAG
>JACCDG011973534.1_pt1 | contig 17023 bp, 13 predicted proteins | sample 7442471 | NCBI WGS metagenome assembly JACCDG01 (sample SAMN15323444, study PRJNA562643) | freshwater metagenome | isolation source: river surface water | place: USA:Blue River Watershed | collected 2017-08-17 | reverse complement strand
GAAAAATTGATATGGATTTATTCAAAAATTTACTTCGATTTTAATGAATTTAGAATTTTGGGGAAAAAATTTGAATTATTGTTGGAATTCAACAGGCCCATTATGGAGGCGGAAATCTTTTAGTTCGGCGCTGATTTCTTTATTTGTTATATTTGCGGAGGCAAGAGCGATTTTACTTATTTGTAGGGCGGTTTCGGTGTTTTTTGAAACTACCATGCTGGCGCCGATTTTCTTAAATCTTTCGTGATTTTTGCTATTTTCTGATTTGGTGATAATGGTAACATTTGGAAAATGTTCATGAATAAATCTGATGATTTTTAAGCAGGCCAAATCATCTTCAATAGCCACAATCACCGATTCTGCTTTTTGAATCGCAACATATTCAAGTATTTCTTTATTCATGGCGTCGGCGCAATAAATGTTGAAGCCACTATTCTTTTGCATCCTGGCGATTTGATGATTGCTTTCTAAAATAATATAATTGACACCTTTTTTCTTTAAAAGATAAGCGATAATTTTACCAATTCTACCAAAGCCAACAATAATTATATGTTTGGAAATATCGCCTAATTCTTGCCCAATTTTACTATCTTGCAATATTTCTTTGGCATAAAAATAGCTCTTAATTTTGCTACCGGCCTTTGCTAATAATGGAGTTAGCGCCATAGTAACGGTAACTATGGTCATTAAAAATTCCGATAAATCAGAATTAATAAAATCTTGTTTAACCGCCATTATAAATAACACAAAAGCAAATTCCCCGCCTTGGCTTAATAATAAACCGGTATGAATTGAAGGCCCTAGGGGAAATTTAAAAATCATACATAGTAAAATTACTATCAGCGCCTTTATTGCAATTAAAGCTATTGAGGCAATCATAATATTTGGCAGATTATGAATTAAGACATCAAAATCAAAAGACATGCCAATGGTCATAAAAAACAATCCAAGCAGCAAAGATTTGATTAGCTTGATATCTTCTTCGACGTGATATTTATATTCAGTTTCAGCAACCATCAGCCCGGCAACAAAGGCTCCAAACGCAAAAGACATACCGAGTTCCTGGCTTATATAGGCTGATCCTAAAATTACGATCAGGGTTATACTTAAAAACAAAACATCATTTTTAGTCTGTACCACCAGGCGATAAATTGGGCGCAAAAGCAATCGGCCGGTTAGAAAAATAGCAGAAATTGCAATTATGGCATCAATAAAAGCATTAAATAGAGCGTGGCCAATTTCAAGATCGCCACTAGAAAGAATGGGTAGTAAAACTAATATTGGAATCGCTGCCAAATCCTGTAGTAATAAGACGGCAAAAGATAGCCTGGCAACTCTGGTTGATTGTTCGCCATTTTCATTAATTACTTCCATCACAATTGAAGTCGAAGAAAGAGATAAGGCGCTACCAATTAGAATTGCAACATTAAGCTCAATTAAAAAAAGCTTGTTAATAATCAGTGCAATTATTACGGTAGTGATCAATACTTGTAATCCACCAAAACCTAAAACATATTTTCGCAATTTGATTAATCTGGCGAAAGTAAGCTCAAGTCCGATAGCAAAAAGCAGAAATATAATTCCAAGTTCGCCAAATGATTTTGTGCTTTCAATACTACTAACTACACCAAAGCCAAATGGTCCGATTGCAGCGCCTGATACCAGATATCCCAAAACCGGGCTAAGGCCCATTTTTTTAAAAATAATGATCACCACCGCTGAGGCTAAAAGCAAAACCAAAATATCTTGTAAGTAGCTAAAATCTTGCATTTTTTTTAAGTATTTAGAATTGTTTTTAAAATTTTTCTAGTTAAATTTTGTTAAAAAACTAATAGTCAACTATGCCATTTTCAAATGGCAAATCATTAAACAAAAAAGCTTTGAAATTAAAATATAATATAAACAACAATCAATCTGGTTTTAGGAGCCTTTTTAAAAAGACATCAAATTTTATTTTTTGTCTAGTTTTTTTGGTAATTAATGCAAATATTTCTTATTGTAAAGAATTAACGAGCGCTAAAAGTAAAAATATTGATCATTTAGCCAAACCATCAGCTAAAAAAACTGTTAGTAACATCATTAATAAAAAAAATGTTAAAGCGGCTGATAAAATTACCAAAAAAAGCGATAATAAGATCGTCACAAAAGTTAATAAAGAAGCTCCAATTACTAAAAAATTATGGCAATCAGTCAAGCCCGAAGAGTTGGAAATTCTAAAAAATTCTATTCTTAATCTTAAGCAAAAAAATTATCAGCAGGCATTGGCTTGGGCTCAGAGACTTCAGGGTAAATCCGGCTTTGCCGATGCTTTGATTAATATCGTTTTATGGAATAAATATAGCGATAAAATTGATCCTAAGCAGATTTCATTTAGCGATATTTCAAGATTTGCCAATGATAATTCCTTTTATCCAAATATTGATGAAATTAAAAAGAAGGTTGAAAAAGTTGCAATTGCCAATGATGTTACTTATGAATTTTCTGAACGATTTTTAAAGCCAAGCCCGGCTAATTCAGCTGATTTTAAGCTTTATTTGCTCAAATCAAAAATTAATTCCCTGCCTAAATTAAGCGATTCCGACCCTCAAAAACAGCAATTATTTCAAGATATTTGGCAATCAGTTGCTGATAGTTGGGTCAATCAAAATTTTAATGCTAGTGAAGAAATAAAATTTTTAAGTGATTATGGCAGTTATTTAAATCAAAATAACCATGCAGATCGTATTAATCGCTTGCTGTGGGATAATCATTTTGATGATGCAAATCGTATGTTAAATTTAGTTGATGATGATTATCAAAAATTATTTATAGCCATTGCGGCAATGAAAAATTCGCCAAAATATATTGATAATATCATTTTGTCAGTACCAAGAAAATTAAGGGGCAATGATAATTTGGTTTACCATCGGATTTTATGGTATAAGGATAAAAATCAAACTGATGATTTAATAGATTTATTGGTCCGGGTGCCAAAAACCGCAAGCTATCCTGAAAAATGGTGGAATATCAGAAAACTTTACGCCAGACAAATGCTTAAAGATAAAAATTACAAAGCTGCTTATGTAATAGCTGCTAATCACGGTCTGGCAGTTACTTCCAGTAATTTTTGGGAAGCAGAATGGCTAAGTGGTTGGATTGCCTTGCGTTTTTTGGATCGTCCTAAAGATTCCTACATCCATTTTGCAAATCTCTATAATAATGTCAGTCAGCCAGTAACTATCGCACGTGCCAGTTATTGGCTTGGCATGGCCTCAGAAGCTATGGATGATAAGAAAAAAGCAATTGAATGGTATAAAATTGCCGCCAAATATCCGATCTTTTTTTATGGCCAGCTTGCAATTCACAAGCATCGTTTGCTGGATAGTTTAAATGCTCAAAATGATGTTATTTTGCCAAAAAGCCCGGATATTACTGATTCTGATATTAAGAATATTGCTCTAATGCCGGCAACTAAAGTTGCTTATTTGATGGCGGTAATGGGTGACAAAAAGATCGCCGCTAAAATTTTTGAATATGTTATCAATAATGCCAAATCAGATGGCGAGGTGGCGGTAGTGGTAAAAATTGTCAATGAAATTAATGACCCAACCTTGATGATGCAGGTCTCGCAAATGGCCGGCAGAAAAAATGTATTTTTTATTAAAGATACTTTTAAAATCATTAAAGACCAAAGCAATGATCCATACGCTCCTTTAGTTCATGCTTTAATTAAGCAGGAAAGTGCCTTTGATCATACGGTTATAAGCTATGCAGGGGCAATGGGTTATATGCAATTAATGCCAGATACCGCCAAATTAGTTGCTAAAGATCTCGGAATCAAATATAATAAGCGCAGATTAATCACTGATCGGCATTATAATGTAAAACTTGGCTCTCATTATATCCAAATGTTAATTGATAAATTTAATGGCTCTGAACTACTGGCAATTGCTTCTTATAATGCCGGTCCAATTCCACCTCAAAGATGGATTAAGGAGTTTTATGATCCAAGACAGCAAAAAGATCTCGATAAAATAGTTGATTGGATCGAATTAATAACTTATTCTCAAACCAGAGATTATGTTCAAAGAGTTATGGAAAATTTGATCGTTTACAAATATATCATGTCGCGTCAAAATTACGATGCAATTGATTAGGCCTTCCTCCTTCTTGGGAGCAGGGAGATAGAGTGTTTTTTATAATTTTAATTCTTAAATAATATTGATGACTCCATTTGATTTTGATAAGCTAAAAGAAGAATGCGGGGTTTTTGGCATTTTTAATAATAGTGACGCTGCCGTTAACACCGCTCTTGGCTTACATGCTTTACAACATCGCGGGCAAGAAGCAGCTGGCATTATTGCGATGGATGGTGAATATTTTTCTGCTCATTTTGCTGATGGTTTGGTTGGTGATAATTTTAGCTCTGCTGCAATTGTCAAGAAATTGCAGGGAGGGTCGGCAATTGGACATGTGCGCTATTCTACTGCTGGCAAAAAGACCAGCCGCAATTATCAGCCAATTTACGCTGAACTCAGTTTTGGCTTTATCGGTCTTGCCCATAATGGTAATTTAACCAATGCTAATAGTCTTAGAAACTCTCTGATCAAGCGTGGCTCGATATTTCATTCAACCATGGATACTGAGGTGATAATCCATTTAATTGCGCTAAGTCAAAAAGCAGCTATTGATGATAAAATTATTGATGCCTTATCTCAAATTGAGGGCGCATATTCTTTGGTGGTGATTTATAAGGATAATCTGATTGCAATTCGCGATCCTTACGGTGTTAGACCTTTAGTTTTAGGCAAATTAGGCGATTCATATGTTGTGGCCAGTGAAACTTGTGCACTTGATATTATTGGCGCCAAATTTGAGCGTGATATTGAAAATGGCGAAATGCTAATTATCAATAAACAAGGTTTAAAATCACTAAAGCCATTTAACAAAGCGCCCAAAAAATTCTGCATTTTTGAATATGTCTATTTTGCTCGCCCCGATAGTATTATTGAGGATAAAAGCGTTTATCAAATGCGAAAAAATATCGGCATTGAATTAGCAAAAGAAGTAAAAATTGATGCTGATGTGGTAGTGCCAATTCCTGATTCTGGGGTAGCAGCAGCAATTGGCTATGCTTTAGAGTCAAAAATTCCTTTTGAGCTTGGAATCATCAGAAATCATTATGTAGGTAGAACTTTTATCGAGCCAAGCGATAAAATACGCCATTTTGGGGTTAAATTAAAACATAACGCCAATTTAGAAATCATCAAAGGCAAAAGAGTAATTTTAATTGATGATAGTATTGTTCGCGGCACTACTTCTAAAAAAATTGTGCAAATGATCAAAGAGGCCGGAGCCAAAGAAGTTTACATGTTAATTGCAAGCCCGCCAACCATCTCTTCTTGCTTTTATGGCGTTGACACTCCGGATAAAAAAGATCTGATTGCTGCCAATTGCTCAGTTGCCGAGATCGCCAAAATCATTGGCGTTGATCATCTTGCTTATATTTCAATTGATGGTCTTTATAAAGCAATCATCAATAGCAAGCGTGATAATCAAGACCCGCAATATTGTGACGCCTGCTTTAGTGGCCATTACCCAATCCATCTTTCAGATCAGGAAGGCGGACAAATACCTTTATTTGATTTTACTAAAAATACTTAATTAAATAATCCATGACTAAATCAAACATAGCTAAAAATTTAAAAGCAAAAATTAGCGAAATGAGCTTCGAAGAAGCCCTTGCTAGACTTGAAAAAATCGTGGAAATTTTATCCTCAGATCAAATCAATCTTGAAGAAATGATCAATTTATATCAAGAAGGCGATATTTTAAAACAATATTGCGCTAAAAGACTAGAAGAAGCCAAGATGAAGATTGAAATTATTACTAATAACACCGGTGTTGATAATAAAGAAATTGCTGATAAAAAAATAACCAATTGACCACTGATTTTTAATCATACAAATTCACCATGTCAAAAAACTATCATGTTTATATATTAGCAAGTGGCAAAAAAGGCTATTATATATCGGTGTTACCAATAATTTAGCCAGGAGAATCTATGATCATAAGGAAAAAACAATCAAAGGATTTACCTCAAAATATGGCGTCAGCAAGCTAATTTATACCGAAGAATTTATGGAAAATAAATTTGATCGAAAAAAATAATCCTCATCGGGATGATTTATATGATAGTATTTTTTGACTGGTAATCCTCATAAATCGCCGCCTTGGCGGGGATGACAAATAGAGAGTGGGGATATAATTGTCATCCCTTATTGCACAAGGTCATTTCCATCTCTTACATTGTCATCGCCGCTAAGGCGGCGATCCATTAAATACCGCCACGCTACCCACAAAACCAAAACTCAATCATATTATCTAATCTCATTCAAATCACTTCCCGCTTTTTACCATTTTATTTTTAAAATCATTTTGCTAATTTATTTAATAGCCATTAGAACCTATTGTAATCTTTAGGTTCTTAGATTTTTAACATAAATTGACCAAATATAAATTATCAATAAAATTTTCATGAAAAATCTTCCCAATATTCTAACCGGATTCAGAATTGCAATCATTCCGATTCTAATCTTTTCTTTCTATATCCCGGGCATGATCGCTAACCTAATTGCTGCAATACTTTTTGCTATTGCCTCAATTACCGATTTTTTTGATGGTTATTTTGCCAGATTAATGAAAGCGCAATCTAATCTTGGTAAATGCCTTGATCCAATTGCCGATAAATTAATCGTCATTGTTGCAATTGTAATGTTAGTCAATTTTAGCAATAAAAATCTCTATATACTAATCCCTGGCCTAATCATAATCTGTCGCGAAATCATGGTGTCCGGCCTTAGAGAATTCCTGGCCGAATTTAAAGTAAGTGTCCCGGTCAGCAAATTAGCCAAATACAAAACCGCCGTCCAAATGACCGCAATCACCCTGCTATTACTTGGCGAAAAAGGCTCCTCTTTCGCCTTTTACTATTTAATTGGTGGCTGGATCGAAGTTGACAAAAAATTCTTAATTGTTAGCTTCATAACCTATGTGGGTAAAATTTTGTTTGGGTTAGCAGCTTTCTTAACATTAGTAACTGGCGCCGCTTATTTTAAAGTGGGAGCGAGGTATTTTAGGAATAAGCCAGCTGCTTAGAAATAACAGAATTAATTCTTTATGATGAGGCTGCTAAGATAGTTTTAAGAAATTTGTTTTTTCAATTTAAAATTATATTATATATAATATTTTATTATTGATTTAAAATAAGTAATGCGATAGCTTAGCGTTACTTTATTTTTTACTTTTCTTTTAAAAGTTAAATTTTATTTATATGAAATTAAAAAAAGGATCGATGATACCAGGCTTAAATAATAGTTTTGCTGGTGCTGAAACAGGTTTTAAACGGAGGATGGCAGGACTAAGAGCTAAGAAAGAACAAGAATCCGAAGCTGAGAGAGAACGAGAACCCGGTACGTGTAAAAAACCCGCTACATCATCGAACTCAGTGGAGGCGATAATGAGAACTCTGGTTGAGCATGAAAAACCCGTTAGAGCACAGGACTTAAGAACAAAGATATTGGAAGGTCTGGTCAAGAAAATTTCTCAGGGTAATGAAAAAGGTATTAGCTTTCATGGAATTTTGATCATGATTAATGGATTTCAAGAAGATATTACTGATGCCACTCCTGAACAAAAAATTATGGTTTTAACTCAAATTAAATCTGTATTTTGTTCATTCACAGATTCAAATCAAATTGTTGAATTATTAAAATATAATTTTAAAATCTTAAACTCTTTTGCTGATCAACAAGATAGTGATGAAACGAAACAAGAGCGAGAAGCAATAAGTAAGTTTTGGGTTGATAATTCCTTGTCCTATCTAAGACCATTTCAAAATTCAGGTGACCCTGGGGACTATGTTATCCTAAAAATTTTTTCAAATCCTATTCATCATGATTTTTTGATAAAATCCATATTACAGGATAGCCTTGCAACATTAGTTGCAGAGCAAAAATTAGGGAATTTTCTCGAAAATGGGCTAAGTACTATAATTCTGGAGCAACAAGAACGACAAGGCCTGCAACTTCTTTTGGATAGTCTTTTAAAAGAGACTAGAGAAAAAAGACTGTTACAAGAAATACGTGAAGCAATCAGCGAAGTATCAATTTGCATAAAATCTATTATTTCAGAAAAAAGAAGCCTTAGTTTTAAGATAGGTGACAGTGATGATGAATCAGATGATGATGAATCAGATTCTAAATTAGAACCTAAAAAAGATATATCTGGCATGATATATCCAAATATTTCGCTTTACCCAGATGATTACAAGGATCTTTTATCAGAATTTCTTAAATCTGGTCAAATAAAACAAGAATCAATTGAAATAGCGCTTCAAAGTCATTTTGGACAAGAATCTCAGCAAATAATTGAACCAATAGGAGTTGCAAACGTCATTGAAAGTCTAAATCGATTTTTGCTTCCCAGATGTCATGATCTCAAGACAAATAGATCTCAAATACGCACTTTTTTAGTACAGTTGTTGCGGTTGGTGCCGACTAAGGGATTAGATTCTGATTTAACTATCTTGTTACAAGAAGCCGCTGGAATTTTTGGTTATAAAGAAATTTTGTTGCAAGAGCTAGGAAATTTGAATGCACTTCACGCTGGTGATGAATATGGTGAATTTGAAAAAGAAAAGTTATTAAGTTTAATTAAAATCATAGAATCGATAGATAGTAGCAAGGTCAACAAAGATGAAGAAATTCTTGCGAGCGCTGCTGATCCTAAGCAAAGAAGCTTAGTGTCAAAAATTCGCATAACCGAATCTGGAATTCAGGCAAATGAACTAAGAAATGCCTTTCTAGCTGAACAAATTGCAACAATAAGGTCTAGAATAATAGCTAGTAAAGCAGAGCTTAACTCGATTCAATCGCAAGAAGGGGATGCAAGATTGAGATTAGGGCAAGTGGATGAAGATTTAAAAAATGAGCTAGAAAAATTAGAATGTGCTCAGAAAAAATTGCGGCAATTTGAGGAGCGAGCAAATTGTGTTAAGCAAGAAAGACAAGCTGAAAAATTGAGATTGGAAGGGGAATTAACAAGATTGGGTTCTGAATTAGAAGAGCTAAGCAAGCAAATTTCTACCGCTAACGATGAATTAAATGGTTTTCGTACAGCAATTCAAGAGGCAGAAACGTTAAAGACGAATCTTGAGTCAAAAATAGCAAACTTGGAAAGCCAGAAGTCTCAACTAGAAAAAGAGGCGAAGCAACTGGCTCTTGAAAAAGAGGCTCTTGAAGCAGAAAATGCTCGTTTACAAAAATTAAACGAAGACCTTTCTAGTAAAGCTGTGGATGATCTTATAAAAGCAAGGCAAGCCGGATTATCCTTAGATGAATTAATCAAGCTTGCCGATGATAATCCTGCGGTAACTGTGATTAAGGGTGAAAGTGATAAAAAGAAGGTGGTGGCGATGGTTGATCAAATTGATCAGGCGATTATAGCTGCCAAGGGCAAGTCTAAACATTTGGATTTGCCAAAATTGCTGCCGGTGCAGTTTTATTTTGAAAGTCAGGGTGGTGATATTTTATTACAAAGGCAAATTGATGAGGCAACTCATATAAAATGGGATAAGGATCACCAAGTAGAAGGTGTTGATGGTAAGAAGCGCGATACCATGTTTTCAATTGTTTGTGTGGTTGGAAGAAATGGCGAAATGAAATATTCTATGGTTACTACTGATGAAAGAGGAGTTTATCGTAGTTTCCTTAGTGAAAATGAGATTAGGAAACTGGATCAAAGATGTGAGGATGAATATAAAATAGCTGAAAGTAGTTTGATATCTGATTCTGACCAGGAAACAGAAATAGAAAGATTGCAAGCAGAAATTGAAAAGCTGACCGAAGATGCTTCTACTGCTAAAAAATCGGTTGATGGATTAAGGAATTCTCTTAGAGCAGGACCTGGTTCAGAAAATTTGGAATTATTTGATCGCTATGTTAATTTATTCAAGAATGGTAAATTAACAGATTCTCAATTATTGACAACAGAAGATCAAAAAGATATAGAAAAGTTTCAACAGATACTTAGCAATACAAAAAAATCAGAAAGCTTAAAATTTCTTTATGAACAGCAAATTAATCTTCAAGATATTAATCTAAAATTAAAAGAGAAAGAATCTAAAAAAGCTATTTTACAATCTCAAATTGCAGTCTTAAAATACCGACCAGAAAAAACCGCTCTTGGCGATTTTTATAATACTCAAAATGCCCAAATTAAAGACTCCAGAAAAAAATTATGCGTTGTTGATAATGGGGCAATTGAATATTATCAAAAACAACTTCCCTCTTCTTGGTTTAGTAGCGATAAAAAAACAAAGCATGATCTTAAAACTCTATTACAATATCCAGAGCCGCTAAGCCCGGTTAATGGTTGTTCAATTGCCAGAAGAACTGATGAATCTGGCATTGAAACTGCTTGTGTTACTTTTTATACTAAGAAAGGTCAGAAAATTGAGAATAATGTTGCTTTTCTTGGATTGCCAGATAGTGGTGGGCTGCTGATTGCGGTGCAGTTTGATAATAAAACTAATGAAGTTAAAATTTTGCCCGGATTTTATAATGATTATAGTCTAAAAAACAAAGTAACTAATCCTGATCTAATTGAAGATGGACAAAAAGCTCAAAAATCATTTAATATTAAAGCGATTGCGGCAGTTGAGCAAGAAGATGGTAAGTTTCAAAGTTCCTCAGCTCTTTTATTTAATGGCAAGCATTATGAAAGAAGTGTAAATATTCTTAATATAACACAAAGTACAAGAGAAGTTCATAATTATAATACTGATTATCACCAAAATAGTATAGAATGGGCAGTTCCGGTTGGCACTCCTTCTTATTGTGGTAATATGGGTAATCCTAAAAAAACTAGCGATGCTAAAAATGCGGCAATCAAAGAAGAGATTTGTAATTTAGCTCGGTTCTATGGTGGCAAGAGAGGTGGAGAATATATAATCATACCTTTTGAAAGTCAGAAAGACAATTTAGTAAAGGTTTTAGATACTTTGCAGGTAAAAAGTGACGATGATAAAGATGCTAAACAAAAAACAAAGGCGCAAGCAGCGATTTCTAAAGTTTTTGGTACCAAAGATATAGAAGACCTAAGGCAAAAATTGTCAGAAAATGACGTTGAGATTATCACAAAAATTGATGAAAATAACGGCGTCAGAGGAATTCTTAAGCTTGTATCAGTAGCAGAGCCAGCTGACCCTCATACTGCACCTAAAGCTAAATCCGGCGTGTCGCAAGCAGATCAAAAAGAAGCTGGTATTGAGCTTGTCCCGCTTATAGATGGTAATGTCTCATCTTTTAAAGGCACTGTATTTGATCCGCTGATAATTTTTGATGGAATTGAGGATAATGATATTAAGGGAAGTTTCTTTTTACATGAGTATACAGGAAAAAAGAGGGTTATTACTATTGCCAGAAAAATTGATGATACAGAAGCAGAGAATTCTGGCAATTGTGATTTTGGTAATTTTAAATTTGATCTAGATAGCAAGGCTGTATGGACAAAAGATGATAAAGAGCCAACTACCGAAGAATTAACAAAATTATTGCGAGATCTTAAGGGGGCAAAAAAAACACAGAAGCCGCTTACTACTTTGCTAGTAAAATCAGGTTGCCAAGCACAATTGGCTGTGATGGCCATAGTTAAGTTATAAATATTTTTATGCAACTATCAAAGTCAATTACAATTTTTATTCTAACATTTGCGGCAATTATATCGTCAATTACCCCAAGCAATGCCGATATTTCAGGCCCAATTGCCAGAAAAATAAAGGATAGTGGGGTGATAATAATTGGGGTGCAGGAAAATTCGATTCCATTTTCATATATGGATTATCAGAAATCATATGTTGGTTATTCAGTTGATTTATGTAAAAAATTGGTTGATGGTATCAAGCAAGAAATCGGTTTAGATTCAATAGCGATCAGATTTTTGCCAGTCAGTTCCGCTAATCGTATTCCTTTGATTGCAAATGGTACCCTAGATTTAGTATGTGGCTCAACTACCAACAATTTAGAGCGCCAAAAATTAGTTGCCTTTTCTCCGACAATATATGTTGCTGCCGGGCGGATTGTGGTTAGAAAATCTTCCAATATTTCTTCACTTGATGATCTTAAAAATAAAACTCTGGGCCTGATATCGGGAGGCTCGATTACCAAATTTGTTAATCAGGCCAATAACAACCATAATCTAAATATTAAAATTACCTATTCCAAAGATGCTGGTGATTTATTTGTAATGCTTAATGCCGGTCGCCTTGATGCAATTGCAACTGATGATTCAATATTGGCCGGTCTGGTTGCCAATTCTGGCCACGCTGAAGATTATGTGATATTAGACCAAACTCTTTCAGTTGAGCCTTATGGAATCGTAATGCCACTTGGTGATCCTGATTTTAAAAAATTAGTCACCAAAATTATGACCAAAATCTACCAATCCAACGAAACCAATAATAATGAACTTAAGATTGGTGAAATTGAAATTATCTATAATAAATGGTTTTTATCACCAATCCCACCTAAAGGCGTTAATTTAAACATCGAAATGTCAAAAGAATTACGTGCCGTCTTTGCCAAACCAACCGATTCTGGCAACCCCATTGATTATCTTGCAATTTCAGGAGTAAAGACTGGAAGATAATTAATTATGGCATATTTTATAATTATGGCATATTTTATTAATCTGGCAAATTATCAATTGACATAAAAAATAAAAATTGTTTAATTGCGATAGATAATAAAAATAACTAACCAATTAAGGGAAATGCAATTACATACAAATATTGATCATCATGGTAGATTATTAATACCATCAGTTTTAAGAAAGAAGCTAAAATATCAAGCTGGCGACACTTTGGCTGTACGTGTTGTAAATGGTGAATTACATATATTAAGCATTGATAAAGTGGTTAAAGAGGCTCAAAGTTTAATCAAAAAACTTGTTAAGCAAAAAGGTTCTTTGGTAGATGAATTTATAGAGTTAAAAAATCAGGAAAGAAAAGATGAAGAATTAAGATTTAAAAAAAATCATGGCAAAAAATTATAAAAAAGTCATATTTGATGCCTCAGTTTTAATCGCCTTAATTAGCGAAGAAAAATACAATCACGAGCTTAAAAAACTTGTCTCCAAATCAGTGACGTCAAGCGTTAATCTTGCCGAAGTGGCAAGATATTTTATTGAAAAAAAATCAGTTTCTAAGGAGCAAATTAAAGGTATAATCGAGCAATTAACCGAAGTGATGATATTTGATGACAAACAAGCTTATATTAGTGCCGAATTAGCGTTGATCACAAAAAAACATGGCTTATCTTTGGGAGATAGAGCCTGCCTTGCCCTTGCTTTAACAACCGGCTATCCTGTTTATACTGCTGATAGAATTTGGACTGACATTAATTTTACAGATATTACTGTTAAATTAATAAGATGATCTGTTTTAACAAATAAGCTAAAATCAAAATGCTTAAACTCAAAAAAACACTATTTTTTTGTCTAATTATTAATCTTATTTTCTTTGCCAGTCAGTCATTTGCAAAAGAGGCGATAGCTAATCTTGAACTTTACAAAAATGATGTTTTAAAAGTTGAAAATTACTTAAATAACATCAAGGATTTTTCAGCCAAATTTGTACAATTATCAGCCGATGGCGAAATATCTGAAGGGTTGTTTTATTTGAGTCGGCCGGGGAAGATGCGAATTGAATATCAGGGGCAAAATAAAATTTTGATTGTAGTTAATGGCTCGGTGCTGGCTTATAAGGATTTAGAGCTTGATGAAACTTCTTATTTAACTACCAATAGCACTCCGGCGGCGCTTTTAACCAGGAAAAATATTTCTTTTGTGGCAAAAGATATTGAAATTACTGATATTTTGGAAGCTGGCGGGCAAATTAAAATTTCATTATTAAAAAAGAATCTTAAAGAATCCGGCGAATTTAGTTTAATTTTTAAAATTGAGCCATTGCAGTTTTTAACAATGGAAGTTAAAAATGATCTCGGGGAAATAGTTAAAGTTAGTTTGGAGGATATTAATTTTAATCCCAAAATTGACAGCAAAATTTTTGTAATCAAGAATCAAAATTTACCGTAAGTAATTTTAAAAATATGGCAATTAAATTTTCTGCCCCAAATAATAAAAAGCGCCATACTATGAGCGAAATCAACATCACGCCTTTTGTTGACGTGCTGTTAGTATTGCTGATTATTTTTATGGTAGCAGCGCCAATGATGACTAGCGGTGTTGATGTAGAATTGCCAAAAGGCGCCCTCAATCCAATTAATGAAAAAGAAGCGCCAATTACAATTGCGGTTAGATCTGATGGCGCAATTTTTCTACAAGATGAAGAGGTAAAATTAAGATCTCTAACTAGCAGATTACTTGAGATGACTAATAATAATTTAGATAATAAAATCTATGTCAAGGCTGATAAAAATCTTGATTATGGCCGAGTAATGGAGATCGTAAAGGTTACTTCTTTAGCGGGATTTAGCCAGGTAGTGCTAGTTACTGAAATTGCTGAGTAAATTTTTTAAAAAATGATAAAAAATCTTCTTTATTCAATATTTCTACACTCATTATTAATTGCAATAATTTACGCTAATTTTAATCTAAAAAATTATCGCCAAGATGAGGTAATTAAAGTGGCGGTCAATCTGGTAGCAATTGATGGTAGCCCGTTTGCGGTTAAAAAAAATAATGATGATACCATGAAAAAAAACCAAGCAGAACCTAAAAAAGATCAAGAAAAAAAGCCGGCAATAAAAGATGATCAAATTCCAAAATCACCAAAAAAATCTAACCAGGATCAGGTAAAAAAACCACCTAAAAAAGCAGCGGTGACCAAAAATAAACAGGTGCAAGAAAATAAAAAACAACAATCAAATTCAGTCAGTAAAAATAACCAATTTAAAAAGCCCAAAGATGATCAAAAAGATCCCAAAACCGAGCTTAACAAAGAAGATCAAAAATTAGATGATAAAGATGTTGAGGTTAATCATGATAGTGTCAATAAAGAAGAAGATTTAGGAGCAAAAATCGACACTTTCGAAGAAAATCCGGCCGAGGCAAAAGACGCGGCGGCGCTTGAAAATAATGATAATATTAATAGTTTAGAAAATATAAATCTTTCGCTTAGAGAAAAATTTAATATTCAATCGCAATTAAGAGTCTGCTATAAAAGGGCAATTAAAGAAAATGGCAAAGATAGTCAGATTAAAATAACAATTAAGGTCAATATTGCCGAGGATGGCTCAATTGAGGCAAATTTTGATGACATAATTGATGTTGCCAGATATAATAATCTTAAAGATCATAAATATAAAATTGCGATTGATAATGCCAAGAAAGCCCTCGAATTATGCAGCCCGCTTCGCAATTTACCTTTAGATAAATATGATATTTGGAAAGAGGTGTTACTTGAATTTGACGAAAATATGAAAAATTAACATTGCTATAATTTATGAATATTATTCTTGCTAAGCCTCGTGGATTTTGTGCTGGCGTTACTCGCGCCATTGATATTGTAGAAAAAGCCTTGCAAAAATTTGGCCCCCCCATTTATGTTCGCCATGAAATCGTTCATAATAAATTTGTGGTTGAGTCGCTAAAAAATAAAGGAGTAATTTTTGTTGATGAAATTTCACAAATTCCAGCCGATAAAATTGTAATTTTTTCTGCTCATGGCGTCTCCGATAAGGTTGAGGAGGATGCTTTGGCGGCCGGCCTTGATATTATTGATGCTACTTGTCCTTTAGTGAGCAAAGTTCATCGCAAGGCAAAAAAATATGAAGAAGAAGGCTATGAAATCATCTTAATTGGCCATGAGGGCCATCCAGAAGTTGAGGGCACCAGCGGCAGAGTTAAGAAAAAAGTAATTTTAGTCACCAGTGAAGAAGATGCTAGAAATGTTGAAGTGCAAAATCCAAGCAAAATTTCTTATGTCACTCAAACCACTTTAAGCGTTGATGATACTAGAAAAATTGTCGAAATTTTAGAAGCGAAATTCCCATCAATTGAGCGCGGCCTTGCCACCAAAGATATTTGCTACGCCACCCAAAATCGCCAGGATGCAGTCAAAGAATTATCCAAAAAAGTCGATTTATTATTGGTAATTGGCTCTAATAACAGCTCCAACTCCAATCGCCTCCGCGATTTGGGCCAGGAATGTAATCTGCCATCCTACCTAATTAACAATGCCGATGATATTAACGAAGAATGGTTTAAAAATATCCAAAATATTGGCATCACCGCCGGCGCCTCCGCCCCTGAATCTCTTCTCCAAGAAGTAATCGCCAAAATCAAATCCCTCTGCCAAAATCAAGTAACAATTAAAGACATGGAAGGAATCACCGAAAATATTTTCTTTGCTTTACCTAAAAAGGTGAGGATATAAAAAGGGGAGTCAATATGATCTGGCTACCATTTTTCGGACAGTTTTCAACAATAAAAGATTGTGTCAATAAATTTTGTGTCCTTCCCCTTTTTTCATAAATTTATTCCCGCTCAAACCTCTCAAGAAACATTTGATTAATTTGTGCTAAGTTAGCTGCAAACCTAGGTATAGGATTTACCCACTTACTTTTAGCCAAATTATCAAATATAATTTTCATCTTAACTGCTATTTCTCTTTCACTATGGAAATAACCTCCAGAATTTCTCCTGGTAATTTCAATTGCATTATTAATTCCTTCAACGGCATTGGTGGTTCTAATGATAGCTCTTAAGTTTTGAGGGTATTTCATAAAAGCCAGATAATTAATAGCTCTTTCTTTTAAGTAATTAGCATAAAAGCTATGATCTTTTTTAATTTTTTCTTCAATAAAAGAGATTAACTTAGAATAAGCTGCTTCAAAAGAAGCGCATAAATAGATTTCCTGAAGTAACTGACTAAATTCTTCATAAAGCTTGTTATCAAGATTACCCTTTAAATTTCTCATTAAATGTACTAAACAACGCTGATGATCAGTATTTGGCAGCAATT